>Ga0315293_10005171_pt1 | contig 12289 bp, 17 predicted proteins | sample YL17G13_20_MG_FD_203071 | JGI IMG/M metagenome (GOLD analysis project Ga0315293, IMG submission 203071) | Sediment microbial communities from Yellowstone Lake, YNP, Wyoming, USA - YL17G13_20 | ecosystem: Environmental > Aquatic > Freshwater > Lake > Sediment | place: USA: Wyoming | collected... | reverse complement strand
CGGGATGAACTTCTGCTCGTACCACTCGCGGCCCTTGTACTTGATCCCCAGGTAGCGGGTGAGCATGCCGGCCACGAAGGGAATGCCGAGGTAGATGGCCACGCTCTGGGCGATCTGCCCGATGCCGACGTTGACGACGCTGCCCTCGAGGCCGAAAAGTGGTGGCAGCTTGGTGACGAAGATCCAGGCGAAGAGGCTGTAGAAGAGCACCTGGAAGATGCTGTTGAAGGCCACCAGGCCGGCGGCGTACTCCGTGTCGCCCCTGGCGAGCTGGTTCCAGACGATGACCATGGCGATGCAGCGCGCCAGGCCGATCATGATGAGGCCGACCATGTACTCGGGGTAGTTGTGCAGAAAGATGATCGCCAGGAAGAACATGAGGAAGGGCCCGATGAGCCAGTTCTGCACCAGCGACAGACCGAGGATCTTGTAGTCGTGAAAGACGTCGCCGAGCTCTTCGTACTTCACCTTGGCGAGCGGCGGATACATCATCACGATGAGCCCGATGGCGATGGGGATGTTGGTCGTTCCGACGTTGAACCGGTTGATGAAGTCGGGCACGCCGGTGAACGCCCAGCCCAGGAACACGCCGATCGCCATGGCGAGGAAGATCCAGCCGGTGAGGTAGCGGTCGAGGAACGAGAGTCGCTTCATCGTGCTTTGTGCCATTGCGGTCGTCTCCTTGGCGGCGTGGGCGCTGGCAGGCATCCAGGACAATACATTGACAAGTGTTTATGGTCAAGCTAAGTTGATATAAATCCTACAGCATGAAGGCGAGAAAGGCAGGACAACGTGAAGACCATCCAGGTAGACCAGCCGTTCGCCGTCTTCTCCGACGTGCACGGCAACCTGCCGGCGCTCGAGGCGATCCTCGCCGACATCGTGCGCCGAGAAATCGCATGCACGCTCTGCCTGGGTGACCTCGTCGGCTACGGGCCCTCGCCCAACGAGGTCGCCTTGCTGGTCCGCGATGCCGGCATCCCCACGCTGATGGGCAACTACGACCAGGGCATCGGCTTCGAGACCGGCGACTGCGGCTGCGTGTACAAGACCGACGAGCAGCGCGCCGAGGGCGCCGTGTCGCTCGACTGGACTCAGCGCGTGGCCAGCGAAGAGGTCAAAGCGTACCTACGTACCCTCGAGGATCACTTCGTGCTCCAGACGCCCGGCGGCGACATCCTCGCCGTGCACGGCAGCCCGCGCCGCATCAACGAGTACCTCTTCGAGGATCGGCCCGCCTCCGCCATGGAGCGGATGGCGCACGAGTACCCGTATCCGGCCATCCTCTTCGGGCACACGCACGTGCCCTACGCGCGACGGGTGGGCGACACCGTCTTTGTGAACGTGGGTAGCGGCGGACGCCCCAAGGACGGGGACTGGCGCGTCTGCTACGCGCTCGTCGACCCAGCCCGGCCGCGCGAGGGCGAAAGCTTTGTCGAGTTCGTGCGCGTGCCCTACGACTACGAGCGGCTGCTCGCCGACTTGGCGACGACGCCGCTGATCACGAGCTTCGCTGCACCACCAGAAGTCGAGGGAGGGTGAATCGTCCATGACTCAGCAGACGATCGACTCTGCGCCTCCCGTCACTGAGGAGATCCCGGAGCCGACGCAGGTGGTGCCCATGTGTGAATGCGGCACCCCGCCGGGCGCCTTCATCGCGGAGCCGGAGGCCGCTTCGACGCCGGCTCCCGACACGGTTCCCAGTCGTGCGCCGCACAAGGTGCTCGCGCGCCTCTGGCTGCGCTTGCCGCTGTGGGCGCGCGTTACCGTCGGCGTGGCTCTGTGGGCGCTCGTCTATCACTACTGGCTGCCTCTGGCCACGTGGCTGTTCCAGGACGTGCTCAGGCTCAGTGAGGGTCGCTTCGCCTCGGCCCTCGAGTTCTTCATCTACGACACGGTGAAGGTGCTGTTGCTACTCACGATCGTCGTCTTCGGGGTGGGTATGGTGCGTTCGTACTTCAGCCCGCAGCGCACGCGCGCTCTGCTCCACGGCCGTCGCGAGGCCACCGGCAACGTGATGGCCGCGAGTCTCGGCATCGTGACGCCGTTCTGCAGCTGCTCGGCAGTGCCACTGTTCATCGGCTTCGTCGAGGCGGGCATCCCGCTGGGCGTGACGTTTTCGTTTCTGATCGCCGCCCCCATGGTCAACGAGGTCGCGCTCGTGTTGCTCTACGGCCTCTTCGGCTGGGCTGTGGCGACGCTGTACCTCGTCACAGGACTCCTGATCGCCATGATCGCCGGCTGGGTGATCGGGCGCCTCAAGATGGAGCGCTTCATCGAGGGCTGGGTGCGTGAGATCCGCATGGGCGATGCGGAGGACACAGAGGTTCTCGACTGGGACGTGCGCGTGGCCTACGCGTGGCAGGCGGTCAAGGACATCGTCGGCAAGGTGTGGCCTTACGTGGTCGCCGGCATCGCCGTCGGCGCTGCCATCCACGGCTACGTGCCCGCGGACGCCTTGGCCGGCATCATGGGCGCGGACTCCTGGTGGAGCGTGCCGGCGGCGGTGGTGCTGGGCATCCCCATGTACTCAAACGCCGCCGGCATCATCCCCATCGTCGAGGCCCTGCTCGAAAAGGGCGCGGCGCTGGGCACCGTGCTGGCCTTCATGATGGCGGTCATCGCGCTCTCGCTGCCCGAGACGATCATCCTGCGCAAAGTGCTGAAGTGGCCGCTCATCTTCACGTTCCTGGGCGTCGTTGCCGTCGGCATCATGTTCGTGGGCTTCCTGTTCAACGCGGTCTTGTAAGCGGGCCGTGCGCGTGGACGCACTGACCACCTTCACCGGCCGGCGAGAATTCGAACGCGCCGCGGCGTTGCTCGATAAGCTGGGCATCGAGCACCTGCTGATCTCTCCCGACCCGGCCTACGCGCACGTTGGGTGCCCCGCCATCGCGCTCGCGGACGAAGCAAAGGCGCAGTTTCTCGAGAGTACCGGGGCCGATATCCTGAGCGCCGGCTGGGTCGACTTTCGGCCGCCCTCACAGGGCGTTCCTGACGAGGCGCCACAGGAGTTCGCCGAGGACACCGTCGGCCGAGTCGCCATCGTGGTCCTGGCGCCGTGCGTCGCCGACCTCGACCGCCTGCGCCTGACGGCGCATCTGTCCGGCGACGTGGCCGAGGCGCTGCCGTACCTGAATGCCGAGATGGCCCAAGGATCGTACGTCGCGAAGCTTCCGGTGTTCACCTTCATGGATGGCCATCGCATGGTGTCACTGTTCCGCGACCGCGTCGCCGTGGCCAAAGCGGACGACATCGTCGATGCCTGGGCGAGCCTCGAGCGCGTGCGCTGCGTGGTGAACGACGTGTGGTCGCGTCGCGAGGCGATCACCCCTTCGTCGGAGCTGCGCCGCCGCCCGCCGGCTCTGGAGGTCTACAAGCGCCTGCCCGGCACGAACTGCAAGCAGTGCGGCGAAGCGACCTGCATGGCTTTCGCCTGGGCCGTGTGGCGCGGTGACGCCGCCCCGCGACTCTGCCTGCCTGTCTTCGAGGGCGAGCGCAGCGACCTCAAGGATGCGCTGCTGTCTATCTGTTCTGGGTTGGGGCTCGAAGGCAGCTGATCGGTGCTCGCTCGTCATTCAGAGACGGGTGCCTGCTCAATGCACTTGCATTTATCAACGGCGCGGCAGAGAATCAGTGAAAGTTGATGAAGCAGAGCGCGGCGCGCTCTTCCTGCTGTCGTCGCGAGACCAGTTTTCGACTTCGAAGAGCGAGTGTTTCTCAAGGAGGAGTGACATGAGCACACAGTACACACCGCCGGACTGGGCCTTCGAGTTCCACGGCCACCGCTGCCCGTTCATGCCGCTGGGGTACCGCATGGGCATGCTTGCCATGCAGCGCCTTGGCGTAGAACGAGAGAAGGACCACGGTTTCTTCGTCTTCCCGGAGATCGGCGAGGGACATCCGCAGACCTGCATGGCGGACGGCCTGCAAGCCGCCACGGGCGCCACCTACGGAAAGGTGGTCATGGCCAAGACGTTCTATGGGAAGCTGGCCGCCGTCTTCTACCACCCCGACAAGGGCGCCGTGCGGTATGCCCTCAAACCGTCGTTCCTGGATGGCTTCGGCGCCTTCGAGTTCTTCGCCTACCGAAAGCGTGGCGTGGAGCCTTCGCAGATACCAGTGGAGGTCACCGACGAGGTGATCACCTGGACCTACGAGCAGTCCGACGACGACATGGTCATCGTGCAGGACCTCCCCGATTTCTCCTACGCGCCGGTGAAGGGATCGTTCAACAAGACCCTCTGCAGCTCGTGCGGCGAGTACGTCTTCGACCGCTATGTGCGCACCAAAGACGGCGCGCCCATGTGCATCCCGTGCTCGGGATATGAGCCGGCGTCGCAGCGGAAGTAGGGGGAGTGCGATGAGCGACCCTGTCGTGACGGCGGGCGCCGGCGATACTGCCAGGGCGCGCGACGCGCAGGTCCTCGCTGACGACATGGCGCAAGCCATCGATCTCGAGAGTGCGCCGGTAGCCGTGTTCATGCTGGCGCCCGACGCCGACATGGCGCCGTTCGCCGGCTGGAAGCCGGTGAAGCGCCATCGCTACTGCCAGGCGCTCATGAAGGCGCGCGGCGGCGAGCGCGTCATGCTCGAGGCCGATGAGCTGGCCTGCCCGGCAGCGGCCAAGGCCTTCGGCTTCAAACCGCTGCCGCCGGCCCTGCAAACGGGCAAGGGACTCGTCGGCTTCGGCATCGTCGCCGAGTCTGAGAGCGGCGCACATATGTTCAGCGGCATGACCTGCCTTGAGCCGGGCACGGTGGCGCGTATCGCGCTCTGTCCGCTGGGCGAGGCGCCCGCGCTGCCGGACGTCGTGGTCGTCGAAGGTCCGCCGGAACAGCTCATGTGGTTGCTGCTCGCCGAGGTGAACCTGCGCGGCGGCGAGCGTCTACTCGGCAGCACCGCTGTGCTGCAGGCGACCTGCGTGGATGCCACCATCATCCCGTACATCGAGCAGCGCCTGAACTTCACCATGGGCTGCTACGGCTGCCGCGAGGCGACCGACCTGGAGCCCGCGGAGACCGTCGTCGGCTTTCCCGGCGCGCGACTCGCGCAGCTCGTCGACAGCCTCGCGTTTCTCAGCGAAAAAGCCGTGCCGCGCTCGCGCGCCAAGCGTGCCCATCAGGCGCTGGTCAATGGACGCGCGGCCGCAGCCGACGAGCCATCGCCTTTCCGGCCGGAGAACGACAGGTGACCACCTATCTCATCGCCGCCCTCGTGACGCTCGCCTTCACGATCGTGCTCACCGTGGCTGGGCTGGGGGCGGCGTTCATCCTCGTGCCGGTCTACCTCGCCCTGGGAGTGGAGATGCACTCCGCGCAGGCCACGGCGCTGCTGCTCAACGCCATCGCCATGGCCTTCGCCTGCGCCCGCTTCATCCCGGCGAAGCTGGTCGACTTTCGCATCGCGGTGCCCATCGTCATCGTGGCGACGGTGCTCTCGCCGCTCGGGGCCTACACCAGCTCCTTCGTCCCGGTGACGACCCTCAAGTGGATGTTCATCGGTTTTCTCGTCTTCGCCGGCGCCATGATGCTCTTCTACAAGCCGAAGCCGCACGAGGTGGCCGGTCGCGGCGAGATCGTCGGCGTCGGTGTGGGCGGCGCGGCCGGCTTTCTCGGCGGCATGCTGGGTGTCGGGGGAGGCAACTTCGTCGTCCCCGCGCTCGTGTGGCTCGGGCTCGACGCCAAGCGCGCCGCCGGCACGACTGCTTTCGTCGTCGTCTTCGCGTCGTTCGCCGGGTTCCTAGGGCAGGCATCCGTCGCAACGATCGACACCACTCTGCTCGCCTGGACTGCTGTCGCTTCGATCATCGGCGCGCTGATCGGCTCGTGGCTCATGCACCGCAAACTGCAGGCGGCGCAGGTCAAGACGTCCATCGGCGTGCTGCTCTTCTTCATCGCCGCCACCATGGCGTACAAACTGATCGCGTGAGCGAGCCGGCGAGTCCCGCCGTGGGCTTCGCCCTGACACTGACAAGAAAGGATCGACCATGCCCTGGTTTGCCGGCGTGACCCGCCCAGAGATCGATTGGGGGCCGACCATCGACCCCAAGAAGTGCGTGTCGTGTGGTCTTTGCCTCAACTGCGGCAAGGACGTGTTCGACTGGGCCGACGGCAAGTCCGTCGTCGCGCGCCGAGACGACTGCGTCGTCGGCTGCATGACCTGCGGCAACCTCTGCCAGGGCCGCGCCATCAGCTTCCCGCCGCTCGACGATCTGCGCAAGTTCTACCGCGATCATCACGTGTGGAAGCAGGTCAAGGCGGCCATGGTGACGGCCGGGAAGATCTCGGAATGAAAGCCCATTCGCTCATCGACGCCGGCACGTGCGGGTTCCACACCACGGTCGTCGCCGAGTCCCCCGACAAGCGCCACGTCACCTTCGCCATCGAGACGGAGTGCGACGTGATCGCGAGACTCGTGGCCGCGCTCGAGTCGCTCCAGCCTATCGACGTCTACGGCGAGGTCGACAAGCGCAAGGAGAGCGTGATCCTGGCGACGGCGCTGGAGACGATGGCCGAGTGCCGCAAGAGCTGCGCCGTGCCCCTGGGGATCTTCAAGGCCATGCAGGTGGTCACGGGTCTGGCACTGCCCAAGGACGTGCACATCGAGGTCGCTGCGGACCAGGACGACGCAGGCTCGTGACCAACCGGGCGGTGTCACCGCCGCCCCGGGGCTATTCAAACCAGGAAGGAACTGAGATGGAAGACAGCGCGAAGCCGAGCCCCATGGAGATCATGCGCAACACGGTCCCCGAGGGCGCCAAGGTCTATCTGGAGCACAAGGCCGCGATCATGGAAAACCCCGAGCTCCAGGCGGTACCGACGAAGTACAAGCTGCTCGTGGGCATCGGCGTAGCGGCGGCCCTGCAGTCGAGCACCTGCACGCTCATGTGGTCCAAGCTGGCCAAGCAGGCCGGCGCGACTCAGGCGGAGATCGCCGAGGCGATCCTCGTGTCGCGCCTCATGAAGATGGCGACCGTCAACGACACCGCCGCGGACGCGCTCGCCTGGCTGGACGCGCAGGGCGAGTAAGGCACTCCTCTGAGGCGGCGGGCCCGACGCCTTTCCGTACGCGAGCGGTGATACGCCCCCCCCGCGGCGCGGTCGGCCACCGGACTCGGATCGCTTCGGAGCGCGCCTTAGCGGCCGCAGTCGAGCAGATCGCACTCAGACTCGGAGCCGTCGACCTCCACCTGCAAGGTGGAGTGCTCGATGCCGAACTCGGCGTGCAGCAGGCGCTCGGCGGCGCATAATGCCGCGACGCCTCCGGGCGCATCGGCAGTCAGCAGGTGAGGCGACAGCACCAGGAAACTGGTGTGCGTCGCGTCGGCAACTGGACGAAGGGTCAGGACATGAGTGAAGTGATGAATCTCATTCTTGAAGAGGAGGACATGATCGAGCTGATGCGGATCTTGCTGGACGACGACGCCGAAGGCGCACTGGAGTGGCTCAAGGCTCACTTCAGCGGCAAGGCCTCCCATGTGCTCGAAGGCAGATCGAGGCCCAAGCATCCACGTGCGTGATGCGGCCGCGCGGGGCGGGGGCAGGGGGCCATCGCGGCCGGTCTTGGCGCGCCGTTAGGCGCCAGGGTTGACGGATCGACCGCCTTCCCGATCGCTCAGTCGATGTGCCCTTCGGCTCTCAGGAACCCCTCGAGCTCCGCACACAGCACAGGCAAGTCATCGCGCACGGTGGACCAGATGATGTCCAGGTCGAGGGCGAAGTACTCGTGAACCATGCGATGCCGCATGTTGATGGTTTCGTGCCATGGAATACCGGTCATCCGCTCGCGACTCGCCCGACCGACATGGCTTGCGGCCTCCCCGATCATGATCAGTTCGCCGTAGAGAGTCATGAGGAAAGCGCGGTCGGCGTCAAGGTCGGTGCGCGAACGACCGTCAGCAAAAGTGATCGTCTCACGAGCGGCGTCGAGCATGTGGCGCAGCCGCACCCAGTCCGCGTTACGCGACATACTCCTCCGCCGCCTCGGCGAGCACTTCATCACGGAAGTACTTGCTCAGCTCCTGTGGCGTGCGGAAATCGACCGTGCGGCCGATGATCGCGGTGAGGTCGCCCTCCATGCGCGCCATGCCAAAGTAACCCGGCGTGCGCTCCGGCAGGAACTCCACCAGCACGTCGACATCGCTTTCGGGTGTGAAGTCATCGCGCAACACCGAGCCGAAGAAGGACAACCGGTGGATGCCGTTGCGCTCGCAGAACTCGGCGATGCTCTCGTGGTCGACCTCGATGCGCAGTGCCATGACGCCTCCGGTCAGGCTAGATCGTCTTCAGCCCGCATTGTAGCGCGCGAGGTTCACCTTGCCACGAACGTCCATCGCTTGGTGCCGCGGTCCGTCCCGGTACTGTCGTCTGAGCCCCCATGCTGCGCAGTCTATCGTAGGGTGGGGACGGGAGGGTGCGCTAACCCGCAGCACCCCGAGCTGGAGCCGCAGCAGCCGCCGGAGCCGCCGGAGGGCTGCCCGCCGGTACCGACGCTGAAGCCGCCGCGAAAGACGCGACGCAGCGGCACGCCGGTCTCCGGGTGCGTCGTGAGCGGTTCGTCCGTCATGTGCTGCTCGAACTCGAAGTAGCACGGCTCCTCGCCGGGCGTCTGTGGAATGCTCTCGTAGATGTAGATGGGCATGCTTTCTCCTTGTCGGATGTCCCACGAAACGGCGCTGAGATCGCGCTCCCGCGACGTCGGGGACTCTATCGCGTCCTGCTCGTCCATCCACGGCTCCAGCACGGTGCGCGCGGCGTGGTCGGCGATCTCGCGCAGATGCCGCTGCTCGTGAGCCCGGCGGGAGCGCAGCACGGGGTCCGTCACGTCGAGAGGCGTCAGGCTCTGGTTGACCACCCAGGCGAAGGGCGTGATGTCGGCGCGCGCGAGGTCACGCTCTAGCTGCATGGCCTCGTGGCTCGGCGTGGCCTCCGGGAGTGTGACGAGCAGGACCTGCGTGTAGGCGGGGTCGCGCAGGCGCGGCAAGAGCCGCTGCACGGCTTCGGGGCTGCCGTCCGCCTTGCGCAGCACTTCGCGGTGGTAGGCCTCGGCGGCGTCGAGCAGGAGCAGCGTGTGCCCGGTGGGCGCCGTGTCGATGACGACGAACTGCCCCTCACCTTCAGCGACGGTGGCGGCGAAGGCGCGGAAGACGGCGATCTCCTCGGTGCACGGCGAGCGCAGGTCCTCCTCGAGCAGGGCGCGGCCCTGGGCATCGAGTCCGGCGCCCTCCGTGGCGAGGACGTCTTCCGTGTACCTGCGCGTCTCGAGGTCGGGGTCGATGCGAGTGACCGTCAGATCGGACAGTCGCTCGCGGGCCGCCGCCTCGACGTGGGCAGCCGGGTCGGTCGTCGTCAGCGTCACCGTGTGGCCCTGCCGCGCGAGCTGGGTGGCGATGCGCGCCGCCACCGTCGTCTTGCCGACGCCGCCTTTGCCCATGGTCATCACCACACCCTTGCCGCGCGCCGCGATCTCCTCGACGAGCGCTTCGAGGGTGCCGTCGCCAAGAACGCTCGCGGCAGCCGGTTCGGCCGGCGCTGGGCCGGCCTGTGCTGGGCCGGACGGGCCGGCGCCAATGGTGCGCAACGCTTCGATGCCGACGAGCCCGTAGGGCAGCAGCGGGACGTCGATGCGGGGCAGCGCGCGAAGACCCTCCGGCATTGCCCCGAGCGACGCGTTGCCGCGGGCCTCCATGGCGACGGCGGTGGCGTCGTTCGTGTCGGCGGCGCGGAACACGCCGTTGAGGATCAGGCGCACGTTCTCGATGCCGAGTTGAGCGAGCTCACTGCGTGTGCGCTCCGCCTCGGTGAGCGAGGGACGCTCCGGGCGAGCGACCAGCACGAGCGTGGTCTGGGCGGCGTCACGCAGCGCCTCGTGCGAGGCCGCGTACAGCGCCTGCTGGGCCTGCAGCCCCGAGAGCGGGCCGAGGCAGGACGTGCCGTCGACGTGGTATCGATAAAGCTGGACCAGGCGGCGGGCAGCTCGAGCAGGCGCAGCGTGTGGCCGGTCGGCGCCGTGTCGAAGATGACGTGGTCGTACTCCTGAGTGACGTCGGCGTCGCCGAGCAGCTTGGTGAACTCGTCGAAGGCGGCGATCTCCAGCGTGCAAGCGCCGGAGAGCTGCTCCTCGATGCTGGCCACCGCGGCCTCCGGCAGAACGCCGCGGTAGGGGCCGACGACGCGCTCCCGGTAGGCGCGGGCCGCCTCTTTGGGGTCGATGTTCAGGGCGAAGAGGCCGGCCGCGTCGGGCACAGCCTTGGGCTCCGCCGTCAGCCGCACGCCGAGCACCTCGTCGAGGTTCGACGCCGGGTCGGTGCTCACAAGGAACACGCGCCTGCCGGCGTCGGCGAGGCCGATGGCCGTGGAGCAGGCCGCCGAGGTCTTGCCGACGCCTCCCTTGCCGGTGAAGAAGAGGATGCGGGTCGGGTCCGGGATGAGTGTGACCGCTGTCGCTCCCATCAGCAGCAGCCGCCCTGCTTGACTGCCGGCTCGGCCGGCGGCGTGGCGGCCGGGGAGTCGCCCCGATGCAGGTACCGATCAGCGAGCTCGAGCACTGCTTTGGCCGGCGTGTCCTTGACGTTCTGGGCGAGCGTGACCGCAGCCCACATGTCCTCGCGCGACACGCCCAGCTTGCGTGCCTTGTCGTAGTGGTACTTGAAGCAGGGATCGCAGTTGGAGGCGATGGCGGCGCCGATCGCGACCAGCTCGGCGACCGCGTCCGTGAAGATGCTCGGGGTCGGCGCCTCCAGGCCGGCCCATGCGGCGAGGTCGTCGCGCGACGGGTACACGCCGCTGCTCTTGACCTCGCCGTTGACCTTCACCAGCGGCAACGCCGTCTCGCCCTGCTTCTCCAGAGCCGAGCGCACGGCGTCGTCCTTGGCGAACGCGCCGGTCTGCTGCGAGAGGTTGAAGCGCTCGACGGTGATGCCCTGGCTGTGCAGCCAGTCGAGGTCGGCGGCGAAGCGCACGAGCTGCGGGTCGACGGAGGGCCCGCAGACGCCGGTGGAGCAGCACATGGGAGGGTCGAAGACGTGGACAGCGGTCATAGTGATTGCCTTTCGTTTATCGACGATGGACGATGCTTTAGACACAAGAAAGAAGCACTCACAAGCCGCCGACAAGATCCTTGAGGCGCTTGAGGGTGAGCGGCTCGATGCAGTAGCTGACCCGCGGGCCGTCTACGTCGCCGCGGAGCAGCCCGGCGTGCTTGAGGATCTTGAGATGCTGGGAGACGGTGGACTGCGCCAGGGGCAACTCGTCGACGATGGCGCCGCAGATGCAGGTGTTCTTGCGTACCAGGATGCGCAGGATCTCGACGCGCACCGGGTGGGCGATGGCTTTGGCGAGGGTCGCAAGCTCCGCGTTGGCCTGCGGCCCTTCGAGAGGGCCGAAATCGCCTTCGACCCTCGCGGGCGGGCAGCATATGGTCGGGGTCTCGCCGTTCATCGTCGATAAACGATAAATGATGAACCGCGGGGTGTCAAGGCGCGCGGCGGCGGGCTTGTAGTGGCGGCAGGGTGGCTCAGGTGGGATCTGTGCTCGCGCCGTGTGGTGCACGGACGGCGACGACCTCGCCCTGCAGGTCGGCGGCCGCGGCGATCGTGCCGAACTTGCGGATGTTGCGGTGCAGGAGGTCGAGACGGGCTTCGGGCTCGTCGGTCTCGACCTGCAGGGTGTAACGGGCGCGGACGATGCGCGGCGGCGGGTCTTCGCGCTCCACGGCGACGTGGATCGTCGCCCGCCGGTAGCCGAAGTGCAGCATCTTCGAGAAGCGCTCGACGTTCTTGAGGATGCACGCCGCCAGCGCGGCGGCCAGCAAGTCGGCGGGGCCCGGCAGCTCCTCGCCGCCGGCGGCGCTGCCGTTGAAGCGGATGTCGCAACCGTGCGTTGCGATGTGGGCGTGACCTCCGGGGAGGCTCTCGCCGTCTACTTCGTAGCGGGCCGCCCCGCGGTGAACTTCACCTGTCATGTGAGTCCTCCGACGTCGGCTCTTGTTCACCCCTCGGAGCTCAGCTCAGCAGCCCCTCGATGATGAGGTCGGTCGCTTCGTCTTCGGTGAGCCCGCGGCTCATCAGCGTCTGGAGCTGCTTGGAGTCGACCGAGCCGATCGCCGCCTCGTGGGTGATATGGGCCAGCGGGTGGCTCACCTCGACGACCGGCACGGCCCTGGCGAACGCCCGGTCCTGCACGATCTCCTTGCAGTCGACGTGTCCGCGCGCGTAGGGCGCCGTGGCGGAGAGCGTGTTGTACACCTCGGCGCGGGCGTCGTCGCGCAGCGCCAGGTAGGAGTTGAG
>Ga0315293_10005169_pt1 | contig 12292 bp, 10 predicted proteins | sample YL17G13_20_MG_FD_203071 | JGI IMG/M metagenome (GOLD analysis project Ga0315293, IMG submission 203071) | Sediment microbial communities from Yellowstone Lake, YNP, Wyoming, USA - YL17G13_20 | ecosystem: Environmental > Aquatic > Freshwater > Lake > Sediment | place: USA: Wyoming | collected... | reverse complement strand
GGATCCTTCCAGACCCCAAGCTCGGCACTTCGCCAGCCGTCGGGCAGGTCGGGCGGCTCAATGGAGGCGCTTGGCGCCGAAGCGTTGTGAGGCGAGTTGTCCACGTTCTGTCATCGGTCCGCGGCTGACGCTGACGATTGGAGCATACTCCTGGCGACCGCGCAGGCGCGAGCGCTGAGCCTGGAGGGTCTCTCCAGAGCCCGACGCCTGCGCGGCGACGTCGCCGGTGCTCGCGGCCCGCAGCCGACGGTCAGCGTTGTTGGGGGTGAGCGCGAACCGAGGCTTCGAGGTCGGGGCGCTGGGTCTCGAGGTGGCGGCCTTCGCCCTGCTGCGCAAGCGGGCCTGAGTGTGCCGCTGCGGCGGGCGCCTGAAGGCGGGGAAGAAGTGGTGCCCCCAACGGAATTCGAATCCGTGCCGCCGGCTTGAAAGGCCGGTGTCCTAGGCCGCTAGACGATGGGGGCACGCGTGCCGCCGGGGGATTATACCCCGGCCGGCGGCCGACCTCGCCGCAAGGCGGCCGATCACGAACGCCGCAGGCGCTTTGCGGTAAGCTAGACGTCCGCAGCGCAGCCTGGAGGTGGGGAATGCACTATCCGTTCGTGGTCGGGCCGGTCGCCGGAGACGAGTCTGGGCTGCCCGACATGTTCGCAGTGCGGCAGAACTTCGATGTCTTACCGGCGGTCGACGCTCTCGCGGCGCTGGGGGCGGAGTGGCCGCGCGCGAAGGCGCCGCTCTCGGCGCTCGCTCCCGGCGCCAGCGTCGCCGTGGCGGTCGGCAGCCGCGGCATCGCCGACATCGCCGTGCTGGTCCGCGGCATTGTCGAGCGTTTGACGGTGGCCGGCGGCGATCCCTTCGTGGTGCCGGCCATGGGCTCGCATGGCGGCGCCACCGCCGAGGGCCAGACCGAGGTGCTCGCGCACCTCGGCGTCACCGAAGAGGCCGTCGGCGCGCCGGTCCGCGCCACGATGGACGTCGTCTCGCTCGGAGAGGTCGAGGGCATCCCGCTACTCCTCGACCGCTTCGCCTGGGAGGCCGATGGCATCGTCCTGGTCAACCGCGTGAAGCCGCACACGGATTTCGTGGGCGACATCGAGAGCGGCCTCATGAAGCAGCTCGTGATCGGCCTCGGCAACCAGGCCGGCGCCGAGCATTATCATCGGCTTGGCGTGGTGCGCGGCATGGCCGAGACCGTTCCGGCCGCGGCCCGCGCGCTGCTCGACCGGGTCAACGTCGTGTTCGGGGTGGCGCTCGTCGAGAACGAGGAGCACCGCACGGCGGTGGTGCGGGTCGTGCCGCCGGAGGAGCTCGAGGAGACAGAGAGCGGGCTCCTCGAGCTGGCCCGGCGGCACCTCCCCGGCCTGCCGTTGGACGACATCGACCTGCTCATCCTCGACGAGATAGGCAAGGACATCAGCGGCAATGGGCTGGACCCCAACGTGGTGGGCAAGGCGGCGCCGTCGTATTCCGCGCCGCGCTCGCGACCCCGCGTGTCGCGCATCTTCGTGCGCGACCTCACCGCGGCGACCGAGGGCAACGCCGCCGGGCTCGGCGTGACCGACGCCATCACGACGAGGCTCTTGGAGAAGATCGACGTGGAGGCGACAGCGGTGAACGCGTTCACCTCGTGCGCGCCGGAGGACGCGAAGACGCCTGCGGTGTTCGCCTGCGACCGCGACGCCGTCTGCGCCCTGCTCACGACGATCAGGCCGACCACGCCCGACGACGTGCGCGTCGTCTACGTGCGGAACACGCTGAACGTGGAGCGGCTGTGGGTCTCGGCCGGCTGTCTGGACTGCCTTGCGCCGCCGCCGGCCGTCGTCGTCGACCCGACCGGCAGGCGCCTGCCGTTCGACGCCGCCGGGAACCTGGTGTCGCCCTTCATGGGCGCGTAGCCGCCCGGCTTCGTCCTCAGCCCTTCGGCGTCTTCTCCGAGCCGTCGTAGTCGTCGACCCACTCGAGCGCATCGCCGCCGGCTTCTTCGAGGTACTCGGTGACCGCGTGCTCGACGGTGGAGTAGAAGTTCTCGCCGCCGATGTCCCTGTACGCCCCGTAGCTACGCAGCCGGTCCTTGACGGGCCCCTTGATCTCTGCGAAAGCGAAGGTCACATCGCCCTCGGCGAGGTCGTCGATGAGATCGCGCAGGGTTTCGGCGCCGGTCGTGTCGATGTCGGTGATCGGCTCGCCGGCGATCACGACGTGACGCACGGGCTCGCCGCGCTCGGCGATGTGCTTCTTCACGCACCGCGAGAAGTGCTCGGCGTTGGCGAAGAACACCGGCGCGTCGAAACGGAAGATGATCATCCCCGGTACCTGCTGGGCTTCGGGGTGGCGCGCCACATCGTGGTAGCCGTGGCGGCCCGGGACGCGACCAAGGGTCGCGTCGTACGGCCGCCACACCCGCTGCAGGAACGCCGCCAGCGAGAGCACGATGGCGATCACGATGCCCTGCAGCACGCCTACGAGCGCCACGCCGAGGAGCGCGGTCAGGCACAGCACGAGCTCGGAGCGGCGCACGTGCCACAGCCAGCGCATGGTGGCGAGGTCGAAGAGCGCCGTCCCCGCGACGATGACGATCGCGGCCAGGGACGCCTGCGGCAGGTACGTGGTCAGCCCGCCGGCGAAGAGGAGAAGCAAGATGATGCTCAGCGCGCCGACCAGACCCACAGCCTGGCTCTTGCCGCCAGCCGTCTCGGCCACCGCCGTGCGCGAGGCGCTGCCGCTCACCGGGAAGCCCTGGAAGAAGCCGGTCGCCAGGTTCGCGGCGCCCAGAGCGACGATCTCCTGGTCCGGGTCGACCGTGCGGCCGTACTTGAGGGCGAAGGTCCGCGAGAGCGCCGACGTGTCGGCGAGCGTGACGAAGGCCATGCCGAACGCGGCCAGCGTGAGGCGGCCGATGTCGCCCAGGTCGAAGGCGGGCAGAGCAGGGGCCGGAAAGCCTCGCGGTACCGGCCCGACGACCGCGACGCCGCGGGCGACGAGCCCGAACGCAGCCACCGCCGCGGTCGCGCCGACGACGGCGATGAGCACGGCGGGCACCTTGGGAGCCAGGGCCTTGAAGGCGAAGAGCAATGCGAGGCAGGCCAGCCCGATCGCCAGGGCGGTCGCATTGGTACGCCCCTCGGCGACGCCGACGACGAACTCCTTGAGGCGCGCCGGCGTGCTCTCGGCGGTGACGCTGAAGCCGAAGAGCTTGGGGAGCTGACTCACGACGACGACCACGGCCACGCCGTTGAGGTAGCCGACGCGCAGCGGCTTGGAGAGCAGCTCGGTGATCACGCCGAGGTGCGCCAGCCCGGCGACCACGCAGATGACGCCCATGATCACCGCCATCGCCGAGGCCAGGGCGATGGCCTTGGCGGGGTCGCCGGCGGCGCCGATCAGCGGCAGGATGGTCGCCAGGATGAGCGGCGCCAAGGCGGAGTCGGGGCCCAGCACGAGGATGCGCGACGGGCCGAACACGGCGTAGGCGAGCAGCGCCATGACCGTCGTGTACAGACCGGTGACGGCGGGCAGCCCGGCAAGCTCGGCGTAGGCCATCCCCTGCGGTACGAGAAGCGCCGTGACCGCAAGGCCGGCGACGAGGTCGCCGCGCAGGTCGCGGCGGCGATACCCGCGGAGTGTGGCCAGCCCGGGCAGCCACCGGGACAGCGGGGGCTCTGCGGGGGTCGCGGTCTCGATGGTCGGGGGTTCATCCATGTGGGCCGCATCATACTCTGGGTCGGCGGCGGCGACGCCGAGGGGCGGGCGTCGGGAGATGGCGTGAATGGAGTCCTCTCAGTCCCCACAGCCCACAGCAAGCCGTCACTACGGGCTTTCCATGGTGAAGGTTGTATGATAACCGTCACTAAGGAGGAACCATGGCGAAGGTTATCCGCATGCATTGGCAAAGCGAGGTCTCAGCCGGCCTGCCGCGCAAAGACCGGCAGTCCTGCGAGTACGAAGCCTACGTGCCCGATCCGCTTGTGGGGCGCGCGATCGTCTTGGAAGGAGCGGTGGCGGCCGACGTCGCAGACGCTGAGGCCGCCATCACCCGCCTGAACCTCGAAGCCGGCGCTCTGGCCGATACAGAGGCGCTGGCCCGCTTGCTGCTGCGCGCCGAGTCTGTCGCCTCCTCGAAGATCGAAGGCCTTGAGATCGGGCCGCGACGCTTGCTGGAAGCCGAGGCCGCCCGAGCCCTCGGGCAGAAGAGCTCCGACGTCACAGCCTCCGAGGTGCTCGGCAACATCGAGGCCATGGTCTACGCGGTGGAGAGCGTCCGCAGCGACGAAGAGCTCACGCTCGACCAGCTCTTGGAGATACATCGCCGGCTGCTTGCGGGATCCCGGCTTGAGGAGAGTGGGGGGAAGATCCGCAGCGCACAGAACTGGATCGGCGGCAGTAGCTGCAACCCCTGTTCGGCTGCCTTTGTGCCTCCGCCGCCCGAGCTCGTCCACGACCTGCTACTCGACCTCTGCCGCTTCTGCAACGACGACGCGCTGCCCGCGATCGTGCAGGCAGCTCTGGCGCACGCCCAGTTTGAGACCATCCACCCCTTTGTCGACGGCAACGGCAGGACGGGACGCGCACTGATCCACCTCACCCTGCGGCGGCGGGGTCTTGCCCCGCGCGTGCTGCCGCCCGTCTCGCTCGTTCTGGCCACCTGGGCGACTGACTATGTCGCGGCGCTCGAGGGCACGCGGTACCGGGGGCAGCCTGTCTCAGCGGCGGCGCATGAGGGGCTGAACCGCTGGGTCGGGCTGTTTGCCACCGTCTGTCGGCGAGCGGTCGACGATGCCGCCGAGTTCGATGGGCGCGTGCGAGCACTCGAGGCAATCTGGGGGGAGCGTCTCGGCGGGGTGCGCGCCAACTCGGCCACCGACCTGCTGCTGCACGCGCTGCCCGGCGCACCAGTCCTCACTGTCCGCAGTGCAGCCGACCTCATCTCGCGCAGCCTGCGAGCTACGAACGAGGCCATCGCCCGGCTGAGCGACGCCGAGGTGCTGACGCAGGTCACCGTGGGGCGGCGCAACCGTGCCTTCGAGGCGCGCGAGCTGATCGAGGCCTTCACCGATCTCGAGCGGGAGCTTGCCAGCCCGAGAGGCGATACGCGCGTGGCGCCGCCGAGCCGAAGGGTGCCGCGGCGACGGTAGTCTGCCAAGACGTCCGCTGCGGCAGGTACGTGGTCAGCCCGCCGACGAAGAGCAGTAGCAGGGCGATGGTGGGCGCGGCGGGCGGTAGCCGAGGGGGCCACCGCCCGCCGCTCGCGTCAGTGGCGCTCCGCTTGCGACCGCACGCCCAGCGCCGTTCGGTCTGGGGCCTCGCCACGCGGCGTGGACACCGCGTCGCCCAAACCGTTCACCGCGTCCAGCACGCGGCGCCACACCACGTTGTTTCTCGTCGTCACACGCATGTTCCTCACCCTTTCGCCTTTCGTCTTGTGCTCGCCTCGGCGACGCTGAGGCCGTGCCGCGCGCCCCAGCCGGGCGCGTTCCGCCCTGCGCTCCAGCTCTGCAGTGTGCTGCTTGACGAGTTCCCATGCGATCAGCTCGTACATGGCCGGTCACTTCCTTCCCGTCCGCTCGGTCCGATCGTCTCGGAGAATCACCTTCAAAGGGATTATACCGGTTATCAGTAACTAGTCAAACATGTTTAGTGGTATACTAGGTATAAACCACAGCGAGGTGCCTGATGCCGACACAGTCCAAAGAGGCCCCCGGGGAACTGGCCGCGGTGCGCGGCTTCGTCAACACCAGCGACATCGACCTCGGTAGGGACTCACTGGACACTCCGGCGCGCCTGGCCGAGTGGCTGGCCGGCCGGGGTCTACTGGACGCGGGCGTCCCGGCCGGCGAGGATGACCTGCGCCGCGCCGTGGCGCTGCGCGAGGCGCTCCGGGAACTGCTGCTGAGCAACAACGATGGGCACGCTGTCGACGCCGCGGCGCCCACCGTCCTCGACGAGGTCGCGGGGCGCGGCGGGTTGCGCCTGCGCGCCGGCGCGCAAGGGCGGACCTGGCTCGAGGCCCAGGCGGTCGGGGTGGACGGTGCCCTGGGGCGCCTGCTGATCATCGTCTACCGGGCGATGGAGGCGGACACCTGGGCGCGCCTCAAGGCCTGCCGCAACGACACCTGCCGCTGGGCCTTCTACGATCATTCGAAGAACCGCTCGGGGCATTGGTGCACGATGGCGGTGTGCGGGAACCGGCAGAAGGCGCGCGGGTATCGCGAGCGTCGCCGCGCGCAGACGCCTCGTTCGTGAGCGTTGGTGCGCGACGGTGCTCGCCAGCTGGAGGCGTGAGTGGTGGGCCGCACAGGGATCGAACCTGTGACCTTGGGATTAAAAGTCCCCTGCTCTACCAACTGAGCTAGCGGCCCGGAAGTGGAAGTGGGATTGTACCATCGTCCCGGCGGCCGCTCCGGCGGCCGCGCGGCAAGTCTCATGCTACGCCGCAACCTTAGAGTGAGGGCCGAGAGACGTAGCAAACGAGGCCGTCCCGAGTGTGGATTCCTGAGCCTCAAGTAGAGGCTGAAGAAATCCGGGTCCCAAACCCCTTGCGCGTCGGTGCAGGGCGCGTAGAATGCGCTTACCTCACGTCGAGATGGTTCGCCGGATCGACAGCGGGGCGTTCGGGTGAGAGGCCCGAAGGAGCCGTCCGGCCGCAAGGTCTGGCGGCTCCTTTGTGTTGCCCGGCGGGAAGGCGTCGGGGCCTCGCGCCGGCCTGCGCCTAGCCCTTCCAGTCCCCCTTGAGCAGCGCGAACTGTACCTGGTCGTCGCGCGGCGGAAGGCCGCCTGCGCGCGGCTCCGCGCGGCCGCTGCGGTCCTTGCCCGGCTCCACGGCGAGGAAGCCGCGCAGGAGGCCCTCGCGGCGGAAGCCGAGCTTCTCGGCGAGGGCCTGCGACGCTGCGTTGCCCGGGTACGTGAGGATCTCGAGACGCTCCACGGCGACCTCCTCGAAGGCCCAGCGCACGAGGAGGCGCGCCGCCGCCAGCGCTACGCCCCGGCGGCGCGCCTGCCGCGTCACCCAGTAGCCGATCTCGGCGGCCTGCCGGTCCGCGAACAGGTCGAGGCTGATGCTCCCGAGCAGCTCACCGGTCTGCGCATCGGCGACGGCGAGGCGGGCCCGGTCGCCGGCGGCCAGGCGCCGCCGGCTCTCGACCACGAACTGCTCCGCGTCGGCCAGGCTGTACGGGTGGGGGACGAGGTGGATCCAGTGGGCCACGTCGGGGTCGTCGCAGGCGTGCCGGACGGCCGGGATGTCGTCCGGCTCGAAAGGCCGGACGACCAGGCGGCCGTCCTCGAGCCACGGGTCGGGGAGCGGTACGAGCGGCTCCCGCAGGTCGCCCAGCGACATGGCGAACAGCACGTCGTCGGCGCGCCGGTCCCGCGCCGTGAGATAGCCGCGCATCACTCCTTCGCGACGAAAGCCGGCCGCTTGCGCCACGCGCTGCGAGCCGATGTTGTCCACGTCTGTCGTCAGTTCGAGGCGCTCCAGTTCGAGCTCGTCGAAGGCCCAGTCACGCACCAGCCTGACGGCCGCGCTCATCACGCCGCGGCCGCGCGCCCAAGGCGCACACCAGTAGCCGATCTCGCCGGCCTGACGCAGGGGGAGGACCTCGAGGGAGATCATCGCGAGGAGCTCGTCGCTCTGCGGGTCGACGACCGTCCAGTTGGCCATCAGGTCCGTGGCCCAGAAGTGCTCGTTGTACGCCAGGAACTCGACGAAGTCGTTCTCGTGGTACGGGTAGGGCACGCGGTAGCAGAAGCGCTCGAGGAGGCCGTCGTTGCAGGCCTTGACGACGGCCGCCTTGTCGGCGGCGCGCAGTTCGCGCAGGCGCACGACGCCGTCGGTCAGGACCGGTGGATGGGCGATGTCTCCGAGGTCTTTCACTGAGGGTCCTCCGCGAAGCGGTCGGTCATACGCTCTACCTACCCGGCTGAGGGTCGTCCGGTAGCAGGCTGTAGATGACGTCGTCGGTCCGCTCCCCGCGGATGAGATCGTAGGCGCGCAGTAGACCCTCGTACTGGAAGCCGCGCGCTTCGATCGTGCGCCGGGACGCCGTATTGCCGGGCTCCGCGCGGATCTGCAGCCTGCCCAGCTCGAGCTCGTCGAAGCACCAGGCGACGAGCAGGCGCACGGCGCCGGAGGCGACTCCGGTGCGCCGCGCCTCCTTCTTGACCAGGTAGCCGATCTCGCCGCTGCGGCGCTCCACGTCGATCTTCACGCCGCAGCTGGCGACCAGCTCGCCCGTCTCCCGGCGCGTCACGGCGAACTGCGCCCAGCGGTCCTGGCGCCATTTACGCTCGGCGTCGTTGACCCACTCCTCGCCGTCGGCGAGCGTGTATGGGCTCGGCACGGGGACGTAGCGCACGACGCTCGGGTCGTCGCACATCGCCGCCACGGCCGCGGCGTCAGCCGTCCGCCAGGGCCGCAGGTCCAGACTGCCGTCGCTCAGGCTCGGCAGCTCGATCTCGCTCAGGTCCTTCATATCTTCGCTCCTCGGGCGCTCTGTGCGGAGCGCGGTCTTAAGCGGAGAGGGGCGGGGAGGCCCTTCCGGCCGCCCCGCCCCTCTCCGCACCCGTGTGTCAGTGCAGAAAGTGGCGCCGGCCGGTGAGCACCATGGACGCGTGGTTGGCGTTGCATGCCTCGATCGCCGCTTCGTCACCCTTGGACCCGCCCGGATGCATGAACGCCGTGACGCCGTTCTCGATGGCCAGCTCCACGGCGTCGGGGAATGGGAAGAAGGCGTCCGAACCGACGACGGCGCCCGTGAGGTCGCCGCGCGCCTTCTCGATGGCGATGCGCGCGGCGTCCACGCGGCTCATCTGCCCGGCGCCGACCCCGAGCGTCGCGAGATTCCTGGCCAGCACGATGGCGTTGCTCTTCACGTGCTTGGCGATGCGGAAGGCGAAGATCAGATCGCCCCATTCCTGCTCGCTGGGGTGGCGCTGAGTGGCGACCGTCATCTCGTCGCGCTCCTCGATCTCGCTGTCCTTGTCCTGCACGAGCACCCCGCCGATGACGCGCTTGTAGTCGAGCTCGCCGGGGTTGATCTGGCGCCGTTCTTCGTTGCGCAGGATACGGATGTCGGCTTTCCTCGTGAGGATCTCGAGCGCCTCGTCGTCGTAGCCGGGCGCGAACAGGACCTCGACGAACAGCTCCTTGAGACGCTCAGCCAGCGGTACATCGACGGTGCGGTTGACCGCGATCACTGAGCCGAAGGCGCTCACGGGATCGCACTCGTAGGCCTTGTCGTAGGCCGCCGCCAGGTTCTCGGCAAGAGCACAGCCGCACGGATTGTTGTGCTTGACGATGGTTACGCAGGGCAGCGTGAACTCCTCGCAGATGTTGCGCGCCGCGTTGAGGTCGTACAGGTTGTTGAAGCCGAGCTGCTTGCCGTGAAGCTGCGTCACCTGCGAAAGCAGGTGCTGGCGCAGGCCGACCTCGGCGTAGTAAGCGGCGCGCTGGTGCGGGTTCTCGCCGTACTTGAGTTCGAGGACCCGTGCGTAGTCACGCATCACGTAGGCCGGAAAGTCGCCGTCGGCCTCGCTGAACCAGTTGGCGATTACGAAGTCGTAGTGGGCCGTGCGGTGGAACGCCTTGGTGGCGAGGTCGCGCAGCGTGTCGTAGCTGAGCTCGCCGCCGGACGCCCTCATCTCCTCGAGAAGCGTGTCGTAGTCGTCGTGGCTGGTGACGACGGCGACGCCGGCGTGGTTCTTGGCGGCGGCCCTGATCATCGAGGGGCCGCCGATGTCGATGTTCTCGATCACGACCTCGTCCTCGACCCCGCGCCGCCCGGCGACCTCTTCGAAGGGGTAGAGGCTGCAGACGACCATGTCGATGGGTTCGATGTCGTGTTCGGCGATGGTGCTCATGTGCTCGGGGACGTCGCGGCGCGCGAGGATGCCGGCCATCAGCTTGGGGTGCATGGTCTTGACGCGGCCGTCGAGCATCTCCGGGAAGCCCGTGACCTCTTCGACGAGCGTGACCGGGATGCCGGAGTCCTTGAGCAGCTTGGCCGTGCCGCCGGTGGAGATGACCTGAACGCCCAGGTCGGTGAGGCCTTTGGCGAACGACTCGAGGCCGCTCTTGTTGAACACCGAGATAAGGGCTCTCTGGACCTTCACTGGCACGCTCCTTCAGATGGACGACCCCCGGGGTGACGGCCGGCGCCACGCGCGGGCTCCCCTCCGGGCTAGCCTACAAGAAAGGCGACACCTGGTGAATAGCCGGGGACGGCGCGGGCGACTCCGTCCGCGCGCCTCACTTCGGTGCGGCTCTGCCCCGGCGCAGACGATGCACCGCCCAGACGACGAGGCCCGGGAGCGCGGAAGCGACAACGACGACGGCTAAGGCGACAGCGAGGTAGTCCTGGACCCACTGGGCGGTGCCGAACCAGTACCCGGCGCCGAGGAAGATGGTGACCCAGAGCGCCGAGGCGATGGCGGCGTAGAACAGCAGGCGATGGATCTCCATACGGGCCACGCCGGCCACGAACGGCGCCAGCGTCCGCACGATCGGCAGGAACCTCGCCAGCACGATCGCCATGCCGCCGTGCCGCTCGTAGAACTCGTGCGCGCGCTCCACATGCTCGGGGCGCAGGTAGCGCCGCGGCTTGCTCAAGAGATGGCGGCCGACGAAGCGGCCGATGAGGTAGTTGCAGACGTCGCCGAGAAAGGCCGCCGCGAACAGGAGGGGCGCGAGGACGGCGATCTCGAGGATCTCGGCGCCGGCCAGCGTGCCGCTGGTCAGGAGAAGCGATTCGCCGGGCAGGAACGGCGCCACGACGAGCCCGGTCTCGGCGAAGATCGTCGCGAAGATGGCCGCGTACGCCCAAGGGCCGAGCTGCTGGATCAGCTCGGCGAGGTAGACGTCCAGGTGCAGGACGTACTGCATGAACTGGTCGAGCGTGCCCGCGGCGCTACTCCGTTGCGGCGGCGGGCGCCTGAGCCCCGTTCACTGCTGCGCGCTCCAGGACGCGGCGCGCCCTGAAGACGGTGTGGTACCTGTCGTAGAGCACGGTCAGCACGGTGAACAGGAAGACAAAGAAGAGCGTCGTGCCCAGAGGCGCGCGCGTGTCGATGAGGCCAAGCACGCGCTGGAAGACCAGCAGCCCCGCGACGATCCCGAAGTTGACGGCGAACATGCCAACCAGCTCGACGGCGACCGAGTGCCAGGTGCGACTGCGGCGCGCCAGCCACTGGCTGACGAAGGCGTTCACGACGACGAAACCGGCGACGAAGGCGAGCACACTGACACTCCTCACGTCGTCGCTGAGCAGATACTGCGCGAAGATCACGCTGATCAGGCCGGTCAGGACTACCTTCTCCAGCAGCGCGCGGTCGAAGATCTTCTCCGTCGCCTTGACGGTCTGGTACAGCTCGGCGCCCCGACACTCGGGCGGCAGCGGATCGGCCTTGAGGCTGGGACCGCGATCGCCGGGCGGCGCCTTGCGGGTCACGATCCAGTAGCCGATCGAGCCGATCGCGGCGCAGATGGCGATCGCGAGCACGAGCACCCAGGGCCGGTTGGCGATCGCCTCTCCCCAGCTCGCGTCGGTGCTCACGCCGAACAGCGTCTCCTTGATGAAGTCGGTCATGTCGAGCTGGGCGATGTGGATCCACCACTCCTGCGGCAGCTTGATGAACACCCAGATGAGGACGGTGGAGATGATCACCGTCCACTTGCCCATGCGGACCCAGTCCCAGCGCAGGCGCACCGCCTCGATGAAGTCGAAGAAGTACTCGAACGTGTTGGGGAAGATGAAGAGGATGGCGCGCACCTGTGTGAGCTCGAACGCTACCACCCCGACGAGGCGGTAGTAGTACAGGAACCAGCTCATCTTGAACGCGTACGCGTTGGTCCAGTTGCGCATCGTCGACATGTAGATGATGGCCAGGTAGTAGATGTCGAGCGACTTGTCGTAGGACTGATAGCCGTCGAGCGGGATGGCGGGGAACTGCTGGAAGATGCTCTGGTCGATGGCGTCGAGGATCATGCACGCCACCGAGCCCACCAGAGGGAAGGTCGGAATGGTGAACGGCAGGAACAGCCGGGCGCCGACAACGAGCACCACGACGGTCCACTCTGTAGCGCCCATGCCTGCTCCCTCTACGCTCGCCGTTGCGCTGCCCTCGAGGCGCATCCTACACTGAGTGACCGGCTGGTCACGAGACCCGGCGGGCCCGGCCGCGCGCGGGTGAGGGCGGCTAGGCGAAGCGCGAAGCCGTCGCCCGCTGCTCGCGCTCGACCTCGGCGGAGACGGCACAGCCGTCGACGTGGTCGTTGACGATGCCGGCGGCGGCGAGCAAACGC
>Ga0315293_10005164_pt1 | contig 12297 bp, 6 predicted proteins | sample YL17G13_20_MG_FD_203071 | JGI IMG/M metagenome (GOLD analysis project Ga0315293, IMG submission 203071) | Sediment microbial communities from Yellowstone Lake, YNP, Wyoming, USA - YL17G13_20 | ecosystem: Environmental > Aquatic > Freshwater > Lake > Sediment | place: USA: Wyoming | collected... | reverse complement strand
TGCAAGATTACCGCCATTGATGTTAGACTGGCTCGGCCCTGATTACATTACCAAAGAAGAACTCCTCCAAAGGGGGTATGATGTACCATGTTATCCCTACACTCGACACTGTCAAATCCCTGCGAAAACGAATTGATTACGTCAATGACCACAACAAACAATGTTCAATGTTATATGTTTAGCCCCCCAATTTATTGGGGGGTATGATTTGGTACAAACCGGTAAGATGAGTTACAGAATAAACCGGCGACATGGGTAACAGTTTTTGGTTCTTGTCCGCCTCTGGCGGATTTATCCTGCCATTATACGTTGTCCTTCAGTCGGACCGTGAAACTCAGCGGCGCGACAAACCCGATGTCGTTCTCAATTTGGTTGTTCGCCGTCCTCGGTCTCATGTCTCTCCAAGAATTCAAAGAGATTGTTACTTGTGCCGATTGGGTCTTGGTGTATCTCCGAGCCGGAGTAATGAAGCACTTCATATCCTTCGGATTTTAGAAGGCGATCCCGCTTTCTATCTCTTATGAAAGCAGATTTGCTGCTATGGTACTGGAAACCATCGCACTCAACAATGATTCTGGTCCCCTTATCTCCGGGAACCCAGACAAGCATGTCGGGACGAATGCTTATTCCGTCGATTTTTAGGTCTGGGAAACTCGGTTGCAGTGTAAGATGAAGTCGATCGAACATGCCGAGGTACTCATAGAGGACAAGATGCCGTCCGATCCACTTGCGTTCTTCAGTTTCCATCTTTCCCTTTTTCACTTCGCCATCGAGGTATTCATCAACACCAGAAAGAGAACCGTTGCGTTTCTTGTACCAATCGGTGAACTCAAGGAACTTGGCATGGTAGATCCGAAGGTCCTCCATATCCTGCGGAGCATTCCGGAATGGGGGAGTGATGATGAGTTCAAGGGGATTCGTTTTGATGAACCCGAGGAATAGAGAGTTGATGAAGACCTTCTCGATGGGAGATTCACAGACAGAGAACACTATACTAACCGCCTCCGTAAGGATTAACTCCAGACCAGCATCCAGATACTGAAGGTATGCGTCATCAGGATGGTCCAGTCGTTCTTCCTCTATTGTCTTGCGAATGAAGAGTTCTGCCATCTCCACGAAGCGACTACGGTCCAGAAGGATGTCTCTCAGGTTGTCGGCAGGGTAATCGGGCATTCCTTTGGCTCCTTCATCTCGTGTTCACGGTGTACATAAAAACATACAACACTTTTTGTCAGCAATTTAATTTACCGGAAATAAAATGTCAACTGTCTTGTATGCCTGCCCCGGTGGTCTTTCGTCCTCCATCGTCTCTCGTCCCTCGTCCTGAGCTTGCCTGCCTCCTTTAATCCCCGGCTCAACTCCTTTTTGCCCTCAATTTATCCTAATCTACGCCTTTTCACCCATAACTGACCCATCACTCATCGCGCGTTTTCCATTGACATTTGCCCCATAACTTGGTATAAAATTATAGCTAATGTGTATTGTGCCTGCGGAGGAGGCTGGGGAATTCGACCGAGTCAGATGCGAACGATAGCAATGATAAATCAGAAGGGGGGGTGCGGCAAGACGACCACCGCAATCAACACGGCAGCGGTGTTTGCCGCCCTTGGCTATCGCACCCTGCTGGTTGACCTCGACCCGCAGGGACACGCCTGCATGGGCCTGGGTATCGACCCGGACAACCTCAGCAGAACGGTTTATGATGTCCTGGTCAACGCGCAGTTGCCGCTGGCACAAGTTGTAATGAATACCAAGATAGAGTGGCTTGACCTGGCGCCCTGCAATGTCCTTCTGGCTGAGGCAGAGTATGGTCTGGCCGGCGTGCCCGGAAAAGAGTTGCTCCTGGCAACAAAGTTAAGGGCGCTGGGCGACAGGTACAGCGTATGTATCATCGACTCGCCGCCGGCGCTCGGCATCCTCACGCTAAATGCGCTGGTCGCCAGCACCGATGTTATTGTGCCGGTCCAGGTTCATTATTTTGCGCTCGAAGGACTGAAACGACTGCTTGAGACTGTCCGCATTATCCGGGAGCGATTTCATCCCTGTTCATCCGAGATACTCGGACTGCTGCTGACCTTTGTCGAAGACACGACGATGTTCAGCAGACAGATTCAGCAGAAGATGAGAGAATACTTCGGGGAGCTGGTTTTTGACACGGTTATCCACAAGACTGTGCGGCTGGCCGAGGCCCCGAGCGCCGGCGAGTCGATCTTGACATACGCCCCCGAAAGCAGAGGCGCCGCCGACTATAACTTGCTGGTCCGCGAGATACTCGCCGACCCCGTCTGGGCCGAGGAGCTTGCAAATGCCAAAAAATAAGCAGAGGTCCGGACTGCAGAAGGATTTTTCAGCAATCTTCCAGGGGGTCTGGATTCCGAAGAAGACCCGCGCAGCACGTCCCGCACAAACCCCAAATCCGCCCGAACAAGGCCGGCAAACAGAGCAGAACCGGACGGAGCATATCAAGCAGATAGAGCAGATTATCAGCTCAATGACGTGTTCAAAAGGCTTTGACTGTTTCAAATCGGGATTTGAGAATCTCTGCAAGGCGAAGATTGTGGGGGACGGCAAGGCAATCGAATGTTCGCCCGAAAACAAACGGCACTGCGAGTACCGATTCAGCTTCGTTGACAAGAGCTTCTGCAAGTGCCGGCTGCGATACTACGTCGCCATGAACTTCAACAAGTAGAGGACCGGCGCGAGAATCCGCGAAGGTACTGTAGAGAACAGGACAATTAGTTCAGTGAGAGCAACGATTAAAATTCCAACACTCAGTATCCAAATCAGGTGTCTGCCGAAGGCGGAATCCAGTATCGCTTGTCCGCCGTCCTGTCCTCCGTAGCATTAGCAAAGGAGGAAGCTTCAGCGAAGGCGGAAATATCCAGTATCGAGCATCTATTATCGAGTCACGAGCGACAAGCGACTATTTCACCACTGCCTGCGCTGCCGCCAGCCGGGCAATCGGCACCCTGAACGGCGAGCAGGACACATAGTCCATCCCTGCCTTATGGCAGAATTCAATACTGTCGGGGTCGCCGCCATGTTCGCCGCAGATACCAACTTCGAGGTCTTTGCGGGTTTTTCGGCCTCGCTGAATACCGATTTTTAGCAGCTCGCCGATACCTTCCTGGTCGATGCTCTGGAACGGGTCCTTCGGCAAAATGCCTTTTTGCAGATAATCGGGCAGGAACGCACCGATGTCATCGCGCGAGAAGCCGAAGCCCATCTGGGTCATATCGTTGGTGCCGAAGGAGAAGAATTCGGCGACCTCGGCGATTTTGTTCGCAACCAGCGATGCCCGCGGTATCTCAATCATTGTGCCGAAGTTATGTCTGATTTTCTTTAGGTTGTATTTTTGCAGGACCTCTTTATAGACCTCTCGGCTAATGGCAATCTGGTCGGTCAGCTCCTTGACGTCGCAGACCACAGGAATCATTATCTCCGGATAGGGCTTTTTGCCTTCTTTTATAAGCTCGGCAGCCGACTCGAATATCGCACGAATCTGCATACGGCTTATCTCAGGATATGTAACTCCAAGTCTGACGCCGCGATGTCCCATCATCGGATTGGACTCGTGCAGTTTTTCTGCACGCTTCGATAGCTCATCCATAGTTATATTCAAATCTTTTGCAAGCTGCTCGAGCTTGGCCGGCTCACGCGGCACAAACTCGTGCAGAGGCGGGTCGAGCAGACGAATCACGACCGGCAGGCCGTCCATCGCCTCCAATGTCCCCTTGATGTCTTTCTTGACGTAGGGGAATAGTTCATCCAGCGCCTTCTTTCGCTCCTCTATGGTTTTGGAGACAATCATTTTGCGCAGGATAAATAACGGCTCATCGGAACCTTTGCCATAGAACATATGCTCTGTTCTAAACAGCCCGATGCCCTCGGCGCCGAACTGCCTTGCCTTCTTTGCATCGTCAGGAGTATCGGCATTGGTGCGAATGCCGAGCTTTCGGACTTTGTCGCAGACCTTCAGGAAGCTGTTGAGAATTATATTTTCCCGAGAGGCGTCCATCATTGGAAGCTGGCCGATATAAACGTTTCCTTTTGTGCCGTTCAAGGTAATCCAGTCACCAACTTTCAGGATTTGCCCGTTGACGTGGACTTCCTTTTTGTCCGTATCGACGTGCAGTGCCCCACAGCCGACAATGCAGCACTTGCCCCAGCCGCGGGCAACAAGAGCCGCGTGCGAGGTCATTCCGCCTCTTGCGGTCAAAATCGCCTGCGCAGCCCGCATACCTTCCACGTCCTCGGGGTTGGTCTCTTCCCGCACCAAAATCGCTTTCTTACCCTGCTTTGTCCACTCGACGGCTTCCTGTGCGGTAAAGACAATCTGGCCTGCCGCTCCTCCGGGGCCGGCAGGCAGTCCTTTGGCTATCGCCTTGTGCGTCTTCTCGGCATTGGGGTCGATTATCGGGTGCAGCAGTTCATCTAATTGAGCGGGCGTTACACGCATTACCGCCTCTTCTTTCTTAATCAGTTTTTCTTTGAGCATATCCACAGCCATTCGCACGGCGGCAGGCCCATTGCGTTTGCCCACGCGACATTGCAGCATAAAAAACTTACCATTCTCTATGGTAAATTCGATGTCGAGCATATCGCGGTAGTGCTTTTCGAGCCGCTTCTGGACGGCGAACAATTCTTTGTAGATTTTCGGCATCGCCTTTTCAAGAGAGACTAAGTCTTTGTTGTGCTCGCTCTTTGAGTATTCGTTGACGGGGGCAGGCGTCCTGATGCCGGCGACAACGTCCTCGCCCTGGGCGTTTATCAGGTATTCGCCATAGAATTGGTTTTCGCCGTTTCCGGGGTTTCGTGTAAAGCCCACGCCGGTAGCCGAATCACTTCCCATATTTCCGAAGACCATTGCCTGCACGTTGACCGCTGTCCCCCACTCATCGGGGATGCCTTCAATCCGGCGGTAACTTACTGCGCGTTTGCCGTTCCAGGAGGCGAATACTGCTCCAATAGCGCCCCACAACTGCTCGTTGTGGTCGTCGGGAAAATCCTTGCCGAGGACCTCTTTGACCTTAGCTTTGAAAAGCGAGCAGAGATTTTTCAGGTCGTTTGCTGTTAAATCTGTGTCGCTTTTACAGCCCTTCTCTTTTTTCATCCAGCCCATAATCTTTTCCAGTTGCTTGCGGATGCCCTGGTCTTCCTGTGGTTCTATTCCTGCCGCCTTTTCCATCACGACATCGGAATACATCATAATCAGCCGGCGATACGCATCATAAACAAAGCGTCTGTCACCAGAGAGTTTTATAAGTCCGGGGATTGTCTTTTCATTAAGCCCAATATTCAAGACAGTTTCCATCATTCCGGGCATCGATCGCCATGCCCCTGAACGGACGGAAACTAAAAGTGGATTTTCCGTGTCGCCAAACTTTTTGCCCATCAGTTTCTCGACATCTTTAAGGGCCGCCTGGACCTTCTCCTTCAGTCCTTTCGGGTAGGTCCTTTTGTTCTGGTAATAATGTGAGCAGACCTCGGTGGTGATAGTAAAGCCCGGCGGGACCGGCATACCGAGTTTGGCCATCTCTGCCAGATTTGCGCCTTTACCGCCCAAAAGATTCTTCATTTCCGCATTGCCTTCGGCCTTGCCCTTCGCGAAGAAAAAAAGTTGCTTCTTTGCCATTCTAAAATTCTCCTTCTATGTAACGCTAATTAAACACAAGACTTATAACCTGCCCAATGACAGCTACTTACTTGTGGATGTCCAGCAGGCGATTTTCTACTGAAATCAAAAGAGGCAGTATATTGCTTTTCTGCCGGAACGTCAACGGCTAAATGCTTTCATTTGGGGTGGGTGGTGCGTGTCGAGTTTGTTGGTTAGATTCACATCTGCCCGTCATTGCGAGGCCTGCGACCTGCCCTGAGTGAAGTCGAAGGGAGCGGGGCGTGGCAATCTCAATACCGACCTACGTAGTTTGGCAACAAGGTATGTGCAGGATGTTTCAGAACAAACGGACAGAGTTATTGAAAATAGCAGGAAGTATATTTGTCAGTTTAGTAAGAAACTATCTCAAAACTGTTAATCGCTATTGAGAGAATCGAAAAGGCGTCTCGAAGGAGGGGATTGCGATGCCTAACTACCCCCAAAGAATGATGATAGGCAGATGGGTCCTGATCAATAAATTCTGATTAAAAGATAAAAGTGAATAGAAAAGAATTGAATAAATGGTTCCAATAAAGTAAATACGTCAGGGGTGCCGCGGTTTTGGTCCGGCAACCGCCGCGATTTTACTCCGCCCTTTACAAGCTATGAAATATGCAATGAAAACAAGAAAGTGGTTATTATTGCTCATTGGGATGTTATCAGGTGTTGCTGCATCTATCCAAAAGCTTTCCGCTGCGAATGCTCTTCCTCCAAGTGGTTTGGCCATTAACCGGCAGGCCGCAAAAGTTGCCGCGTTCCAGTTCGGCACGCCGACCTCTGTCCCTCGGGCAGGATTTGCCAAGGTTACCGCCAAGGACACGTTTACGCCCCAAAAGGGCTACGGTTTCCAGTCCACAGAAGGGCTGCTGGGCTACGATCGCGGTGGCTCCGAGATTGAGCAGCCAAAAGACGAATACACCGCCAGCGTTTATGGCGCATACCGCACAACATCGGACATAACCTGTGCTTTGGTCGAAGGGACTAACAACAATGCCTTTCTGATCGCCATGCCCGACGGCGATTACACCGTGTGGCTGATCGCGAGCGATGCCGAGTGTGACCCGCCGCTGTTCGAGGTATGGGCCAATGACCAGAAGAAACTCGATGTGCGGATTCCGCGTCGGGCGTTCGTTTTCATGGAACCCTTCCAGGCCCGTGCGGCGGACGGACAACTGCGAATCGAACTGAAAGGTCAGCACGGCTGGATTCTAAGTGGCTTGGTGATTGGCAAGGAAGGACGGGAACTTGCCGAAGTCATCGCCACACTTGAACGTGACATTTTCTTTCTGACTGAGCCCGAGCTGCCCAACTGGAAGGAAGTCAAGCCCGAGCCCACGAACCCGCCGCTGGAGTTAACGCCGGAGGAACAAAAGAGGGGCTACGTGGCGTTTTCCGTAGATTACACGGAGCCGATTGTGCCGGCGTACATTCCGGCGCGGACGGCGATCGGAAAGCCGCTGACCGCTTTGGCCACGCCGGGCGAGTTCGAGCCGGCGACGTTCTGCATTTCTGCCCAAAAGGAGTTGGGAGATGTGGCCGTGGAGCTGTCGGATTTCATCAGCGAAAAGGACCAATCTATAATCGCACGCGAAAACGTGAGCGTCGGCGTGGTCAGGTGCTGGCCACAGCGGGTGAGCGGTTGGGGAGGCAAAGGCGAATACCGCGTCGTGCCCGAAATGATCGAGCCGCCCTCCGGACGCGTCTGCCGCATGCAGGCCGGCCAGCTCAAGCAATGGTGGCTGACGGTCCATGTGCCGCCAGACACACCTGCGGGACGCTATCGGATGTCGTTGACCGTGCGGCCGGAGGAGGCGCCGCCCACCGTGCTGGAGTGGCGCCTGCTGGTCCTGCCCTTTCAACTGAGTCGTCCTGCGGAGAAGCACTGGGGTACGTGGCTGGACAGTTTTCCACCGGTCGGAAGTTTATGGGGGCCGGAGCGGCGCGGGCGGAAGGTGCCTACAGAAGTTGAGCGTTTGGCCCAAGCAGATATCGCAGACTATCGCGCTCATGGTTTTGACCTGGTGCTGCTCAATTATTACTTCGACGTGAAAGAAAATCCCGATGGCAGCTTCACGTATGGTCTGTCCACACTCCCGGAGGATGTGGATTACCTCAAGCGGCTGGGTTCCGGTGCCCCGGTGGTGATCTGCTTCGAATACACGTGCCGAAATTTGGAATATGGTTTCGCCGAACCGGGAAAGAAACACGTCCCCGGCACCTTCAGTCCCAAATCCCACAAAGCCGTTGTCGGGCTTGTGCAATATATCCGCGACGAAGCCCAGCGTCACAATTGGCCCAAACTTTATTTTTTTCCCATCGACGAGCCGGGCAATAACAAGACAGAGAACCGCTATCAATTCGCCGAGAACGTTTTGGGCTTTGTTCATGAAGTTCCCGGCTGCCAAACAGCCGTTACCGTCACATCCGGTTGCGTACAGCGCCTCGGCGAACGCGTGGACGTGCGGATCTACGCCTACGGCTACTACAATCGCGACAAGGTTCTGCAGGAGGCAAGGCAGGGCCATCCGTTCTGGTATTACGAGAACGGTATGTTCTATGCACACAGCACGCTCGCCTCTCGCGGCTACACGGGCTTCGAATTCCTTCGTTCGGGGGCGGAAGTGGCTACGGCATGGGGATTCGCCGCCACTCAGGCCAATCCTTACAACGATTTCGACGGCGGTCACAAGGACTGGAACGTGATTTTCCCCGGTGTGGACAGGCCGACGCCGACGATTTATTGGGAGCTCTGCCGCGAAGGGGTGGATGATTGCCGCTACGTTGCGACCTTGCAGCAGCAGATTCGCCAGGCCAAGGAGCGGGGCAAGATAGCCGACGCGCAACGGGCCGAGAGAGTGCTTGAGCCTCTCCTCGCAGCCGATGCGCCGACTATCGACAACCCGCCGGCCTTTGGCAGGTACCGGTGGCGCATTGCGAGGGAGATCCTGGTCCTGCAGGGCAATCGTGAACTGGCCCTGCCGTTCGCAGCAGTTGCGGACAATCCACCCAGGCTGATTAAGCTCGGACCGAACCTCGTTGACAACCCTTCTTTTGAAGATACTCCGGAGGCCGATGGCTCGCCTCGCGGCCAATATTATCCGGGCTATCCGAAAGCAAAGGAAAAACCGGCCGGGGTCTTGAGAGTGACCGATGAGGCCGCCCATTCGGGCCGATTCTCACTGAAGTGGGACCTTAGCAAAGTTGCCGATGCAGAATCCGTGGGCAGGGACCCTCGCTGGCTCACCGTCAACGTTGGATTCTCCAGCGACACGGTGAAAAGCTTGCGAGGCCAGCGCGTCAAAATCGGATACTGGTTGATGATTGGCGGCGGAACGACGGTCCCGGGCTTGGGTCTGCGCCAAAACCTCAAGGAAGGGCCGGGGGAAGGTTTTTACTACAGTGGCGGCGTCGCGGACCCTGCTGTTTGGAACCATTTTGAGACCGAAGGCCGCCTGAGCACCGATTTGGAGAGTATGGACATTCACACTTGGTGTACCATTCCGGAGGCCGATCTGGCCAAGAGATGTTTCTTCTATATCGACGACGTTTCGCTGGAAGTGATCGAGGAGCCGCCGTTGTCTGTCGCGACGCCCCTCGATGAATACTACATGGGCGAACCAATTCCGTGGAGCGTCCGCACCACTTCAGCCAACAGCCAAATCCAAGTCGTGCTGTTGGAAGACAACCGGATCATAGCCGAACACACGGACCGAACCGAGAGAGACTGGTTGCGCGGTGCCTTTGAAAGCCAAGGGCTTAAACCCGGCATTTACCTTCTGAAAGCAACGCTCAACTCACCACCATCGGCTCCCCAAAGCGCCCAACGGGAAATAATCCTGGCCCCCGACCCGTTTGATTGGCCGGCGCATAAACCATGAATCTATTTCCGACCCGCCAATGAAAGGATATCGCGATGAACCAAACAGGTGGAGACAAAGTGGAAATATCCTCGGTGCTGCGGACTATATGTCTGCTGGCATTGGTCTTCGCGCTGCTCAGTGGCGAGTCGGCACAGGCTGCTGGACCGAACGCGCACACTTGGCAACGGTGGGAGCATGACCTGACCAGCACCCGCAATTATGGTAATTCCTACGCCGAGGTAACCCTACGGGTAACCTACACGGGACCTACTGGCCACATCCTCCGCGCCTACGGCTTCTGGGACGGTGGGGATACATTCCGGATCCGCTGCGCATTCCCCACACCGGGCACATGGCGGTGGGAGACGGAGTGCTCCGATGCGGCCAATCCGGGCTTGCACAAACAACGCGGCACGGTTGACGTCTCACCATATCGTGGCGACGGCTCGCTATACAGGCGCGGCTTCCTGAAGGTTAGCGACAACCGGCGCTACCTGACCTACGGCGATGGAACTCCGTTTCTTTGGATAGGTGACACTGCCTGGTCTGTGCCGCAGCGGGCGAGCGACGAGGAGTGGAAGGCCTACATTGCGGACCGCGCTGCCAAACACTTTACCCTTCTCCAGGTGGCGCCCGCGCCCGAGTGGGCTGGGGAGAGTGACCGCCAGGGCCAAAAGCCCTTCACCGACAAGGCCTGCGTGCAGTGGAACCCGTCCTACTGGCAGTCGTTCGAGCAAAAGATTCAACGCGCAAACGAGGCGGGTATGGTCGTGCTGCTCGTAGGTTTGATGGAGCCGGTCCACCGTTATCCGGAAGCCACTCAGGCTTGCCTTTTTGCCCGCAGCATCGTGGCGCGAATGTTTGGCAACTTCGTTCTCTTCTCGCCAAGCTTCGACAGCGAGTTCATGCCCCTGGCCAATGAGGTGGGTAGGGCCGCCCGTGAGGCCACGGCTGTGCATCTGATCACCCAACACCCCGGCACGCCCTGGGACCAGCCCATCCCGACCTTTTCCACACAATACTATGACCAGCCATATCTGGATTTTGTCGGCGTGCAGACCGGGCACAACGCCGGTAACCGCAACTGGTGCGCCCACCACGCGATCGAGTGGAACCTGCACCTCTACCGTCACGAGCCACACAAACCCGTCATTAATCTGGAGGCCATGTACGACGCCCAAGGCGAACAGGGTTGGCAAGCGGTGGACGCACGATCGCTCGCGTGGCGAACTTGGCTGTCGGGCGCTATGGGCTATACCTACGGCGCCGGCGATCTGCCACCCAAGGTCCCGCAAGGCAACGGCGCCGTGTGGAAGTGGGTGACCGATCCGGAGAAGTACGACTACTGGAAGAAGGCCCTGCAATGGGACAGCGCGTTCCAGATGCAGCAACTGCACGACTTCCTGGCCGCCATCCAATGGTGGCGCCTGGAACCCGCGCACGATCTCATCCGAAACCAGCCCGATGACGTGACTTGCCGCATGGTGCTGGCGAGGAGCGCCGCGGGCGATCTGGCGGTGGCCTACCTGCCAAACAACGAAGCCATCGATATCGACGTATCCGTGTTTCCTGCATCTCTCAATGGCCGCTGGTTCGACCCGGTGCATGGCCGCTACACTTCAATCCCCGGCCATGTCGAGAACACGGGAAGTCACCGCTTCACAGCACCGACAGAGGGGGATTGGGTACTCCTCTTGCAGCGACTCGAAGGAAGCGGGGTTCACCTGCCTGCGTCAAACAGGCAGAGTCCTCCAGCAGTGAAGCTGGAGCATAGATAGGAGCAGATTCCTATGACTTGTCTTGGCGGGAGAGTCGTGAGAAATCGCACCCGTCCCTTTGTGGGGTGGGGGGTCGTGGGCATGGTTTTGGCAGTTGCCAGTGTGCAGAACGTGAAGGGAGAACAGGCTGCGTCTGCAGACAAAGATGTTTCTGGCGTGAAGCACGTGGATTTCTTTGTTTCGCCCCATGGCAATGACGCCTGGTCGGGATGGTTGAGCGACCCCATCGCAACCGACGGACCGTTTGCGACGCTTGAACGGGCGCGTGATGCCATTCGGGCCTTGCGCCGGATGCAAGGGTCGCAGATTTCCGTGCGGGTGACAATCCGCGGCGGAACGTATTATCTCGACTCACCGCTGGAGTTCGGACCGGAGGATTCGGGAACTGAGCAAGCTCCGGTGGTTTACAGTGCGGCGGCGGGTGAGAAAGTGGTCCTGAGTGGCGGCCGCCGGATCGCGGGCGGCCGTTGGGGTGAGGCCAACGGCCGGAAGGCATGGATTGTGGACATTCCCGAGGTGAAGGAGGGCAAATGGAACTTCCGGCAGCTTTTTGTGAACGGCGAGCGCCGGCCGCGGACGCGGCTGCCGAAAGAGGGGGAACACCGCATTGAATCTCTGCCGGGCTATACTGGCGACTTTCTCAGGAGTCCGACAAGGCGGTTCGTCTATTTCGGGACCGACATCCAGCCAACCTGGCGCAATCTGCGGGACATAGAAGTGGTGGGCATTACGCGGTGGCTGGACAACCGGCTGCCGATTGAGAGCGTCAGCGAGCAGACACGCACAGTTACCTTTGACCGCCCGAGTCTGTTTGCTCTCCTCTCGGGAAGTAATCCTGGGTTTTACTGGGTGGAGAACGTCTTCGATGCCCTGGACACAGCCGGCCAGTGGTACCTCGATCGCCCGCAAGGACGGCTTTACTATCTGCCACAGTCGGGAGAATACCCGCCTTTGGCCGAGATCATTGCGCCTCGGTTGACGCAAGTAGTGCGGGTGGTTGGGC
>Ga0315293_10005163_pt1 | contig 12297 bp, 29 predicted proteins | sample YL17G13_20_MG_FD_203071 | JGI IMG/M metagenome (GOLD analysis project Ga0315293, IMG submission 203071) | Sediment microbial communities from Yellowstone Lake, YNP, Wyoming, USA - YL17G13_20 | ecosystem: Environmental > Aquatic > Freshwater > Lake > Sediment | place: USA: Wyoming | collected... | reverse complement strand
GGTAACGAAAGAATTCATATTTACGAAGATAGGTATGAATATAGCGAAGTCGATGAACATGGAAGACGATTGTTTGTTAAGATTATTACAATAAAGTGAGACATAAAAATGAACAAAACAAAAAATAAACCGAATATAAGTGTAATCATTATAGCATTAATTTGTGTAATCCATTTGTTATCGGGGTGTACAATAAATGATAATCCCATAGCAACTACAGAATCATCGATCCTTTTCATAGAAAAATCCCCCGATTGTGATTCGGTACAATTGTTAAAATATCAGCTTATTATTGAAGGTACAATGCACGAATTGGATATAGAAAATAATTGCTTTGTGTTTATAACCTTTGATAACAAGTCCTATGAATTGTTGGATGCACCAAAAACACTTTATAAAGACGGACGATACGCAAAACTTCTCGTTAGCACGTATATTGGTAACCCGCCTATTAGAAGTACATGTATGGTTGGTCAACTTGTAAGATTCAAACGACTTTTTAAAAATGGAAAGTAAATCATGAAAAATCGTGGAATTGATATAAACCTTATTAAAAAAATGACACGACCAAAAGTTGCGTCTGCTCCAAAACTTGGTAAATCGTTTAAAACGATAATCTGTATGCAACCTGATTGTAATAGAGAAGTAGTGGTGGATTCGGACGCCCAATCGGTCATATGTCATATATGCGTAGCAAAAATGGTTGGATACGATGCAGTACCCACTGTGAGCAAAAAATATACAAGTGAGGAACGCAAAGCACGTAAAACCGCCGTTACAAAAAAGAAGGTCGCTCAACAAGCATATAAAGAAAAATATAAAGACTTTCCGCGTGGATGGCATAAGAGATTGAACTATACGCACTCTGATGGTAAGAAGTATCAGAACGGTATAGAAGTAAAGGAATTTACTATAAAACCGAGAGTAATAAAGAAATCAAGCGGAATGCCGAGAGGTTGGCATTTACATAAGCATTTTGTTCATAACGGTATTACATATTCATATGGAAAGATTGTAAAATGATTATAGATTTAAAGGGCATAAGGCATATAAAAAATAAGGAAAATACCGTTATTGGATTTATTTCTGTTAAGGAACATGTGCCTAATACCATACTCGAAGACAGAACGGTAGTTTATGCTTTATTTGCAAACGGTACTCGCCGGTTAGCAAGTGAATGTGATGAAGGTATAAACAATGGAACAATAGAATTTGATCCTTATATATTTTAAAACTGTAATTAATATATAGAAAGAAAGTAAATGACAACGTTCTTAATAGCATTATTGGTAGTGGTGTGGATGATAATAGTTTTGAATGTATCTTTAATGATATGCAAACGCTATCAAAAGCCCGAAAAACTGCTACTGCACGATTATATAAAATATTTTCGTTGGCCTCCAACCATTCTCTGCAAAAATTGTTTTCAGATAATTGAACATAAATACATATTTGAAGATCCTGAATTTGAAGATTCTGATGGAGCTACCGGCTGGCGACATTCTAAGGAAGACCCGTCTAAATTGGGTGGAAAAAAATATTATTATTATTGCGATGGTGATGATAGGTATATTGCAACAAATACTGGATTTAAACATGCTGAACCACCGAAACTCGTCCCAATTTTAAATTTAAGAACTTAACGAGAAATGGAAGGAATAAGATGACGAAAAAAGAACATATTGCGAGACATAAGAAATTACATGAATCATTTGATGAATTGTTGGCAGATTTTGTTAGTCATACAAAAGAATTGCCAAGTAATACCGTTTTAAGGGAATTTCTTGAGTGGTCGTATAGGCAAACAGTAGAACCAGCTAATGATAATCCACATTATTATAAGAGGAAAATATGATGGTGCGGATGTACTCAATATATAGGAACAAAACGTGAAAAAACAACGTGAAAAATGGGATAAAAAAGATTGGATTATAACTATTTGTTTATTGGTATTTTTTCTACCAATGGGAGCCGCAGCTTTATTACGAAAACTGTTTTATCAACAAGTATATTATTAGGAGTAAAAATGAAACACGTTTGTACATTATGTAAAAAATGGATTCCTAAATTACATCAAAAATCACATTTACGTTGGCACGTAAAAAATCCGCACAAAACGCGGTATGACGATGTGGAGATGGTCGAGCGAGCTGTCTCCTATCGTTTGCATAAATTAGAAAAAAACAACTAATCATATTCAATTTTTGGGGTGACGGTAGACATAGTTCAAATGCATGTATGTGCAGCCCCAATCTAATGTGGTGATTATTAACAGCAAAAAACAAATAAAGGAAAAATTAAAATGAAGCATATACTCTACGGAATCTTCTTACTATTGTTGGTAATAACGGCGCGTATAGAACCTAACCCCAGTTTCGTGAATTTGTTAATTTTAGTGACTGCATTATTATTAGCTATAATAGGATTGTTTTCAAAAGAAAATCACAAATCATAAATCAAATAAAGGTATTTTATATGCGTAGTATATTATTGTTATTTTTAATATTTGTAGTTGTATCTCTTTCCGTTGGTCAGGATGCAGTGCAAACTAAATCAGAATTTGGACTTGGACTTCAAGTTTTTAATCAAAGTGAAGTTATTGCTCGTTGGAAGGTCAATGATAATAATGCGTTGAACTTTGCAATAGGAATGCACAAAGCTAACTTGGATTTGGTTTGGCATTACCGCCCAATTTTCAAAAATCGCGACTTTTCATTTTATTGTGGATTCGGTGCAATGCTTACTTATGGTGAGCGTGAAATGTTATATAATGAAGCAACGAAGACATTTAAATCAATAAACGTTCCGGTTACACCATTACCGTATGAAGGAATAATAAAAGATAAGCACGGTAAAAAACACGGTAAGAAACACGGTAAATGGTGTGGACCTGATGAGTATGAACTAATAGTAATTACTAATCAAGTAGAAACCGAAGAAAACGTTGATTGTACATTGGGGTTAAGAATTCCATTGGGAATAAATTATAAATTCACTGATTTTGAATTGTTTGGAGAAATCAGTCCAGTTTTGATGTTACATAAGAGAGAAAATGATGCACCTTATATTAGTGCATTGCATAAATTCTCTTCATTTAAGCTGGGAGCAGTATTTTATATTAAGTGATCTAAACGTGATATATGTCACATAGTTTTATAATAGTACTTGACATTTACTTGAAAAACTCGTATATTATACTGTGATAATAAGTATTATAGCAACTAAGGAAATTACTACAATGACTACAAAATCTATAAAATCATATGGTTTTAGATGTGGACAACGTGTAAAGGTTGTTGCGACCGATAAACCGTTTGGAATACAACCATCCGGAAGTGCTGTATTTATTAGACCATGTGGAACAATTGTTAAAATTCATTATGTTGGTAACAATGAACCTACCTTTGATATTGAGTTAGATAACAAACAAATAATCACAGGTGTTCGCTGGTTTGAATTACGTTCCGCTTTAGAAGCAATGTGGAAACCTACAGGTAAAATTGTTTCATTTGAGCAATTCATATCAACTTGGTATACGAGAATTCTTCCAAATAAACCATATTATATTCGTCTTGGACAATCATTGATGACTTATCTTTATGATGTATGGCCTGCAGAATACGAACGAATCTTGTTTGATCGATTTTACATAAAAAAAGAACTCGATTGTTTTTATCTCGATTCGATAATTCATCATACATTAGTACATTTAGGTAAAGTTTGGAATAACTATCCCAATTAATATATGGCATATCAAGTTATAATCGAACGAGGTTTTGAGAAAGTACATTGTAATGATATTAATTGCAATGCGGTTTTTCCATTAGAAGAAACGTTGTATTTTTCACATCATTATACATCGTATCGTACACGATTACAGATGTGTCCAAAGTGTCATCGTACCGATGCACATTATATTTATGACAATGAACTTAATATAAAGGAACAAGACAGTGGTAAAAGAAATAGTTGAATATCAATATCATTGCGATTTATGTGGCAAGAAGTTTTGGCGAGCATATAAAGGTATGTGGTTTAAAAGTATGTGTGATAAAAACGGTGGGAAATTAGTCAGAGTTTATCGTACAAAATTGAAGCGAATTATAAAAGGAAAATAACTATTATGTTAAAACTATATGATTATGAACCAGATGCGTCTTATCTATTAAGAATAGTCAAGGCGTTGGATAAAGACGAACCGAGTGGAGAAATGAGATATGGTGTTATTATTGATTTTTCTAATGCGCATGGACTTTGTTTTGGAGTAATATTTCCAAATACAAAAGGCAGTTATAATCGTGATATTATTATGAAGATACAGTGGTTTGACCCCGAAGAAGTTGAATTTATATCATAGATTGCAAAAAATGAATTACGAACCATCTGATTTTTATATAAGACGAAACTTTGAGGTAACTGCGAGAGGATTTACTTGTGATTGCATACCAAATCCAAAGTATTCTTCAAAACAAAGACTTTTGATTACAATAGCAAAGAAAACTAATATGTCACCTACGATATTTTGTCTATTATTTAATGAAAGAAAAGAAACAACGAATGGAATATCATAAAAGTTTAAACTATTCAAAAAAAATTAATAATCTTTTTAAAGGAAGCTAATATGACCGACATAATAGGTATTGTAATTATCGTAGTAATTCTTGCATGTCTTGGTGCCAGTGTTGTAATGTATGGTGGAAGTTGTGATAAACACATGCCATCTCCACCACGTAAACCCAAAAGTTTTGAAGATAAATTGTTAAATAAGTGATATTTATAAAGGAAATATTATGTTTATTATTAACGAATCGGTAATGAATGGAACGGTTACAGTATCAATTCATTCTATTATTGTTCAAGAAGATATTTGGAGTTCTGCAATCGAAAAAGTAAAAAGTATAGAAAAAATTGGAAATTTGAAAATTACTCATTGTGATGATGAATATTTAGAATACAAAGTTCCCCAATCAGAATCAATGTTTACGGTGTGGGGAATGATGAAAAATGAGGCAGTAACAATCTTATAAATAAAGGGAATACAATATGATACAGTCATCTGGAAGAATGTGTAGAACTGCATATCCGCGTCAATGTCCACCGAAATTTCTTCGTATTCTTGAGAATGAAGCAAAAAATACGTCTCGTAGAATTCGCAAGTTGGAAAATGCAAAAAAGACAGTGCATAATTATAGGTGGGATAAAAGGATTGTTTTGTTAAAAGAACATCTCCGTAATGTTGTTTCAAATATTCTTGATACGAGAGCAAAAATGATGCCTTCTAATCCGAGTATGGCAATTCGTAGAATGGTATGTTATAAAGGTATTAAGAAACATATGCCAGGACAATCGTTATAATGGGAGTAACGGAACAAAATGGATATTATGTTTTAGATTTGCATGGTGTTTATCACGCAGATGTAGAACAACAAATTGATTCGTTTATATGGACGTATAGACATCATTTCAATCTTAAAATCGAATGTGGTAACAGTGAACGTATGAAAAAAATAGTTATTGATTATCTTGATGTGCATAAATATAAATGGATGAAAAGTATATGTGGTGGATTCGGAACAATTTTGATTATTCGAGAGTGGGTATAACTGCTATATTTTCAATGACTTACAAGCGTGATGTAGAACACAAATTATCTACGTTCTATTGACAATGGTGTGAAAATTTCTTATATTATAATAGTATGAAAACTGAACTAAACAATAAAAAGGACAAAGCAGTGAAGAAGAAGCAGTTTACGATTTTTTATAAAAAACAGTCAAAGCGTGAGCAAGTGTATCCTGATATGCGTTATATTGACCATACTTTATATAAAATGGTTGTAGATGCGAAAACGATGGGTGCTGCAAAACGAATGGTTTCTAAGATGAACTGTGTGAAGTTTGTTTGTATTACTGAAACCGGTACAAGGTTTCCGATATTTAAGATTGTTGTCTAAATGGTTTTATTCGCAGATACATTCTTTTTAAAGGATTATATGTTATTAAAAGAAATACTTGAAAAACATCCGTCCGTATGTGTTCTTATAGGATTTATATTTTGTATAGGATTTTTTCTTGGTGCTCTTATGATGCAATTTGTGGTGAAATGAGAATATAATAATGAAAACGGATGTAAATGGTCGTTCGATATGTTTACGTGGAAAAGAACAATATGAGTATTTTCATTATCGTAATGGAAAACGGTATGTTCAATATGACTATCGAGCATTTGATGGGGAGTTATTTTCTATTATAACTCCAACGCTCGGTGAAGCGCGGCGAGCATGTAACAAATGGCTTAACGAAAAATATGAAAAATATGATAAAACGGTGGGCAAATAATATGAAAAATAACGATCTTAAATATGCAGGCGGCATTACTAAATGTCCAAGATGTGGTAGTACTACGTTATCTACCGGTGCAGATATAGATAAAAAGAACAACAAAATTCTTCGGTGGTATCATCGGTGCATAGAATGTGGAAAGAAAATATATTTCAAAGAAGATACACAATGTTCGAAAGGAAAGAAATGAAAACGATTCGTGTTGTTAAAGAAGGTTCATTCTCTGAAATGGAAATTAAAAGAGTAAGTAATAAAGAAGCGGAGCGTGCGGTAGTAAGTGGAATCGCAGAATATGTTCCAAAATCGGTGTGGAAAAAAGAAGTTCGTGATGTAAAACTTATCATTGAGGAAAAAAAGTAATTATGGAAAACAACGAACTATTTAAGTTTGAATTGCATCATAACCGACTTGCTCCAGAAGTTGTAGATGAGTTAGTAAAGCATTCCAAAAATCTTGATGAACTTGCTTCTTATATGGATGCTCTTAATAGGAGATATAAAGCAGTAAATGGAATAGATAGTTCTGTAGCATTAATAATTATGGATTCGTGCAAAGCGATCCGTAATCAGTTATATGCAGATATGGTGCTTTTTATTGATATTTTTGTGGAGAAATTATGAAACTACAAGTAGGTCATACAGTAAAATTAAAAATTTCTTGTTTGGGAAATTCTGCCGGAACAATAGGTATTGTAGTTGAGGCATACGTTCTTGGAGATAGATATGGATATATGGTACTTTTTGAAAATGGAAATTATGATGGATTTTCAGAGGAAGATGAAGTGGATAATTTTTTAGAAGTTTTTGGAGTATGCGAACCGCTTTCTACATATAGATTTACAAATGTAATGAAATTAACACAAGATTTTCAACATGGGTGGTTTGATGTGGTTCTAAAGGAAAGACAAGTATTCTAATGTTTGGAATGACAGATGATGGAACGGATTAAGCCAGAAGATGAATCATTGGATTCATTCGAATTGGATGCCAAAATTTATCTTGACAAAACCGGACGTAGACATTTAAATATTGTTAATAATGTTCTTACGATTATCATAAATGCACGTGAGACTGGGCGTTGTACGTATGCGGAATATATTGAAGTATTCCGCATTGTCATTCAAGTCAAACGAATGCTATTGGATAAAGGACATATAACTATAACAGAAATGAATGCACTAAACGATATTAGTTTGTCATATAGTGAAAGATTATGAATAAAAGAGAACTTGGAAGTACAACTCCATATGCACATTTATATGCATTTGGATATGATCCAGAAAATGCGGATACGAAAAAACTGGCATATGAAAATTTATCAGCAGAAGAAAAATTGCATATAGAAAATATAAATTTTCGTATTATTGGCGCACTACATAAAAACAATAAAGAAATTTTGCCAGACAACCGTGATTTATTAACATTAAAAAAGTTAAATCATTTAATTGGATTACTTATAAAAGCGCATGATAATTTTACAGAACTCGCATCATATCAGAAAGTAAAATCCATTATTATTCAGTGGTCACTTGGTAATAAACCAACTAAACGAGATTTAATAATAATGAATGGTGTTTATGAATGTTTCAAGGAATATGACATTGCACCTATCTGAATTTATTGGATGCGACATTAAATTAAATCATAATGTTATTGAAATAGACGGTAAGAGATATTTGTATAGAGGTACGTACATCGTTGAAGAAATTGATATTGAAAATCAAGTAGTTTATAAAAAAGATGAAAGTTCCATATGGTTTCAAGAACCCATTCCTTTTAGTCAAGTATCATTAATTCCTCTATTTAAAACGGAAGAAAATTAGTGATACCCATCACACCTCTTTACAAGTCGTTTATTTTTAATATGTTACCCGTCTAAAATATCTTACAAATATGAATAAAAAACTTGACATCCATTTAAAAATTTCGTATATTATAGTATGAAAAAAATTAAAGGATATACGTGTAAATGGTGTGGAGTATTGAAATTAACAATGTCTGCACTATATATGCACAAGGTTCTTGCTCATTGTATATATCGTAAAGTTAAAATACGAAAGCAAAAATAATGAAACGAGATTGGTCAAAATATAGCAAATTTTGGATGGGAGAAAATCCATATACTTTTAATCCGAAACATATTGATATGTCGGATATTGTTACTATTCTTAGGTTGTCTGCATATAAAAAGGCAGTTGCTAATTTTGTGCGAATTGCAACAGGCAAAAATGTGCCTGTTCTATATAATACGGGTGTGCAATCAAGAACAAATAATAAAGTTGTAATTCTTTCTGCAAAATTGGAAGAAAATGTGATTGATCCTGCGGTTGGAACTGCATTGCATGAAGCATCTCATATTGTTATGTCTGATTTTGAATTTGCTCGTCATCTACCCGGCATTATTGAAGCCGGAAACAATCATACTATCGTTACTCAATATCCAATTGATTGGGAGTCACTTTATAAAGTAGTCGATGCAGTTAAGAATCTTACTAAATCTTATGATCTCGAAAACATTTGGTTAAAAGATCGTCTTCATCTTATAATGAATCTTGTTGAAGATAAACGTATTGATGCATGGCAGTATGAGAAATCTCCTGGATATAGGGGATATTACACCGCATTATATGAGCGAATATTTACAACACCATTAATTAATAAAGGACTTCGTTCTAAGAATTTTCGTAGAACTGAAACATGGGAGTCTTACAAATTTCATATTATCAATATAACGAATTCAAATATTGATCTTGATGCACTTAAAGGATTGCGTGAAATTAATAACATTTTTAATCTTCCCACTATATCACGTCTTACAACTACGGTAGATTCATTCAACGTTGCTCTTAAAATCCTTGATGTTGTTTTTCGGTATATTACTATTGAACAGGAAAAACAATCCAAACTACAATCCGCATTGCAACCAAATATGCCAAAACAATATCACGAAGAAAGTGAGGATGATGGTAAAGATGATCTTGATGATAAGGACGTAGATGATCAAAACGGCGGTGCTACAGAAGATGATAATCTTACTGGAGATGATAATTTTGATGAGAGCGATACTCCGCAATCTGATGAGGATGATAATGAGTCTAAAGATAATACGGAAAGCGATGTTGAAAATAGTGAGCATAAGTCGGATATGGACAATAAAAAAGATGGTACTCCTGAAAATTCAAAAACCGGCGAGAATACCGAATCTTCCGATGAATCTTCTGATGAAAGTGATGAATCTTCCAATGATGAAATTGGTGATGATGATGAATCAATAAAAGTAGATGAAAAAAATGATATGTTATCTCCATCTCAAGAAAAAAACATTGCTCGTGATGAAAAGAAGCAAGAGAGTTTTTTGAACGGCGATAATAAGAAACAAGCAATATCTAACGATGTAAATGATATGATTAGAACGTGCGAAGATGCAGATGTTTCTATAGAACGTGTTAATTCTGGAATATTAAATGATTACGGTAAAATTACTAAAATCGATTGTATTGTTATTCGTAAAGTTACACATGAACTAATAAAAACTGCAAAGTTTTGGAATTTATTTGAGAGTGATGAATCTAATAGTGTAGTTTTACAGAATATAAAGTCTATTAATGCAGGTATTAATCTTGGAATGCGACTTGGTAAAAAGTTGCAAATTCGTAACGATGCACGTACTACTAAGTATTCTCGTCTTGAAGATGGTAGAGTGGATAAGAAACTATTATCATCGCTTGGGTATGGAAATGAACATATATTCTATCATACCGAAATTGATAAGTTTAATCCTGTGATATTACATATATCTGTAGATGCAAGCAGTTCAATGGCAGGAGAAAAATGGGATAAAACAATGACGACCGTTGTTGCAATTTGTAAAGCAGCGTCTATGGTTAGTAATCTGAACGTTGTAGTGTCATTTAGAAGTATAACAGCAACGAATGGTGGTCCTGCTAATACTTATCGTTATAGCGGTATATTAGACGATGTTTTTCCGCTTGTTGCTATTGCATATGATAGTCGCGTTGATAAATTTGTGAAGATTAAGCAAGTGTTTAAGTATATCATTCCAAATGGAAGTACACCAGAAGGTCTCGCATTTGCATCAATTCTTGATGAGATGGTAGAAGGTAATCCACAGAAGTTGGATTCATATTTTCTTAATCTCTCTGATGGCGAACCGTATTTTATTTCACATAACTTTTCATATAGCAAACAACTTGCGGGAAAACATACTAATAGTATCGTTCGAATGATTAGAGCACGTGGTATTAATGTTATGTCGTATTTTATTTCTGATAATTTAGGTGCTGATTCTGAAATTTTTAAACTTTCATATGATAAAGATGCAAGATTTATTAATGTTAGTAACATTGTTGAACTTGCTACTACACTTAACGAATTATTTTTAAGAAAGGGGTAAATAATATGGCAATTATTTATAAAGGTGAAATACAAGTAGATGTTTCTGTAGATGAATTTTGGGAGTGGTGTAATGAAATGGAAAGAAAAGAATTAAAGGATTTGGTAATAGAACATTTTGAATTACCACATCTTGGACTTGAATTACCGCTTGATGAGTCTGTAATTGAATATATGATTGAAACGTATGGTGATGGAGTAATGACTGCGCAAGCAAGAGAATTTGTTAAAGAGCAGATAAAAGAATTGGTTTGGAAACTTGAACATCGAAAATTTTCATAAGTTGTTATACTATAATAACTTATAGATGTGATATGAAACACATTATATTAATAGCACTTGACAAAATGCTGAAATTTTCGTATATTATAGTAGTATAATAAACATTAAAAGGATATAGTTACAATGAACGCTAATAGAAAACACGATACTTTATTGATGAATCCTGACTATCGTATAGTTGTGGAGATTCGCAAAGAAGGTGCTCGATGGAATGCTTACGATCACAACGATCACAAAGTTTCAGGTTGGATTAGTACAGGTCAAAAGCAGAAAGCGTTTAATGCAAAAAAAGCACTTAAAAGATGTTTTTATAAAGACGGTCGTCCATATTGGAGAATGGTAGAATCAATCGAGTATGCAAATACAAAATCGTTTCAATCGCCAACGGTTGATGTTCCGAGTGTTTCAATGCATCTGATAAAATCAGATACATCAGGTATAGAATATACAGAAGGAACGTATCATCCATTTGTTTCTCAAGAAGAAACGATGGAATTTATTCGTACTTCATATAGCTTGAAACCGAAAACCGTGTTTATTGATGAACTACATTGGAAACATCTTATTCGTACCGTCATTCGTGGTAAGAATACATGTATTACAGGTATGCAAGGTAGTGGTAAGACCCTTGTTGCTCGCACAGTTGGTAAGGTTCTTGGTCGTTCATTCTTTATTATTCCGCTTGGTGAAACACAGGATCCAAAAGGATTTTTGCTTGGAAATACGCATTATGATAAGGAAACCGGAACGGTGTTCTATCCTTCACGTTTCATTCGTGCTATTCAAACTCCAGGTGCGGTAATTCTTCTTGACGAATTATCACGTGCGCATCCTGATGCTCATAACATTTTGATGCCTGCGCTTGATGAAACGCAACGATATGTAGTACTTGATGAAACGCGTGAGAACGCAATTATTCGTATTGCAGATGGTGTTACATTTATTGCTACTGCAAATATCGGTGCGGAATTTACTGCAACGCGTGTTATGGATAGGTCAATCACAGATCGTTTTACGTTTTGTGAAATGCCGATGCTTACGAAAGAAGAGGAAGCTAAACTATTAATAATGTTGTATCCTACTGTTAATTCAGACCTTCTTACAAGTGTTGCGGAGATTACATCGGCAACTCGTGACGATTGGAAATCGGATTCGCCAAAACTTTCTACCGGCATTTCTACTCGTACCGCAGTTGAAATTGCAAGTTTATTGTATGATGGATTTACTCTTGTGGAAGCTGCAAGGGTTGCAATCTTTCCGTT
>Ga0315293_10005162_pt1 | contig 12300 bp, 7 predicted proteins | sample YL17G13_20_MG_FD_203071 | JGI IMG/M metagenome (GOLD analysis project Ga0315293, IMG submission 203071) | Sediment microbial communities from Yellowstone Lake, YNP, Wyoming, USA - YL17G13_20 | ecosystem: Environmental > Aquatic > Freshwater > Lake > Sediment | place: USA: Wyoming | collected... | reverse complement strand
ACAGTTACAACGACGACGTGAAGATCGAGGACCTGCTCATGAAACCGACCCTTGTTGCCAGTAAAACACCCACAAAAACGCCACTTCCCCCCCCTGCATTTGTCAATCAGCCAGTCGCAGATTTCAGTCGGCAGGAGGTGCGCGATGCCATGCAAGACGCGCTCGATAAAGTGGCGGATGAACTGGGGCAAGACTATGCCATCAGCATCGGCGGAAAAGCAATTCATGCCCGGCCCACGATTGTCTCTCGAAATCCCTCGCACAAGCAGCAGATTGTCGGCCGGATCGCATCCGCAACCCCGGACGACGCAATCGCAGCCATCGATATGGCTCGGCGCGCCTTCCCCTCGTGGTCTCGGACCGAGGTAAAGTATCGTGCGGAATATCTCGAACTCATCGCCAGTGGGATCCGTGAAAGTCGTTATGAATTGGCGGCGTGGCAGGTTTACGAGTGTGGCAAGCCGTGGGTGGAAGCTGATGCGGATGTGTGCGAGGCCATTGATTTCTGTCTCTACTATGCTTGGCAAATACGATTGCTGGACAACCCCTTACGCGTCGATTTGCCCGGTGAAGAGAACGTCTATTACTATCGTCCACGGGGTGTTGTGGCGGTGATCGCACCGTGGAACTTCCCGCTGGCAATCCTCACGGGGATGACGACGGCCGCCATTGCCGCCGGAAATACGGTGGTGATGAAGCCGGCTGAGCAGTCGTCTGTCGTCGCCGCCAAACTGATGCAGATCATTCACTCGATCGGACTGCCCGAGGGTGTGATCAATCTGCTACCCGGCATCGGCGAAGAGGTCGGTCCGGTGCTCGTTGGCAGCCCGGATGTTGACCTGATTGCTTTTACCGGGTCGCGGCAAGTGGGACTGGCGATTAATGAGAATGCTGCCGCGGCGCATGCTTCCCAACGTGGTGTGAAGCATGTCATTGCGGAGATGGGCGGTAAGAATGCGATCATTGTTGATGGCGATGCCGATCTCGATGAAGCTGTCGTGGGAGTGATGCAGAGCGCATTCGGATACGCGGGTCAAAAGTGTTCCGCCTGTTCTCGAGTCATCATTCTTGCGGAGGCCTATGACGAATTCCTGACTCGATTGGTCAAGGCCGCCAAATCGCTGAACGTCGGTCCTGCGGAACTTCCCTCAACAGATATCGGACCGGTGATTGATGAAGCGGCGGTGACCCGGATTCTCAAGTACATTGAACAAGCGGAACTGCAGGGCGGGCGACTGATCTTGGGAAGTCTCGATGCGCAACTTGCTTCTCAGGGCTATTTCATTGGACCGCATATTTTTGTCGATCTGGCTCCAGATTCCAAATTGGCTCAGGAAGAAGTGTTTGGGCCGGTCTTGGTCGCTTTTAAAGCGCGTGATCTTACCGAAGCAATTTCCATCGCCAACGATACGGATTATGCCTTGGCCGGTGGAATTTACAGTCGGAGTCCGGCGAATCTCAAACGAGTCCGTCAGGATTTTTCCGTCGGGAACCTGTATCTCAATCGGCCCATCACGGGGGCCTGTGTTGGCCGCCAACCTTTCGGCGGTTTCAAATTGAGCGGTATCGGCAGCAAAGCCGGCGGACCGGACTATCTCAAACACTTTCTGATTCCGATGAGCGTGACAGAAAACACCTTGCGAAGAGGGTTCGCTCCCGTGGGACACGATGCCGATTGTTCCTTGAACAGCGATACCGCCGCGCCATCACCCTGAATGACAATCCCCCGTTGTTCGCGCTGGTGGAGAGAGCCGCCCTCAGGATGACGCAGGCCCGAACTTTCGCAATAATCGATTGTATCGAAAGATTCGATCATTCATTCTCAGTTTCTCCACCGGTCCTCCGCGGCCAACGTGTTATGCTCGGCTTGTGGCGGCATCGTGCTGTTCGAAGCCTCATTGCGAAGTAGGGTTTCGACACCTAAATCGTGGTCGTGAATCCGAGGAGTTTGATCATGAACGACGAATCGTTGCTGAGCATGCGAAGGCCATTTTCTGTTCGAATTCCCCCTCCCAGCAAGTGGGGATCGGGAGTCTCGGCACTGATCGGTTTCGGGCTCTGTGTTGTTCTTGGTGGTTGGGCTGTTTATGACCAATTCCTGATCGAGGTTTCGACGGGAAAGATGGCGATTCTGATTCGCAAGACAGGAATTGACCTGAACAACAGCGATGAAGTGGCACCGTCAGAAAACCACAAGGGCGTTCAAAAAGAGATCCTTCTCGAAGGACGACACTACCGCAATCCGTATCACTACAGTTGGCAGATCGTTTCACAAACGGAGATCGAATCGGAGAACCTCGGCGTCTTGGTCCGGCTGTATGGTGACGAACTTCCGCCCGGGCAGTTTCTCGCCGAGAATGATTCGCAGAAGGGTGTTGTTTCCGGAGTCAAACTGCCCGGGCGGTATCCGATCAATCCGCACCTGTATACGGTCCTCAGAGTTGATCCGGTGACCATTGATGCGGGCTTCCAAGGAGTGGTGACGAATCTCTCCGGATCTCTGGCGGATAACCCGAATGTGATTCTTGTTCCGGCTGGAAAGCGGGGTGTGCAGGACCAAACTCTCCGTGAAGGGACGCATCTGATTAATCCGTTTGAACAGCGAATTTCAAAGGTCGATTGTCGCAGTCAGAGATTCAACCTCGCGGAAAACAAAGAGTTTGGATTTCCGTCGCAGGACGGTTTCTGGGTCAGCCTCGATGCCATTATCGAGTTTCGAGTTGATCCGCAACGCGTTGCGGAAGTGTATGTGATGTTTAATGAAGACTTTAATGGCAACGCGATCGCGGAAGAATTGATCAACAAGATCATTCTTCCGAACGCACGAGGTTTTTGTCGTATGGAAGGTTCAAACACTCTGGCCAAAGATTTTATCGGTGGTCGTGGTGAATTTCAGACGCGGTTTCAGCAGGAACTGGAAATCGAATGCAGCAAAAGTGGTGTCGAAATCGTTCAGGCGTTGATCACTCGCATTATTCCCCCTTCTCAGATCGCGACACCGATTCAGGAACGCGAAATCGCCAAGCAGACGGAAAAACAATATCAACAACAAATCCTGCAGCAGGAATCGGAAAAGCGTCAGCGAGTTCAGGAAGAGACCGTGTTGCAACGACAGGCGTTGGTGGTTGCTGAACAGGACGTCGTGAAAATCACCACGGCCGCCCTTCGAGAAAGAGAAGTTGCGGAAATCAAGGCGGAAGAACAGCTGGCTGTCGCGAGATTGAAACAGGCTGCCGCCAAGGACAAGGCCGCAGCCGTTCTTTCGCGAGGTCAAGCGGCCGCCGAAGTGGAGCAGTTCAACAACCAAGCCGAAGCCGCGGGTTGGCAGTCAGCCGTCGCCGCCTTCGGTGGGGACGGAGCGGAATACGCCCGCTACGTATTGATCAAGAAGCTGGCGGGGTCTTACCAACAGATGATGGTGAATACGGCCGATAGTCCGCTGATGAAGATTTTCGAAGCCATGATTTCGCGTCCTGACCAATCGGAAAAACCGAGCAAGTAACTCAGGCCTGGATCGTCAGAAATGAACAGCGGCATCCCAAGCCCGTCCTGGAAACTGCGGAAAACACTGAAACTCAACAGAAAAAGCAGAGGCGACCTCAGATGAGTCGATCACGAATAAACGCAATCCGTTGCCTCATTGGGCTTGGAATTCTCGTTGTGAGTTATGGCTTATTCGAGTGGACGGTCAATCGGATCGAGGTTCCCGTCGGCTCTAGTCTGTTGCTTCGGTACAAGGGTCCGCTGCTGTTCGGGTGGGCCCGTCCGGCCGTGGGTCGCTTTGCTGTCCGAGATCAATCGCGAGTGCTGGAGGTCGGTGTCCTGGAACACATGCCAGGTCCCGGACGACACTTTTACTGTCCGGTGTGGTGGGAAACAAAAATTGTTCCCGACAATGAGGTCGGTCCCCGCGAAATTGGTTTTGTCACTAGCAAATTTGGTGAAACGCTGCCTGCCGGTCAGTACCTCGTGGATGGTGAAATCGGTGACGTCAAACATGCGGGAGTACTTCGCAAAGTCTATGGACCAGGACGCTATCGTGTGAATCCTTATGGCTATGACTTTCAGGTCGTTCGACAGTTGCAGCCCGAGAAAACTCTGCATGGAAAGCATCATGGTTGGGTCGAGATTCCTACGGGTTATGCGGGGGTCGTGACCAATCTGACCGACAATAAGTCAACCGGGGCCGTTGTCGGTATTCAGGAAAAGGTATTGCAGCCCGGTATCTATTTGATCAATCCCCGAGAACAGCAGATCGATATTATTTTGGTGGGGTACTACGAAAAGAGCCTTTCCACGAATCTGCGGACCGACGACAAAGGTCGGCTGATCTTGGATGACAGCGGTGAGCCGCAAGTGGCCAGTGACGACAGCGGTACTGCGTTCCCTTCGTCGGACGGTTTCAACATGCACATCGACTTCACCGCGATTTGGGGGGTCATGCCAAATCAGGCGGCGAATGCCATCAAAAATTTTGGAAACTTAGAAGCGATCGAGTCCAAAATTGTCGTTCCACAAATTGAAAGCATCGTCCGCAATCAGGGATCACATTATGGTGCTCCTCAGTTAATGTCGGGTGATTCACGCGAAGACTTCCAAAAGCAGATCTCCAGTGCCTTCACCACCGCGCTCAAGGAAAAGAACCTGTCGCTTCTGAGCGGCCTCGTCCGCTATATTTATGTTCCCAATAAAGTGAGAATCCCAATTCAACAGGCGAATCTGGCGAATGAATTGAAACTCACCAGCGAGCAGAAAGAACTGACCGCAAAGACAGAAGGAACGTTGCGAGAAGCAGAAAAGAATGTCGATCTTGCGGCGGCAACCGTTCGTGTAGAAACGGAACGCAAACTCGCAAAGTTGACTGCGGATGCGAGAAAAAGGGCGGCTGAGACCGCTGCGGAAACGCAAAAACGTTTGGCTGAAGTCGATCGAAAGACCGCGGAACTCGATCGCCAAGCCACGACTGCCTTGGGCGAAGCAACCGCCGAAGCCCAGAAACTCATGGAACAAGCCAAATCTGGAAAATTCAAACTCGCTGTTGCGGCCTTCGGTAACGCGGCCGCATACAGCCAATGGTCATTTGCCAACGGACTCCCGGAAAATGTGAAGTTACAGATGCTCTATGCCGGTCCGGGGACGTTCTGGACGGACCTCAAGGGTTTCACAGAAACAATGCTCAGTCGGCAGATCCCGTCGGGTGACGCTCCCCACTCGAAGACACCCCTTGCCCAAGAAAAATAATCCTGAGACGACTCGAGGATAATGGAATGTGTCAGACTCGCGACGAGAAAACACGGCGAACCGGTGTTCGCCGTGTTTTCATGAGGGGCCGCCAAGACATCGGCTTTGACAATCTGCATGCCCTCATTTTCAACGCCACACATTGACTCCGCTTCGGCCTCAGTCATACTTTAGCGGTGATGTTCCGCCTAAAAGTCTCTAGCGTCTCAGGCAGTTCAGTCGGCGGAATAGGGGTGGGAGCCTCTGGCGATGTTTGGATTTGGAAACTATTCGGCAAAAGATTGTTCAGGATGGAGTCGCAGATCATTTCTGCAATTCGCTGCCGGTCTACCGATGGCGGGTGGTTTGTTGAATGCCGCGCAGACGGAGCGGACACCGCAAGCCCGGTCGGTAATGTTGATCTGGCTGGTCGGTGGTCCAAGCCATCTGGACCTGTTTGATCCAAAACCGCATGCACCTTCTGAGTATCGAGGTCCGTTCTCTGCGATCTCTACGCGAACGCCAGGCATGCAGTTTACGGAACTGTTGCCACGACTTGCCGCGCGAAGCGATCGCTTTTCTGTTGTCCGGACAAATATCAACTATGACGGTGGCCACCGCGCAGCCGGTTCGATTTCTTGGACATGTGGTCGGGCAAACGACGGAGGGGAAAGCGGCAACGGCAAGCCCTCAGGATATCCGCCGAACATCGGTTCCATTATTTCGCGCAATCGTGGTTCCGGCGACCTTCCGCCGTTTATTTCGCTGTCTCGAGGTCCCGTGGGAGACGGCGACGGGCCGAGTCTGGGTTACGGCGGTGGCGTCTGGGGACCGAACTACGACCCGTTTATGGTCAATTGTGCGAAAACAGGCCAGGTATCGATTCCCGAGTTGAAACTGCTGGAAGGATTGAGCCCCGGACGGTTGGACGATCGTCGACGAGTTCTTGGCGAACTGGACAGGGTCCGCCGCAACCTCGATCGAGGCCGGCTTGAACAATGGGACGGCTTGCATCAGAAAGCTTTTCAACTGCTGCGCGGTGGTCGGACGTTGGACGCATTCGACCTGTCACGCGAGTCGTCGGCAACACGGACCCGTTATGGCCGAACGTCGTTCGGGCAAAGTTGTCTGCTGGGACGAAGGTTGGTCGAGGTGGGTGTGCCGTATATTCAAGTCAATTGGAGCCAGTATGCAGAGGTGCTGTATCCGTTCTCCGACTATGGTTGGGACACGCATGCCGACAATTTTGGGCTGTTAGCCGACTGGCACGGACCGTTGTTGGATCAGGCGTTTTCGACGCTTCTGGACGATTTGCAGGACCGCGGATTATTGGAGACAACACTGGTTGTCTGCATGGGCGAATTCGGCCGGACGCCACGGATCAATAACATCGGCTCGCGCGACCACTGGCCCCGTTGTTATTTTTCCGTCTGGGCCGGAGGCGGTGTCCAGCCCGGACGAGCCATTGGGGAGAGCGACCCGCGAGGGGAATTTCCGCTGACAGAACCGGTGACGCCCGAGATGGTCGGGACGACGATCGTGGAACTGGCGGGTATCAACACTCAACGGCGAGCCGAGTTCCGAGTACTCGAAAGAGGACGCGTCATCAATGATCTGCTGTGAACAACTGCGGACAAATCGATCGAAGATCAACTCCGTGGGTCGGTCAGGGTTCTTCGGTTGTTTTTCACAAACGCAGCGGAATGAGCAATACCATTTCTGCCATCGAGTGCGCAATTGTGTTCGGACGGGTTGTCTGTCCGGACGACAGAGTCTGGTTTACGTAGGCCTGATGATCTTCACCTGTGGTTCCGCGATCGCCACTGAACCGCAGCGACTGACTCGCGATGGTGCGTTAAAACTGAGCCCTGTTTTCACACACAAAGGGGCGGGCGTCATCTTCTCCATGCATCGCGAGCCAAATCAGGTGTCGTTGATGCAGATGCGACTGTCGGATGCAAACCCAGAACGCCTTGACACGTCACTGGTGGCGCACCAGTTCGACGCGGATGTGACCGCTGACGGACGCTACCTGTGCTTTGTCCTGACTTATACGAGTCCCCAATCGATTCTTGTGATTCGAGATCTCAAGGACGGAACCGAAACCAGATTCATTCCCCAAGAAGCACGGGGGACGGTGCGCTCGCCGAAAATTTCGCCAGATCAACGATGCGTTGTGTTGACGCTTTCTGACCCCGGTGGACAACAGATTGCTACCGTGGACATGAAGGGAGCGAGTCTCAGGCGACTCACGCAAACGGTTGGTACGAATGCTTGGCCCGCAATCTCGCCCGACGGTCGTCATATCGCCTTTAGCTCCAGTCGTGATGGCAATTTTCAAATCTATATCATGAACTTGGACGGTAGTGGTGTCCGACAGTTGACCAATCATCCGCTACGAAACATCCGGCCGACTTGGTCGCCGGACGGCCAACGCATTGCGTTTACTTCGGCCCGTGATGGAAATCTGGAGATCTACGTGGTGCGCTCCGACGGAACGAACCTGCAACGCCTGACCGATCACCCAGAACGCGACGACTTTCCCGCATGGCATCCTGATGGAAAACGGTTGCTCATCGTTTCCGAACGCGAAGGTGATTCCGATTTATACATCATCGAATCCGATAGCGAGGACGTTGGTCAATGACCTCGTCATGACAGACCTCCCAACCCCCGAAGGGCCTCAAGCAGTCCGCTGCAAAACTGTTCGGCACTCGGTTTGTTGACGGTATGATGCCTCACATGTCCGTGGTGTATGGCCGGCCGACGAGAAACAAAAAGTCTGCGGGCGACTGGCCGAGCCTCGAATCATCGACTGCCAGATTTCGTCTTGTGAGGTGATCAATCCGCGAAACTTTTAGGTCTCCGGCGGGTTTGTTGGTACCGAGTCATGACTTGTGGAACACTGTTTTGAAATCACAGGTTTGATTTTTGTCAGGACGCACAAAGTTCGGGATAAGAGTCTCGATGTGGGGGTCATTGCATCCGAAGTTGATGATCTGGGAAATAGGTTTTGAGGAAACTTTAGCGAAAAATCGATAGGGTTTTTATCAGTGATTCGGTCGCAAAAGAGAATTTCCAGGGACGTTTTGGAACGACGCCCGCTCTGAAATCGTCGGTGTTGCGAGTTTTTTAAACAAGGAAATTTTGATGTCAGATCAAACCCGAAATGAAATTGAAGCGGCACTGGACGGGGTTGCCCCCCATCGGCGCGATTTTCTAAGGAGCCTCTTGATGGCTGGTGCAGTGGCATTGACGCTCCCAGCATCAAGCCTCCTTGCCGACGAGGCTGAGGGGACGGGCAAAGGCAAAAAAGGCAAAGGCAAAAAAGGCAAAGGTGGTGATGGTGATGGAGGTGGTGATGGAGGTGGTGATGGAGGAAAAGGAAAAGGAAAAGGAAAAGGAAAAGGAAAAGGAAAAGGAAAAGGCGACGGCGATCTGTCGCAAACACTCCGCAGACCGGGAACGGCTGGCGGTGATAGGAAAGGGAAATGCGACGGTCGAGTTGGGAAAGGCAAGAGTCAAGGCCGCGTCTAGACTCAGACACGCTCTGTGGAGGGTTTCTGGACCTTCACTCGAAAGAGCAAACGAAAGGTTTCCGCCTCGATGTTTCATAGTCTTGGTGGAGACAGGAACACTGTTTTTTTGTGTGCTGAATGGTTTTGGCGAGCGGGCAACCATTTGTGGACCTCGGTTTGCCGGATCGACTTTTGACGCGTGTGCCTCATGTTTCTTTCGCGAAAACGATCGGTTCTCCTGTCACCCACTGCAGAAGGGTATTTGGCCTACGACGTCGAACTCGATCGTTTGCATCGGCTCAATCCGATGGCAGCATTGATGATTGAGCTCGCTGATGGACAGCGAACTCAAGACGAAATCCTTGCCGCAGTGCTCCCCTTATTGGCACAACCCGATGTTGCGGGATGTCTGCAGTGGATTACGCAAGCGGTGGCACAGGGACTCTTGGTTGCAGACAGGAGTCTTATGCTTGAGGTCGCGACGTTGCCGCGAACATCGCCTTTTACGGCAGCAGAATTGATCGAAACCGCCGCAGTTCTGCGAAACCGCGATCGGGTTCTTGCCGCCTTTATTTGTCAGCAGCACGTCACCGAACTGATTCCCGACAATCCGCATCAGTGGTATCAACTCGGAACATTGGCGCACATTGTCGGTCGACGATTCGAGGCTCGCGAGGCTTATGAGCGTTATCAGTCTGCTTTTCCGGATGATGCCGAGATCGAACATCTGCTGATCGCGTTGCGAGATGAATCGCCGCCGCAGCGTGCCTCAGACCGTTGTATCGAGCAACTCTATGCTCATTTTGCGTCATTCTACGACCAGAATATGTGCGGTGAACTCAATTATCGGGCTCCCGAATTGTTGTTGTCCGCCATCGCACAGGAGGTGGGATCTGGACACGATCTGAACGCACTCGATATCGGGTGCGGCACCGGCCTGTTCGGAAAATTATTGAGGCCTCTTGTGCAGCGACTGGTCGGAATCGACTTGTCCGCGGCGATGATTGCGCTGGCCCACGAACGTGGTGTTTACGATCAATTGGAAACCGTCGAATTAACCGCATGGTTCAATCGCGATCCGCTGGAACGCTTCGATGTCATCGCCAGCTGCGATACGCTGATCTATTTCGGCGACTTGATGCAGGTTTTGCCCGCTGCCGCCAGACATCTTTCGCCTGGCGGCCTCTTGGCCTTCACCGTCGAGCGTGGCGAAAGATTTCCATTCCACCTGACAGATTCAGGGCGTTTCACGCATCATCAGCAGCATTTGATCGCTGTCGCGCGCGTCGCTGGATACCGTATCCTTTGTCAAACGGAGGAGGTTTTACGGGACGAGTATGGGGAATCGGTGATTGGCTGGGTCACCGTCCTTCAAGGTCCATAGACTCGGGTGGGCCGGAACAGGCCACTGCTGCCCGAACATCAAAACGGCCGGCGACAGAGTCGCGTCATCAGTTCCCAACCACGCCTTTCCAAATCCGAGATTGATCAGCCACGTCGTTCGAGAACAGGACGAGTTCCGGGTCCAGAGGTGAAGGGATTCTGACGCGATACAAGGAATCGATACGGTCACGAATCGAGACTGTCAGACAGCGACACCACGAGTCACGGAATCGATGGCCTCGCGAAGACAACGTTGAGCGAGGAACGGTTGCCCCGAGGGACGTTGGGAGTATTGACGGCGACAGCCAGCCACAGTCCCCCGCCCGAAAAACAGCCAGCCCCGGAACCGCTGTGATGCGATCGCCCTTCCCCACTTTAAGTGGGCTGGCCGGGTGTCGAGGATCTGCGTCATTGTGCGAAGACCTCGGCGGATGGCGACACAGTTTAACAGGCGGTGGAACCAGATCTTGAAGAAGGGCAAAGCTCCCGCTGAGCCGCGATCCAGCACCCGTCTCGACACGCCTGCGGCTCGGCGGGAGACTCGTGATTCCTATTCCCATAGTCTGTGCAGAGAGATCCCTCACCGAAATACGTCTCCGCCGATTCGTCGGTCAGTCACTAAGAATCGTGCGTAATTTGTGTCATTCGGTGTACAAACGTGGTACGGTCTTGCGGTGTCGACAATTCATTCTGCCACACCTTGGGTCGGCGGCCGGTGATTGAAAGATTTTCATGAGTCGCTGGCATTGCATCCGCGTAACGTGGTTTCTCGTCTGTGTTGCCGCATTGTCGGGTTGCGGAGCCGTCGCCTCCAAACCATCGGCGACGGAGGATGCGACCGCCGTGCGGCCGAGCGAGAAATTCGAGACGGCGATAAAGATTGCAACCCTGTATTTCAATGACAAGGAGTACGATCGGGCCGAGGTGGCGTTGCAAGCCGCATTCACGGACCCGTCGGTGACCCCAACGGCCGAAGCCAAAGCGTTACTCGACGCCATCAGGACTGCGAGGCGTGCGGGTCCGGTTTCGGCAACACCACCGGGGTCGCCTCAAACTCCGTCACCACCGATTGTGGCCCCGCCAGACGTTTCCAGCAGCCTGACAAACTCTCCCAGCGAACCATCCGTGAGTCCACCGGCGACATCGGAGCCGAAGCCCAACACGTCGGGCCAGACGTCCGTAGATGTCGTCATTGTTGAGGATCAGACGGATCCAGAGGCACCCTTCGTTCAGACGCCAGCGACAGAGGCCATGATCGCCAAATTGGAGGCCCGACTGGAAACAGAGAATGAAGCGATCAACACCCTCAAAATCTATGAACGATTTGTCGAGCGGCATCCGCTGACGGCGGAACAGGCGAAAAATTTCGCTCCTCGATTGGAGAAGTGGCGGGACCTCGCTGGCAAGAAACTCGTCCGCTGGGGAACGCAATGGATTGCCCCGGAATTGGCCCGGCAGAAAAAGGCTGAAACAGAGGCCCTGATTGACCAGGCGCTCACGCAGATCCGACTACGGAACTTTAAGATGGTTGCCGAACTCCTCGAAAAAGCGAGCCGAATTGACCCGAACGCGATCAGTGCGCACTTCATTCTTGGTCTCCTGAACTCGGGAGCCATAGGCGTCAATCACCCGCCGACCGCTGAGGAACATTTTCGGAAGGTCTTGGTCCGATCGCCACAACACATTTCTGCGTTGAACAATCTCGCGCTGACGGAGATCAAACTCGGAAAGTACCCGCAGGCCTTGATGCATTTCACGCAAGCCGCAGAAATTGCACCATCCACTCTCCAACTCAGTCAGAATATCGGCCGTGTGATCAAGGAAGCCGCGGCCCGTAAACTGATTATTCCTCCAACGCTGTTGTTAAAATTCGCCAAACTGTATGCCGAACTGACGAACCCTGGGACGACTTCGTTGTCAGACAAAATTCGAGGTTGGTTGTACATGCCTCTGTATCTGCCGGAGAACGAACGAAAGGGTCGACCAACCAAAGACGTGCGGAATGACGGTGAGTTGGTCATGACGGGATCGGGTTCTGGATTTGTCGTCCATTCCGGATACGTGCTCACGAATCGACATGTTGTGCAACATGAGGAGTTCGGTGTAGGGGAACTGAAGATTGTGGATCCGACTGACGACAAACACAAACGCGAACTCCCCGCAACCGTGGTCGCGATCT
>Ga0315293_10005160_pt1 | contig 12303 bp, 13 predicted proteins | sample YL17G13_20_MG_FD_203071 | JGI IMG/M metagenome (GOLD analysis project Ga0315293, IMG submission 203071) | Sediment microbial communities from Yellowstone Lake, YNP, Wyoming, USA - YL17G13_20 | ecosystem: Environmental > Aquatic > Freshwater > Lake > Sediment | place: USA: Wyoming | collected... | reverse complement strand
GCAGAGGGCCATGGAAGTTTGTTTATAAAGAAGAATGCGAGACAAGATATCAGGCTATCCGCAGAGAACATTATATAAAAAGTTTAAAAAACGGCAACGCATTTAAAATGTTGATGAGCAGTGCGTCCCCATCGTCTAGTCTGGTCTAGGACATCAGATTTTCATTCTGACGACTGGGGTTCGAATCCCCATGGGGACGCCAGTTTAACCTAAAAAAGTCTGGTCTAGGACATCAGATTTTTCCCGCCTAAACCCGACTATACGCTAACTATGGCGGGACCCCGCCATGAGTTGTTAAAAGTAGGGTTTAGGCGGGGCATTCTGACGACTGGGGTTCGAATCCCCATGGGGACGCCAATCTTAGTCAATAAGCCTGGGGATTTGAAGCCAATTTTCGCCGACCAGCGGGAGGAAAAGCCCTATGGGCGGAAGAAAATTGGCTGGTCAGGAGGCCGCCTCCGGCGGCCGGATGACCGAATCCCCATGGGGACGCCATTTTGCTTCGCCTTCAGCAGAGATTCAGCCGAAGGTTTCGCAAAAGATCGAAGACCATGGAGATGTTCTACGAAGCGTCTTTTCTAATACGCATTGGATGCGAAGTAGATTATTAAAACATTCGCCTTAATGTTCCCCCTTCCCTTGGCTATGAGGTAAAATCACTTATTACGAAGGAGTAGCGTAGATTATGTGCGGGATAATAGGATACATAGGAACGAGACAGGCCCAAGACGTTTTGCTTAAAGGGTTAAGTCGCCTAGAATATAGGGGGTATGACTCCGCCGGCGTTGCCATCATTAAAGGCAATAAGATAAGCCTCGCTAAAAGACAGGGAAAGCTCAAGGTATTGATAGACGAGCTTAAGTCAAGCCCTATAGGCGGCACGGTTGGTATAGGCCATACAAGATGGGCGACCCACGGCATACCAAACGACGCTAACGCCCACCCACACTTAGATTGCTCGGGCAAGATAGCGGTTGTCCATAACGGCATAATAGAAAACTATCTGGAGCTAAAAAAATACCTCGCGAAAGATAATCATAAATTCCTTTCCGAAACCGATACAGAGATAATCTCTCATCTAATAGAGAAATTTTATAACGGCGACCTCGAACGCGCAGTCCAAAAGGCCGTCAAATTGATGAGAGGATCATACGCCCTAGCCGTTATTCATAAAGACGAGCCGCAAAGGATGGTCGGGGTAAGGTGCGATTCCCCGCTCATCGTCGGGCTAGGGGAGGGTGAGAATTTTCTTGCAAGCGACGTGCCGGCAGTGCTGGACTATACCAATACCGTTTTATATCTAGATAATCACGACCTAGCAGTGCTGACCAAAGAGGGCGTCATCGTTAAAGATAGCGAAGGCCGCGTCGTACGCAAAAAGCCGTTTAAGATCCAATGGAATATAAGTCAGGCCGAAAAGGCCGGATACAGCCATTTCATGCTCAAAGAGATATTCGAACAGGCCAATATCCTGGACGGCATACTGAAAGAACGGCTGAAGAAAGGCCGTATCGTATTTGAGGAGCTTGGTATAAAAGAAAGCGAGTTCAAGCGATTTAAAAAAATAGCAATAGTAGCATGTGGTACAGCTTATCACGCAGGCCTCACTGGCAAGTATATGCTGGAAGAGTATGCCAAGATACCATGTTGGGTCGACACATCAAGCGAGTTTCGCTACAGAGACCCTATCGTCGATAAAGAGACGCTCGTGATAATCGTATCCCAGTCCGGAGAGACGGCCGATAGCCTCGCAGCCCTCAGGGAGGCGAAAAAAAAAGGCGCTAAGGTTCTTGCCATATGTAATGTGTTGGGAAGCTCGATAGCCAGGGAGGCCGACGGGATTATCTACACCCACGCCGGCCCGGAGATAGCGGTTGCGTCGACAAAAGCCTATACGGCGCAGCTCGCAATATTTTATCTATTAACATTTTATCTTGGAAGGGCGAGAAGGACGATATCCAGCGCCAGGCTTAATTTTCTGGTCAAGGCGTTCAAAAAGGTCCCCGCCATCGCGAGCGACCTCCTCTCGGAATATAAATCGGATTATAATATATTAGCCGCCTACGCCCAGGAATTTAAGCGATATTATCTCGAGAAACACAATAAGTCCTACTTTTTATATCTGGCGCGTAACATAAATTATCCAAATGCCCTCGAGGGCGCGTTGAAACTCAAAGAGATATCATATATAAGCGCCGAAGGGTATCCGGCCGGAGAGATGAAACACGGCCCCATTGCGTTGATAGACGAAAACCCCTGGGTAGTGTGCATAGCGGTCAAATCCGCAACCTACGACAAGATGCTCTCGAATATACAAGAGATCAAGGCGAGAAATGGCATAGTGATAGCAATAGCCACGGAAGGCGATAAGGAGATACTCCATCACAACATAAATTACTTGATCGAGGTCCCGAAGGTCGAGGAGCTCTTCTCCCCCCTTCTCGTAATAGTGCCGCTGCAGCTTTTAGCGTATTATGTGGCCAGGGAGTTCGGCTATGACATAGATCAGCCGCGCAACCTCGCTAAATCCGTAACCGTAGAGTAATCTTATGCCGGGCACGTTATACATAGTATCAACGCCGATAGGCAACTTAGAAGACATAACATTGCGCGCAATAGAGACGCTGAAGAATGTAAGCCTGATAGCCGCAGAAGATACCCGCCACACCAAGATATTGTTGGACAGATACAATATAAAAACGCCCACGACAAGCTATTTTGAATATAACAAGATCCAAAAGACAGATTATCTTCTGAAAATCCTCAAAGAGGGAAAGTCTGTCGCCCTGGTATCAGACGCAGGGACGCCGGGCATCTCGGACCCCGGCTATAAAATAATACGTCTTTGCATAGACAGCGGCATACCGATAGTCCCCATCCCGGGCCCATCAGGCCTCCTGACCGCGCTAACCATCTCCGGCAAGCCTACGGACAAATTTACCTTCGCGGGCTTTTTGTCGAACAAGCCCATAAAGCGAAAGAACCAATTAAAAAAACTACGCGATGAGGACAGGACGGTAGTCTTGTATGAATCACCCCACCGGATCGTGAAATTACTGGCCGACATCCTAGAGATTTATGGTGACGTTGAGGTGGTGTTGGCCAGGGAGCTCACAAAAAAGTTCGAAGAGATAAAAAGAAAAAACGTGAAGGCGCTTTTAGAGGATTTCGAAACCGAGAAACCGCGCGGAGAATTCATCGTCATACTGTGATAGATTTAAGTTGACAAGAAGCGGGATATATACTAAAATGAAAAACAATATAAACCTTTTAAATCCGGTCCCGAGAGGCCGGGAAAGGAATAAAATGAAGATAATTCAGCCACCCACTTATCAAATAGATAGGCGGGTTTTTTATTTTTACGAGGGACCCATATGGAGCTAAGGGAAAAGACAAACATATTAGACAAAGAGTCGATGGACAGGACGCTAGAGAGGGTCGCCCACGAGATAATCGAAAAGATAAAGACCATAGAGGAAATGGCCATCGTCGGCATAAAGAATAGGGGCGCTTATCTGGGCGAAAGGCTGGCGGAAAAGATCGAACGAATAACCGGCACCAAGCCGCTTGTCGGGGCGCTCGATATAACTTTATACCGGGACGATCTCACCCAGGCCACAGAGCAGCCTGTCGTGCGCGCCACCGAGATAGATTTCGACATCTCAGGCAAAAAAGTGGTGCTGGTAGATGACGTATTGTTCACGGGGAGGACAGTGAGATGCGCGCTCGACGCGCTGATAGACCTCGGCAGACCCGCTCAGATACAGCTTGCGGTCTTGATAGACAGGGGCCATAGAGAGCTGCCCATAAGGGCGGATTATGTGGGGAAGAACGTGCCGACCTCGCTGAAGGAAGTCGTTGAAGTTAAATTATCAGAAACCGACGGCAAGGATCAAGTAGTGATCTGCGAAAAGACAGGATAGATGAAGGCGAATTCGGATACGAAGACAATCTGGACGAAGAAAGATCTCCTCGGTTTAGAATATCTTTCTAGAGACGAGATAGAGCTTATTCTATACACGGCCCAGAGCTTTAAAGAGGTGACCACGCGCCAGATTAAAAAAGTGCCCGCCCTGCGCGGTAAGACCGTGGTGAACCTTTTTTACGAACCATCGACACGGACCCGCACATCATTCGAGCTTGCCGCAAAACGGTTATCGGCAGACGTGGTAAACATAGCGATAGAGGCCTCTAGTGTGAAGAAGGGCGAGACCCTAATAGATACCGGCAAGAACATAGAGGCCCTCAAGATAGATATAATAGTAGTACGGCACAACTGCAGCGGCGCGCCCAACATATTGGCACGCTCCGTTAAATCCAGCGTCGTCAACGCCGGTGACGGCTGGCACGAGCATCCTACGCAGGCGCTCCTCGATATGTTCACGCTGAAATCGAAACTGGGCAGGATCGAGGGCCTGAACGTCAGCATAATAGGCGACATCGCCCACTCCCGAGTTGCCCGCTCAAATATATGGGGTCTTACAAAACTCGGAGCGAAAGTCACGGTCTGCGCCCCGCCCATGTTGATACCGCCGGATATAGAAAAGATGGGCGTCAGGGTCACCACTGACCTCGACGAGGCGCTGAGACACGCCGACGCCATCAACGTCTTGCGGATGCAGTTCGAAAGGGATTCCGCAAAGGCCTTCCCGTCGAAGCTGGAATATTTTAAACAGTACGGCATAACAGAAGAACGTCTCAAAAAGTGTAAGCAAGATATCATAGTCATGCACCCGGGCCCCATAAACAGAGGAGTAGAAATGTCCAGCGAGGTTGCCGACGGCAAGAGCTCTGTAATATTAGAGCAGGTGACCAATGGCATAGCGGTGAGAATGGCGGCACTCTATCTGGTGAGCAATGCCAGAGGGGGCCTCTAATGAAATATTTGATAAAAAACGGTAAAGTGATCGATCCGGCAAGCAATATAAATGATATAAATGACATCTTTGTCGTCGACAACAGAATAGGTGCGGTCGGTAAAGACATCACTATGAAAGCAGACGACATAATAGACGCCAAGGGTAAGATCGTTGCGCCCGGATTTGTTGATATGCACGTCCATTTACGCGAGCCAGGCAGAGAAGATGAAGAGACTGTTGCGAGCGGGACTCGCTCGGCCATCCGCGGCGGCTTCACAAGCATATGTTCTATGCCGAACACAGAGCCCCCCATGGATAACCCGAAGATAGTGAAAAGATTAAAAGAGATAATAAAGAAGACCGCGCTGTGCAATGTGTTCATTGTCGGCGCCATTACCGCAGGCCGGGCCTCGAAAAAGCTCACCAGTTTCAGTCTTATGGGGAAGGAAGGCGTTATTGCGGTGTCGGACGACGGGGCGTGCATAGAGGACAAGGTCCTTATGTTGCGCGCCCTCAAGGACTCAAAGCGCAATTCGCTTCTTCTGATCGATCATTGCGAAGACACCAAGATATCCAAAGGCGGAGTCATAAACAAAGGCTTTATCTCGACAAAGATGGGATTGTGCGGTATCCCGCGACAGGCGGAATATGAGATGGTGAAACGCGACCTGGAGCTGGCGAAAAAGGCCAAGGCCAGGATACACATAGCGCACGTAAGCTGCAAAGAATCCGTTGAGCTGATACGTAAGGCGAAGCGTGAAGGCGTGTGCGTGACCGCGGAGACGGCGCCCCACTATTTCTCCCTCACGGAAGAATGCTGCGCTACCTATGATACGAACACCAAGATGAACCCACCCCTGCGCACCAAAGATGACGTAGAGGCCATAAAGAGGGGCCTTGCGGATGTTACTATAGATGCCATAGCCACCGACCACGCGCCTCACACAGATTCCGAAAAAGATGTAGAATTTGACTTCGCTCCTTTCGGGATAATAGGCCTTGAGACCGCGTTAAGTTTGGCAGCGGCCGAGCTTGTCGATAAAAAGATTCTATCCTGGCCAGAGCTCATATCAAAGATGTCTACAAGGCCGGCAGCGATACTAAATGTAAATAGAGGTAGCCTGAAAAAAGGCAGCGTCGCCGACATAGTTATAATAGACCCCGACAAAGAGTATGTTTATAAAAAAGATTTTATAGAATCCAAATCGAAAAACTCGCCGTTCATAAACTGGACATTGAAGGCAAAAGTAGCCCACGTTTTCGTCGGGGGCAAGCTTGTTATGAAAGACGAATCAATGATGTTATGAAATTTATACTTACGGATGAGCTTGGAAGGCTTTCCAAGTGGTTGAGGATCCTGGGGTTTGATGCCAAGGTAGAGAAGGATAGAAGGGCTCTTGCGGTAGAAAGTTTAAGGGAAGGCAGGATAATACTTACGCGCGATTCAAAGATGTCCAGGTTCACAGGGACGCGGATCGTCAAGATAGAGAGCGATTTCGTAGAAGAGCAGCTGGCGCAACTCTTTAAAAAACTGGGCCTGAGCATAGACAAAAATGTTTTGTTCACAAGATGTGTTCTTTGTAATGAGAATTTGGAACGTGTTGAACGAGGTTCCATAAAAAGAGATGTGCCAAAATACGTCTTCGAGACCCAGGAATTATTTATGAGGTGTCCAAGATGCAAAAAGGTGTATTGGCGGGGTTCTCACTGGGCGCTTGTTGATAAATTTTTAAATAGCGTTAAGGGGCAGGAACGATAAGACAAGACCCTGGCTTTAACGCTTGACCCGGATGCAACTATCGCGAGGCTGAAGATGGCTTTCATAGCGGATTTTCACATCCATTCAAAATACTCGCGCGCAACGTCTAAGGATATGGACTTGGTTTCTTTGGCGAAGTGGGCGAAGATTAAGGGCGTCTCGCTTTTGGGAACAGGCGATTTCACCCATCCCATCTGGTTTTCTGAATTAAAAGATAACCTAAAAGAAGCGGGGAAGGGTTTATATTCATACGAAGGCCTGTACTTTATATTGACCGCAGAGGTCTCCAATATATATTTCAAGGCCGGCAGGACCCGGAAGGTCCACAATTTGATATTCGCGCCTGGCCTCGGGGCTGTCGAGGAGATAAATCGCGCTCTTTCAAAATACGGCATCCTTTCAAGCGACGGGAGGCCCATACTTAGCCTGGAATGCGACAAGATGGTGAAGATGCTCTCCGCTATCGATCCCGATATATTCTTTATCCCGGGCCACGCCTGGACGCCCCATTTCAGCATCTTCGGCTCAAACTCCGGGTTCGATTCTCCGGAAGAATGTTTTGAGGGCCAGACCCCGAAGATATTTTCGATCGAGACAGGGTTATCCAGCGATCCTGAAATGAATTGGCGCTGGTCAAAGCTCGACAGATTCTGTCTTACATCCAACTCTGACTCTCATTCTCCTCAAAAGATAGGGCGGGAGGCGAATGTCTTTAAAGACAAGATAGACTACGTCGAGCTGATAAAAATATTAAAAACAAAAGACAAGACCAAATTTTTATATACAATAGAATTTTTCCCGGAAGAAGGCAAATATCATTGGGACGGCCACAGGGCCTGCAAGACCCGGCTATCTCCCGAAGAGGCAGTGAGGGTAAATAATATTTGCCCTGCCTGCGGTAAGAGGGTCACTGTAGGCGTGATGCACAGGCTCGAAAGCTTAGCTGACAGAAAGGAAGGCTTTGTCGATGAATCGAGCCCGTCCTTCAAAAGCCTCGTGCCGTTGGTCGAAATAATAGCCGACGCGATGAGGGTGGGCGCCGATTCCGCAAAAGTAGAAAAGGAATACTTTCAACTTGTAAAAAATTTTGGGACAGAATTTAATATACTTATGGATATACCTGACGAGGAACTTATGTCGAACTGCCCCGAAAGGATCGCCAAAGGTATAATAAATGTTAGGCACGGCAATCTCGATATAGTGCCTGGGTACGACGGCGAATATGGAAAGGTAAAGATATTTAAAGAAGGCGAGGAGACGTCGGAGAAGCAGTTGAGTTTTTTCTAAATGATGTGAGAGGGCTTATAATGAAACAGCTTGAAGTCATGATAATGCAAAACGAATGGGTTGCGCCGAATTTTTATAAGATGCGCATAAAATCTGCGTACCTTGCAGCCAATATAAGGCCGGGCCAGTTTTTAGAGGTCAAGAGCTCTTCAGGCCTCGACCCATTCCTTCGGCGGCCCATCGGCTGTCACCGGGTAGTAAAAAACTGCGTTGAGATGCTGTACGAGGTCGTAGGCAAAGGCACGGAGGCGCTATCCCTTAAGAAAAAAGGCGAATATCTTAGCGTCGTAGGGCCTTTGGGCAACGGCTTCAGTATCATCTCATCGCCGAAGACGGCCATGATCGTTGCCGGAGGCATAGGTGTTGCGCCGCTTGTGGCGTTGGCCGAAGCACTAAGGAAAAAGAAGAACAAGGTTTGCGCAATAATAGGGGCCAGGACAAAGTCTCACGTCCTGTGCGAAAAAGAATTTAAGTCATTAAGATGCGCCGTAAATATAGTCACCGAAGATGGCTCAAAGGGATGTAAAGGCCTTGCGACGGACGTGTTAATGTCTACACTATCAACAGGCAGCCGCAACCTGTCCGCCATTTACGCGTGCGGGCCAACGGGCATGCTGAAAACGGTCGCGCAATTAGCCAAGGCCAAAGAGATACCCTGCCAGATCTCGCTCGAAGAACGCATAGCCTGCGGCGTAGGCGTATGTCTCGGATGCCCTATAAGGGTGCGAAAAACGTTAACAGACTTCGAATATAAGATGGTCTGTAAAGATGGCCCTATATTCAGGGCGGAGGATATAGCGTGGTGAACCTAGCAGTAAATATCGGTAAATTGAGACTCAAGAACCCCGTGATGGTAGCTTCAGGGACTTTTGGGGTAGAATACGATGAGCTCGTTGATATAAATTCGCTCGGTGCCATCGTTACCAAGACAGTCACCGTTAAGGGCCGGATCGGCAATCCGCCGCCCCGCATCGTGGAGACATCCTCCGGCATGCTTAATTCGATAGGCCTCGAGAATAAAGGGTTGGAAGATTTTATAAATAATAAGATACCCCTGCTAACTAAAATTGATACATCGGTCATAGTGAGCATAGCGGGGGAGAATGAAAATGAATTTAAAAAACTGGCGATGCGCCTCAGCAGGATAAGCAGGGTCGACGGCATAGAGCTCAACCTCTCCTGCCCTAATATTAAATATGGCCTGCAGGGAGGGTTGCTTGCCCAGGATGAGAAGGCAACCTATAGGGTTGTCAAGGCCGTTCGTAGCGCGACAAGGCTGACCGTGATCGCGAAATTATCGCCCAACGTAACTGATATAATAAAGATCGCAAGGTCAGCAGAGGCGGCAGGCGCTGACGCCATTTCGTTAGTAAATACATTTATAGGCATGGCAGTGGACATAGAAGAGAAAAGGCCGAAATTGGGTAATATAACCGGGGGCTTGAGCGGCCCGGCTATAAAACCGATAGCCCTCAGGATGGTCTGGGAGGCCCACAAAGAACTCGATATCCCCATAATCGGCATAGGCGGCATAATGGATTATAAAGATGCCCTTGAATTCATGCTATGCGGGGCGACCGCGATACAAGTGGGTACGGCAAACTTCGTGAACCCAAAAGCATCGACAGAGATCATCGAAGGTATTAAAAAATATTTAAAGAATAATAAAATAGAAGATATAAATAAACTGATCGGAAAATTAAAATTAGGATAAGGAATATGCCAAACCATATGAAGAAAGGGGCTGTAAGCCCAAAGGACAGGCTCATAGTTGCGCTGGACGTAGGCACCGAAGAGAAGGCAATAAAGATGCTTGATAAGCTGGAGAACGACGTAAAGTTCTTCAAGGTCGGGTTTGAACTTTTCTCGTCGTGCGGGCCAGGCATAATCGAGATTATAAAAGAGAAGGATTGCGATGTGTTTTTGGACCTAAAATTTCACGATATACCGAACACGGTTTCAAAAGCAGCCGCTGTCGTGACGAGGTTCGGTGTTTTCATGTTCAATGTTCATGCGCTTGGCGGATATGATATGATGAAGGAGGCCCAGGAGGCCGCAAGACGAGAGGCAGAGAAACTCGGCATAACCAGGCCCAGGATCCTGGCAGTTACTATATTGACAAGCCTCGATGAAAATGGATTGAAGAAGATAGGCGTAAATGCTAATATACGGTCCGAGGTATTAAGATTGGCGAAGCTGGCCAAGGCCGCAGGCCTTGACGGCGTAGTGGCGTCGCCGTCCGAAGCTAAGGCTATACGGGAAGAAATTGGAGAAGATTTTTTGATAGTCACTCCCGGAGTGAGGCCGGCCCTATCGGCCTCCTATGACCAAAAGAGGATAGCCACGCCAGAGGAGGCGATAAAGGCCGGTGCAAATTATATAGTCGTAGGCAGGCCCATAATGGAGGCTAATGACCCCGCATTAGCCGCGCAGGAGATATTAAAAGAGATAGAGAAATGACAGAAAAGGACGTATTAAATATATTTGAGGCCAATGAAGCCCTCCTTGAGGGTCACTTTAGACTATCGAGCGGGTTACACAGCGAGAAGTATCTACAGTGCGCTTTGGTCCTGCAATATCCGGATATCGCGGAGAGGCTTTCCGCGGCGCTCGCCGAAAAATTTTCAAAAACAGAAAAGATAGACCTCGTCATAGGGCCTGCCCTGGGCGGCATAACATTAGCGTATGAGGTCGCAAGGGCATTGGGCGCAAGAGGCGTCTTTACAGAGAGGCAAGATGGCGCCATGGTTCTTCGGCGAGGATTTTCAATTAAAAACGGCGAACGCGTCCTCGTCGTGGAAGATGTCGTAACAACAGGCGGCTCAACGAAAGAAGTCATAGATGTTGTAAAAAATTCCGGCGGCATAGTTATCGGGGTAGGTGTCATCATTGATAGGAGTAGTGATAAGATAGATTTCGGCGTGAGATTTGAGTCTTTAGCAAAAGTTAAGGTAGAGACCTTTAAAGAAGGCGAGTGCCCTCTTTGTAAAAACAATATACCCGTAACAAAGCCCGGCTCGCGCAAGTGATCAGCGCGTTCTCGATATCGGTTAAACAAAAACCTGTATCAATAACTTAAGGGCGGTTGCTTGTGGCGGCTGTTCATGATATTATATTAACCCTAACGCGCCAGCCCGTCAATTCACATAATCATTTTTGCGATAAGGCACATGGGCAAGTAGCTCAGCTGGTTAGAGCATTCGGCTTACATCCGAAAGGTCACAGGTTCGAATCCCGTCTTGCCCACCACTAAAAGATTTGGTCTTCGGCCCCAAAAAGTGTTGTTTGTGCTTTTTGAGCCTTCGACCCGCCACCGGTTTGTAGACAGCGGGGCTAGCGCCCAAATCTTTTTAAGGAGACAACTTTTTAGAAAAAAGTTTTCTCCTTAATATTCCTCTTTCAAAAAATATTTGATGACATGCGAACTGGCTACGCAGGCGAGCGTCTCGCGAGCCGAAGTAGCCGAATCCTGTCTTGACCACCATTCTATTTCGCAATTCTACAGAGAAATACCGATAAAAATGACATCATGGACTCTGTACATTCTGGAATGTAGTGACCGCTCTTTATACACCGGCATAACAACAAATTTAAAAAAGCGCCTAAAATGCCATAATGAGAAAAGGGCCAGCAAATACACAAGGTCGCGCCTACCGTGCAAAGTAGTTCATGCTGAAATCTTTGACGAGGAGTCTTTGGCGAGAAAGAGAGAGGCAGAGATAAAAGGCCTCTCGCGAAAAAGGAAGCTTGAATTAGTAGCCGAAAACCCCTACTAGGCATTTAGCGCGGATTCTATGAGGTCAAGATATTGCTTTACCAAAGGGCGGACCTGGCCGACAGAAGAATTTTCCAATATGTATATCTGCTGTTTCATCCATTCCACATGTGTTTTATCAAGTACCGAAATGTCATAGTATTTGCCGGACAGCCTTACCCGTTTCCCACCCGATAGTTTTACCTGTTCTATCAAATTTTCCATAAGTTGGCTGTCGCCGCCGAGATAATAATAATATGGGAGCAAAAGGATATTATTGACCCTTATCGGCATCTTTTTATTATTATTAACAAGCATTACATATTGGCTTACCATTTGGCTTGGATGGATCAAGTCTTTATTTTCAGTAAATGGCATAAGCGACGTTGTTCCGTTTTTGAATTGTGCATAATGAAATATGTCAAAATCTACATTGCGACCATTAAGCATATATACACGGTTAAGCAAGTCGACCGGCCTAAAGGTCTCTTTTATGAACTGGGCGTCAAAAAACAGTTCAAGCGTATGTAACATTTTGTCTTCCATGCGCAAGCCGTTAGCCGCATCATAATAACGCGAGCACAGGTATTGGACACCCCGGTTTCGTATCTCGCGATATCGCGATTCTATAAAATCAGGAGTTA
>Ga0315293_10005154_pt1 | contig 12319 bp, 10 predicted proteins | sample YL17G13_20_MG_FD_203071 | JGI IMG/M metagenome (GOLD analysis project Ga0315293, IMG submission 203071) | Sediment microbial communities from Yellowstone Lake, YNP, Wyoming, USA - YL17G13_20 | ecosystem: Environmental > Aquatic > Freshwater > Lake > Sediment | place: USA: Wyoming | collected... | reverse complement strand
GAAGAATAGGTGTTGTGAGTATAGTTATTCTCTATGGTGATATAGCCCGAATTCTCGGCGAGGATCCCATAATAGGCAGAATTGATCACCCGCAAGCCCGAAACCCGGATGTAGCTTCGCCCCGCCAGGTCGAATAAGCCGCAAAATTCCGGCACGTCCACCCCTGTCCCATCAATCGTGACCACCTCTCCCGGATAAGCCGCGTAGGTGATGATGTTCCCCTCGTTCCCCGAGTTAGCCGGGACGACCCGCTCGTAGTACGTCCCAGCCCGGATGTAGACCGTATCCCCGGCAACCAACGCATCCGCGGCGTGCTGGATGGTTCGCCAGGGTTCACTCAATGTTCCGGGGTTTGAGTCATTCCCAGTGGGGGCCAGGTAATATGTGCCCCCTGCTGGCGCAGGCTGATACCCGCTGCCTCCTGCTGGCCTGGCCAGCGTGAAGATGAAAACACATGCAATCGAGGCGAACAACAGTTTTTTCATGAATGTTCCTCCTGCAAAAAGAAAAGCAATCTGAAATCAGAGGGCAAGAAGTAACCGTCAAATTGCAGTGCATCAGCAATAGAACTTCTACCAGGATCAAACCATTGCTGAACTGGTTGTTCGGCCTCCACTTGACGGCTCAACAGCTTATGAAAAGTATAGCACTCGCTGGTAAATTTACAACAACCAAATCGCCATGAAAAATCACACGTGGGGCGGAATCGGGGCGTATAGGAGTCCACCCCGATTTTGATGTTAATTACATATTATGATTATGGCAGGTTGAAGGTGCGCACCAGGAAGACGGCCATCTGCGCTCGGGTGACCGAGTCTTCGGGGCAGTAGTTGCCACTGCTGCAACCGGTGGTGATGCCCTCGGCAGCCAGTTGCTTGATCCAGGCGGCAGCCCAATGGGAGAGCGGTACATCGTAAAAGCCGGTGCTGCCGCCCACCGCGGGAGGGGTATAGGCGGCGCCATACCTTGCGCGCAGGAGGAAGACAGCCATCTGGCCACGGGTGACCATACCTTCGGGGCAGTAATTTCCGCCACCGCAGCCAGTGGTGATACCATCGGCGGCAAGTTGTTTGATCCAGGCGGCGGCCCAATAGCTCGTAGACACGTCATTGAAACCGGAGCCAGCACCCACGGCAGGCGGCTGGTAGGTCGAGCCATGCACGCCCCGCTCGAGGAAGACGGCCATCTGTGCGCGCGTGACCGAGTCCTCTGGGCAGTAGATGAGAGGTTTGGTGCCGCAACCGGTCGTAATACCTGCTTTGTACAGGCGGTTGATCCATGAATATGCCCAGTGGGTGGAGGGAACATCGGCGAAGGAGGTGGTCGCCGCCCAGCGATTGTAGAAGATGTTCAACAAGGGGACGAATTCCGAGGTGGCTTTGAGGCTTCCAGCTTCAGAGGGATGGTCGTCGCCGGAAGGGTAGGCGAGAGTGTTACTGTTGCCCAGGATGTGTTCGATCTGGCCATTGTTCCACCAATGGTGGGCGTTGAAACCGGTGAGGATGTTATAAAAGTCAAAGACGGCTACATTGGGAAGGGTGTAATTGTTCTCATCCAGCCAATCGTTCACCAACCATTGATTGAATGCGCGGGCGTTCTCGGCATAGGTAGGGTCGGATAGGGGTGGAGCGGTGATGACGATGAAAAGCTTATCGGGGCGGGTTGAAAAATATTGCAGTGTCTCGTTGTAGACATATTTCGCATGACCAACACTTAGCCAGCCGTCAAGGTCGGGAGGATCAGTGGGATTGCCCTCAAGCGCAGAGTTCGGGAAGCAGGACTTGAACATGATGATTTGGTTCTCGCCACCGGGGTCATTTGGCAGGCGCGTGTATTCGGAGTTCTGCCCACTCTCGTTGAAAAGGGCATCCATGTAGGTGGGCGTCTGGTCGCTGGCAAACCATTCGGTCCAGTTCGGGATATCGGTACGGTCGCCGATGGAATCTGGCCCCCAACCGTAGTTGGTGTCGCTGACGAAATAGTTATTGTTGGCCAGCGCCTGGCCCAGCCCGCCGTAATCATCGCGCAGCCAGTTCTCGCCGGTGGAGTGGTGGATGAAGATGAGTTTGACGGTCTGCACCGGCATAGTGGGGTCTGGAGCAGTTGTAGTAAGGCTGGATCGTGTGGTTGCCGCGATCAATAAAAACAAGGCCAACAGGAAAGAGAGAACCGGTAGACGTTTCATGAAACCTCCTTACATTGATTATCGAGACCTGGTTCCGGCTGGAAACATACGAACCGAGCAGGATGATCTTCTCCACTTCCGGCATGGACTCCAATTTTGTCAGAATGCGCTGAAGAGCATTCTGAAGATCGGTACGGTAAGCGAGGCGTTTCTGCCGGATGTCTGTTTGCATGGTTTCCATACTCTTGGAATTATACCCTTTTTAACCATGCGGAAACATCTAGTGAGTGCCCAAAGCCAAAAAGTGACCCGGGTAACCACCCTCACCATCCCCCAGCCCCCTTCCTCTCCCAATTTTAGGAGAGGAAGGGGGCGCGAAGCGGGGGTGGGCGAGGGCAATTGAGCCAGCCAAGAAGTTCTGGGTAATCACCAATGAATTATGCTGTATCGTGGTTTACGACCACAAGATACTCCCGACCGAAGGTTTAAACTCGCAGGGAGACCTTCGGTCAAGCCTCGGCACGGTCAGGAGACCGTTGCCGAGCACGGCCATCTGCCTCACTGCTCACTGCTCTGCCCCCCTGGGATGAGATGCGCCACGTGCGGGAACGGATCGCTGGCGTGGGGAAAATCGAGCGCTTGCATGAAGCGTTCCTGGAACTGGGCGTCCACCGGTAGCTCAAAACGCTGGATGCTACCGGCTACCTGCACCGCCTCGGCGCGCTTCTCCACGTTGAGAAGGGCGATGCGCGCCCCATCCCCGGCCGCGTTACCCACCGCGTACACGTCCTCCAGCGGGCAGTCGGGGATCATGCCCAGCTGCATGGCCTTCGTTTTGTCAATGTAACTGCCGAACGCGCCAGCCAGGATGATTTTATCTGGTCTCTCCAGTCCCATCTCGTGCAGCAGGGTGCGCGCGGCGACGTAGAGGGCGGCTTTCGCCAGTTGTATCTGGCGCACATCGCGCTGGCTGATGGGGATGTCGTGCCCAATGGAGGTCTCATCCGCCCAGGCGATGATGTACTCCGCGCCGTTCTCCCCCTTGCGGATGCGCTTCGAGACGACCTCCGGCCTGAATCGCCCGTTCTTGGTAAGGATGCCCACCCGGAACATCTCGGCGATGGCGTCAATGATCGCCGAGCCGCAGATGCCCTTGACCCGGCCGGTGTTCCATTGTTCTTCCCCGATCACCTTGTAACGCGGCTCGAGCGTCGTCGCGTCTATATCGACGCGCTCGATGGCACCCGGCGCGGCGCGCATCCCGTACTCGACGTGCGCGCCCTCCAGCGCCGGACCGGTCGGGGTGGAGGTGCAGACCAGCCGCTGGCGGTTGCCAAGCACCAGTTCGGCGTTGGTGCCGATGTCTATGATCAGCCAGTTCTCATCCTGGTTATAGGGCTGCTCGGCGATCAGCACAGCGACGTTATCTGCGCCGATGAAACTGGCTTCGATGGGCAGGAGATGGATATTTCCCGCAGGGTTGATCGCCAGTCCCAGGTCGCGGGCTTTGATATCCAGCGCCTTGTGCAGGGTTGGCACATACGGCGCCACACCCAGGTGGCGCGGCGGAATATTGAGCACGAGATGGTGCATGGTGGTGTTGCCGACCAGCACCGCTTCGAGGATATCGTCCGCCGTGATCTTCGCCCTCCTGGCTGCCTTGCGCAGCAGGCGGTTGAGCGCATCCACAATGGCTTTGTGCATCTTTCCCAGCCCATTGGCATTGGCGATGGTATACTGGATGCGCGACATGATGTCCTCGCCGTAGGCGATCTGCGGATTCATCTCCGACTCGGCGGCGAGGATCTCGCCAGTGCGCAGGTCGCACAGGTAGAGGGCGAGGGTGGTCGTGCCGATATCCACCGCCGCGCCGTAACTTGTCTCGGCGTAACCCGCCTGGACGCGCATCACTTCCCGATCCTGCCAGACCGAGACGGTAACCTTCCAATCGCCTGCCCGCAGCGTATCGGCCAATGTTCGCAGGCAGACATAGTCAATCGTCAATCCCTCGGCGATGGGCAAATGCGCTTCCCCACTGCGCGCGCGTGATATCGCAGCCTCGATCCCTTTGGCCAGCCGTTCCCAGTCGCCGCGCGGGTCCGCCAGCGTCGGCGGCGTCGTCTCAACATAGTATTTGCGAATGGATGGCTTGATATCAATCTGCCGCTCGGTAGCCAACTTGCGCACGATCTGTTTGTTCCCCTGGCTTTCCTCCGGCACGTTGATCAGTACAGCGCCGTGAATACGCGCCTGGCAGGCGAGGCGCACCAGCCCGGCCTCCCAGCCGCGCTCTTTCAGCATCCTGGAACGGCGGTCGAAAAAAGCCGCTTCGTCTGCCTCCGGCGGGGAAAGGTGCTCGCGGCGGGAGGTGATGCCGTAGCGTGGAAATTCGCCCTCCTCCACCAGCACTTTACATTTGCCGCAGGTGGCGTTCTCGGCGCATATGCTCTCGATGTCCACGCCCAGGTCGCGGGCGGCCGCGCGCAAGCTGGCGCCATCTTCGATGTAGCCGCGCCGTCCGGAAGGTTGCAGGATGAGGAGGTGTTTCTTGGTCATAGTAGGTATGGTCACAATTTTTGTAACTGCTCAGGCCTGTCACCCCTTCCTTCGTCAGGGCAAGCTCTGAGGGAGCGTTCCTTCGCTGCGCTCAGGACAAGTCTGTGCGATAGAAGGGTCTCAAGGCCAGTCGGAGGAGATTCTTCGCCGTTGGAAGAACCCTTCGACTTCGCTCAGGGTAAACTCTAGCAGCTCAGAATGACAACCTGGTTGAGCAGTTACCAATTCTAACCCATTCTCTCTACACCACATAGTTCTTCTTCACTACGCTGTATAATACCTAGACTCAGTAAATCACGAAAGTCGATGTCACCCTGAGCCCTTCGCCTGTCATTCTGAGCGAAGCGAAGAATCTACTCGACTCAGGGTATACTCCGCGAAGGGTCTCCTGCCCTGCGGTGCAGGTGTCGCCCATTTGGGGCTCCCTGGCCTAGCCCGCCAGGGCAGGCAGAATGACAATTCTGTGAGTTGCTGAAACTGTTACACCTAATCAACCAGACTCCCAGCGGGAAAATACCCGCCCTACATCTTTTCCGAGGTGATCATGCGCACGGTTCTAAAAAGCAAAACCAAAGAAATAACGATTGACACCAGTGGTCCTATCACTATCATCGGTGAGAACATCAACCCCACCCGCCGCAAGAAACTGACTGAGGCACTGCTCTCCGGCCGGTTGGATTACGTCTTCGAACTGGCCGAAGCGCAGATCGCGGCCGGCGCGGACGTGCTGGATATCAACGTCGGCGCGCCGGGCGTGGATGAGGTGACCATGCTCCCGCTGGTGGCACTGGCCGTCGCTGAACGCTTCGACGTGCCGATCTGCCTGGATTCCTCCAACCGCGCTGCGCTGGCGGCGGCGCTGAAAGTGGTCCCCGGCAAGCCGCTGGTCAACTCGGTCAACGGCGAAGAGGCCAGCCTGGGTGCGCTGCTGCCGATCATCAAAGAATACGAGGCAGCGGTGATCGGCCTGACGATGGACGATGCGGGTATTCCCAACGATCCCGAGGTGCGCTTGAGCATCGCGGGCAGGATCCTGGAGCGCGCGGCGCAGATCGGCATCCCCACGGAAGACGTGGTGATCGACCCGCTGGTGCTCAGCGTGGGCGCTGACCAGAAAGCCGGGCGGGTGACGCTCACAACCATCGAAATGGTGCGCAGGGAATTTGGCATCAACATCAACCTGGGAGCCAGCAACGTTTCCTTCGGCCTGCCTGACCGCCATACAGTCAACCAGGCGTTCCTGGCACTGGCGGCCGGTGCGGGCGCCAGTTGCGTCATCACCAATCCCGAGAAACTGACTCCCATCATCCGCGCGGCCGACCTGCTGCTGGGCCGTGACGCTTACGCCACGCGTTTCATCAAGGATTTCCGCAAACGGCAGGCGCTGGGCTTGGTCCCCGATGGAACTCCAGCAAAACCTTGACCTGATCTTCGACGTGGACGCGGTGCTGCGTGGGGAGGGGGCGGAGGCACCCGTTCTGCGCGCCCGCAGCCCGGCGCTGGTAAACGTGGCCGAGCAGGCCATGCAGGAAGGTAGCTCCCTGCTGTGCCCCAAAGTGATCTACAAGGAGTTCGCAGTCGAGGGCGTGCGGCATGAACGGCTGCTCCTGGATGGCGGGCAATATCTCGAAAGCAAACTGCTCGTCCAACATCTGGCCGCGGCCAAAGCGCTCTACATTGTTCTCTGCACCATCGGCGAGGCGCTGGAAACGCGGGTTTCGAGAATCTGGGAAGCCAACCCGGTTTACGCCCTGGCGCTGGACGGGGTCGGCTCGGCGGCGGTGGAGGCGCTGGCCAATGCGGCCTGCCAGTATTTCGAAAAGGAGGCTGCCGAAAAGGGTTTGCAGGTCTCCATCCCGCTCAGTCCTGGGATGGTGGATTGGCCGGTTGAGGAAGGGCAGCCGCAGATCTTCCGGTTGCTGGGCGAGGCGGGGGCAGCTGTGCGGCTCACGCCCAGTTACATCATGATCCCGCGCAAATCGCTGACCATGATCATGGGAATCGGCGCGGAGATGAAATCCGCTGGCCGGGCGTGCGATTACTGCGCCATGCGCGAGAGCTGCCGGTACCAGGATCACTACGCGGTTCGCCCCCTCCCAACCTCCCCCATTTTCAAGTGCGGAAAATAGGGGAGGAGCAATTGCCCATGGGATTCTCCTTCCTGCCCCCTCCCAGCCTGCCCCATTTTCACCCCGAAAAAAACGTGGGGCAAGCGGGCGGAAAATGGGGGAGGAGCAATTGCTCATGGAATTCTCCTTCCTGTCCCCTCCCAGCCTGCCCCATTTTCACCCCACTAAAAACGTGGGGCAAGCGGGCGGAAAATGGGGGAGGAGCAATTGCTCATGGAATTCTCCTTCCTGCCCCCTCCCAGCCTGCCCCATTTTCACCCCACTAAAAACGTGGGGCAAGTGGGCGGAAAAAGGGGGAGGAGCAATAAGGAAAACAAAGCAGGCGATTTGTTCCTGAGGAACAAAGGAGGAACAAATATTCCGCAGCGGTGAAGGCAGGTTTATAGTCGGATGTTCTTTTTTTGGTGCGGTGTTTTACAGACATAGATTACCTCGTTCATTGATAGTCTACCACCACTTTGTTATTAGCACAAGTGTTCTACTGCTTCTTGCATAAATCCCTGAACCTGCTATTATCAAATTGCTCGCAATTCATGGGATTTTACTGCTCCTGGCATGAATTTCTGAACTGAAGCGGTTAAAAAGCAAGGAAGAAACGGCGATTTGGGTTCAAATATTTACCGAGTAGGCCTTCAGCGCAGTACCCTGTAGTTCAAATATATACCGAGTAGGCCTTCGGCGCAGTACTCTGTAAATGAGCAGTGTACGCAATGCACGGATGGGATGTTGCACGGAAGCCCCCGCAGGAGTAAAATCTATTCATCAATAAGGAGGCACTGCCATGAACCATCCTTGGCGACTTTTCCTCAGCCTTTGCTGGCTGTTGGCACTATTACTGCTCCCCGCCTGCACACCAAACGGACCCTCTACCACCACGCCACCCGGCATACAGCTCACGGTCGCCCAGGTCAAGGGGGACTATATGGCTTATGAAGGGCAGCTAGTCAGCATGCAAGGGTACGGCGTCATCATGATGACCGCACCTCTCTGTCCGGGCTACGTCGGCATGGATACCCGTATCTTCTTCGTGGATGCACAACAAGAGAACATCGTTGCCGTGCTGACAGCCACTGCAGAGGGCGCACAGCGCAGCGATACGCTGCGCGAATTCCAGGCCTACGTGCGCGTCTTCAATGGGCAGATCGGCTGTCCCGGCAGCCTGGGCAACGTGACCTTCCCCTATCTTGAGATCGTGGGGATCAAGGAATGACGGCCAGGCGGTTCAACGCCGCCCTTGTCCTGCTCCTGCTCTTCAGCGGGATCGCCTGCCTCTGCCTGCCTCAGCCGTCCATCCCCACCCCAACGCCAAATCCATATTCGCTGGCACCAGAACAGCCCATGAATGAAATCCTTCTGGGGGGCGTGATATTCTACAAACAAGTCGCCACCTCGGGCCTGGCCTGGTATGGCGACCTGCTGCTCGACTTGCCCCAACGCGTGGATCAATACTCCTCTGAAGATAACGACATTGTGCGCGGCGGTATATTCGCGATCCGCAAAGTGGACATCCTGAACTACCTGGGAGGCGATCCCAAACCGGTGGGCGGCCATCCGTTTGTGGTTAACGCACCCGGCCTGCTGGCCAAGATACCCGATTACCAGGGTTTCGAAGCCATTGCCGTTTCCGGGGAACAAATCTATCTGGCGATCGAGGCTGGCCAGGGGAGCGACATGCAAGGCTACCTGGTCACGGGCGTGATCGACCCGCTTGCAGAACAAATCACACTGGATACAACCCGTCTCGTGTCGCTCCCGCCGCAAGCGCAGGTCGAGGGCATGGCCTATGAGGCGTTGACTATTGTGGATGATAAGGTTTTAGCGATTTATGCAGCCAACGGCGCAGGCCTGAACCTGTCGCCGGTTGCCTACGTCTTCAGCCTGGAACTCGACCCGCTGGGTACGATCCCATTTCCCAACGTCGAATACTGCATCACCGACGCCACGCCTGCAGACGAACAAGGCCGCTTCTGGGTACTAAATTGTTACAATCCCGCTACTGCGGGCCTGCTCCCCAGAAACGACCCGTTGTTTGAAAAGTACGGGCAGGGAGCCACACATGCCCAGTACCCACAGGTGGAGCGCCTCGTTCAACTTCAATATACGGCAGCCGGGATCATACTGGTCGATGAACCGCCCATACAACTGCAACTGGCCCAAGAAAGCCGCAATTGGGAAGGCATCGCCCGCCTGGACGACCAAGGATTCCTGCTCATGACCGACCAATCCCCATACACCATGTTAGCCTTCGTGAGCAAGCCCTGAACCCTTGATGGTACTAATTTCCAGTAACCATCAACTCTATTACTGCTCCTTGCATATACTCCTGAGCTGAAGCAGCCAAAAAGCAGGGAGAAAACGATGATTTGGGTTCAAATATTTACCGAGTAGGCCTTCGGCGCGTTACTCTGTAAATTCTTCACCACTGCCCCAAACGCGCAGCAACTGCAAAGACCTATGCTGAGCAGGACAATCCCGATGATCATGGCCAAATTGCTCAACAGGGCTTCCCGCTCCAAGCACGATTCCTGTGGATTCTGGGGGTTGTTGTAAACCGGTACCGTTGTCCCCACCGCTTAACGCTGCAAACCCTCGTTTGCCTTGCTGAAGATGACCGGGATCAGGCCAGCACCCTTCCCAGTAGTTTGTATACGGGAGTAATAGTTGTGTCAACTCACGCGCTCAATAATTATGGAATTACCCGGTAAAAACTATCACAACCGCGAAGATTTTGAATTTTGGTATCATTGCGAGCGGTTTGTGCGAAGCAATCTCGTGGCCCGCAAGGGGATTGCTTCGTCGCACCCTTGCCCAGTACACAAGGGCAGGGAAGAACGCTCCTCGCAATGACATTGGATTTGGTTGCGGCTGGATGCAGCGCTAGGGAATATTCATCTAACCAAAATGATTTTGCCTCTAGCGGGCGATTTAGAGCTAAACTTGGTGAGTAGAGGATCATAAATGCCGTTTTGCCTGTCACCCCCACGCCAGTGAGAGCCAGCCTCACTGGATGATCAAGACTTTATGCCCTGATTGGAAATATCTCAATCTAAAATACCTGCCTCGTTCAAATTCTTTCTGTAATTGCACAATCCACAATCCTCGGCTGAATCTGGTGGGGTTGGCTTATCCAGCAATGTGACGATTTCTCTCAATAATGCCAGAAAGGTTGCATCATCGCGGGGAACATCCATCCAAGTCGTCCTGGTTACAAAGGCGATTTCTCCATCCGGCATTCGTTCAAAGCGATTTGGCGTGATGATAAAAAGGCCAAGACGGGTTATGGGTGATATAGATAGTGCATTGGGAGCCGGGTTTTCCAAGGCGTAGGCGTAGGCTGACAATTGGCGGCTGTAAAAGGCAGCTTTTTCTTCCGACGCATCAGATGTCTTGTAATCGATAATGCCGTAAGAGCCATCCTCAAAGGCCATAATCGCATCGAACCGACCCTTGAGGATGCATTGGGTTGAAGTATCAGGAAAGCTGATTGGAACAGATTTGACCCACTTTTCTCTGAATTTCACAATCCCTGGAGGCAGCTCAGGGGATATTTCACTCGAGGACTTATCCAGGTAATAATTACTGGTCAGATCACCCATTTTTCCGAACATACCCGGAAATGGCCCCCTGTAAACAATATTATGTTTTACCTTGAGGTAAAAGCATCGTTTGCAACCATCCCAGAGAAACGTGAGATCTGACGGGCTAAGCTTATAGACGGCCATGACGCACCTATCCGATGCTGGAAACATCTAAACAGAGCTATCTGCTGTTTCCCTTATGGAAAAATATCGACAATTGTCTTGTGTGATCTTAAAAGGGCTTCTACTTGTTCATAATCCATGAACTGGCACACTTCACCAAGTTCGCTTTGAGCAAAGGTTCTCCTAACGATCTGAATATCAAACATAGACCTGTGCTCATTCGGAGCAACAATGAAAGCCAATGGTATTGGATAATCCGTCTTCACATCGTTCAATCTCAGCAGCCCCGCCCAACTGAATTCGGCCGGCATGGTGCTGGGCTTGCCGAGCATGGTGCTATTCTCGTGGTCCATCTTGAGGAACAGCAGGTAGGTGAGCTGCTCGACGTAGTCGCCGTAGGACATGCCGTCGTCGCGCAGGAGGTTGCAGTAGTTCCAGAGACGCTGGACGAGGGTGGAGGGGACAGTGGTGGTCATTTCTTGGCGATGAATTCAACGCCAGGGATGTCCCTGAAATGCTCGTCCTGGGTCCAGAGAGTAGCGTCATAGAGGCGGGCTGTGGCAAGGATGAGGCTATCAGCCATTGGCAATTTGTATTCAACGGAAATTTGCGCCGCGCTCAACGCAAGCGGGGCTGTAAGGTCTACCTGCTCACCTTTTAATACATCAGCAATTCGGATTTCCGCTACGTCAATTCCCCGTGACTGCAGGAGACGCTTGAAAACCTCGTAAATGCTGATCACGGGAACGATAAGATTCCCGGTATCCTCGATGGCAGGGGCAAAAAAGCCAGCATTCTCCCCCTCAGCAAAATATTCCAGCCACCCAGACGAGTCGACGATATTCATACGCGGTCTTCTTCATCACGCTCTATGGTGGTATTCATCCCTTTGAGCGAACCGCGCGCTTCCTGGATCGGACGGACCGGGATCATCACAACACGATTATTATATGCGATCACCTGCATCTTCTGCCCGCTTTTGATGCGAAGCATCTGGCGTGCTTTCAAGGGAATGACAACCTGGAATTTCGGGGATACAGTAACGGCAACCATACGATTCTCCTATCGAAAACAATATCGTAATACGATTATATCACAACCTCCCCTCAAACGCGGAGAGGAGGGACGCGTCGCGTCCCTACGATGATAATTTTGCATATTCGTAATCCTCCTGCCAGTTGGCTGGGTTATCCAGGATGTACTGGTGGGTGCGTCAATTCATCCTCATCACGTATCACTCGTTCGTAAAAGTCCCGCTGCCATACCGGCAGACCGGAGGTACCGCGCAATAGATTGATGCGTTTGGCGGAAACAGTCTTGAACGCGCCGACCAGTTGGCCCAATGGTTTGATCTTGCCCTCGGTAGGGGTGGGTCGCGACATGGGGGTGGGTCGCGACGTGGGGGTGGGTCGCGATGTGGGGGTGGGTCGCGACCCACCCCTACGGGGATAATTACCAATCAGAATAATCCCATGAAAATGATTTGGCATCACAATCGCTGCGCCTAATTCGAGATATGGATATTGACGGCCCAGCCACTGCCAGGCATCGGCGACGATTTGGCCGGATTCGTTCAATTGCATTTCACCGTCCAACACATTTCCAAAGAGGCATTCACGCCCGTGTGTGACCGTGGTGACGAAATACGGTCCGGGTTGGGTGTAGTCGTAATCTTTTAGGCGGAGAGAGCGGCGGTTGTGGATCATAATTATTTCAATATTCCATGCGAGTGTGTGGATGGGGGACAGGTCGCCCATGTAGGGACAGGTCGCGACGTGGGGGTGGGTCGCGACGTGGAGGTGGGTCGC
>Ga0315293_10005150_pt1 | contig 12322 bp, 11 predicted proteins | sample YL17G13_20_MG_FD_203071 | JGI IMG/M metagenome (GOLD analysis project Ga0315293, IMG submission 203071) | Sediment microbial communities from Yellowstone Lake, YNP, Wyoming, USA - YL17G13_20 | ecosystem: Environmental > Aquatic > Freshwater > Lake > Sediment | place: USA: Wyoming | collected... | reverse complement strand
GTATATTAGGGTATACATATATTTATAGATTTCCCTTAAAAAGAGTTACAAGAGGATAAAAATTCAAAATAAAATCAAAGTTAAGCCCTAAATCGCGGAGTTAAGGTTATAAAATGCGGCATAGATTAGCAAGGGGGAATTCATATGCCAAAGATGGCGGTAATCTATGCCAGCGGTCTGGGAAGGACCAAGAAGATGGCAGAGGCCATCGCGAACGGAGCCATGACCATCGAGGGCGTTGAAGTTTTGTTGAAAGATGCCTACGATGCCAAGCCCGAAGATGTGAAAGACGCCGCAGCCATCGTTCTGGGAGGCTCGACCTACAACTACAAGCTGATCAGAGCCATGGATCCTTTCCTGAAGGAGCTGGCAAAGCTCGATCTGAAAGGAAGGGTAGGAGTGGCCTTCGGCTCTTACGGATGGAGCGGAGAGGGCGTGCCCACCCTCATTGCCCGGATGAAGTCCTTCGGCATGAAGGTGATCGAGCCCGGAACCACAGCGGTTCAGGTTCCCAGCAAGGAAGACATCGAAAGGTGCTTCCATCTGGGGAGAGCGGTAGCTCAGGGTTTGGTGAATTAGGACCGAAGGAATCGCTTGCTATGTCCAAAGACATTCCGGAAAAGGGTGCCATAATTCAAAGGGACAAGGAGACTTTCGCCATAGCTCCGCATATAGCCGGGGGCATAATCGATCCTGCGGGCTTGCGAAAGATAGCAGATGTGGCGGAGAAGTACAATGCCAAGGTTCTCAAGATCACCTCGGCTCAGAGGATAGCCATCGTAGGAATCGATCCCAAGGACATCGACAGCGTCTGGAAGGATCTGGGCATGAAGCCGGGCGCGGCCATCGGCCTGTGCGTGCGCAGCGTCAAGATCTGTCCCGGCACCACCTTCTGCAAGCGCGGCCAGCAGGATTCCGTGGGTGTGGGCCTGAAGCTGGATGAGATCTACCACGGCATGCCGCTTCCCTGGAAGTTCAAGATGGGCGTCTCTGGATGCGCCAACTCCTGCGCCGAGCCTGCAGTCAAAGATATCGGCCTGATGGGAACCTCCAAGGGATGGAGGCTTCTGGTAGGCGGCAGCAGTGGTGTCAAGCCCCGGCTGGGCCAGATGCTGGCGGAGAACCTTTCCGATGAGGAGGCTCTGAGGCTCATCGATCGGATCGTCAACTACTACAAGGATCATGCCAAGAAACAGCGTCTTGGCGAGTTTATCGACGAGATAGGCTTCGAGAGGTTCAAGCAGGAGGTGCTGTAGAACCTCTCGTTTTATGGCCCCAGCGTCCAAAGCTCCATCTGGCCTTTTCCGTAAAGATCCTGCGCTACCTGTTGGAGCCCTTCTCCCTTCACCTCAGCGCCGTAGTCGGGCAGGATGGCGACGCGTTTGTCCGAATATCGGCTCTGCAGATCCTGGATGTAGGAGGTCTGAGAGGCCATCTTGTTCTGGCAGAATTGGCAGTCGCATTCTCTCATCACGTGGTTGATGATAAGAGAGGCCACGTGCACCCCATGGGACTCTACAGTCTCGATCAAGCGTCGGCTTTCCTCAACTGCCGCCTTCTCGGGTATGGTCACCACGGTGATGCTGGCCGTCTTCGGGTCGATGAGGGCATTGCGCATGGTCTCGGCCTTGATCCGCATGGTTCTGATCTCCTTGAGGATGGCGTCTCCGAAACCGGATTCGAGCAGATTCAGCACTCCTATCCATTTGCTCCTCATGCCCAGCACTCTGGTAACAAAGCCAGTGGTGATGGAAGGAAGCTGCAGCAGGGGCAAAACCATGGCCGTGGGAGCGGAATCTATGACTACAAAATCGTACTGCTTCTCAACAAAGATGTCGTTTAGCTTATCCATGAAGATCAGCTCTGAGACGCCGGGCATGTTCCCGAAGTCCTCTGGCTTCACCTCTACCTCGAAGAGGCCGAAGAGGGCAGTGAGGATGTTTTTGTATCTGCGGAAGAAGCCTCTGGCCTCTTCTGCCAGGTCAGGTTCGTAGGCATAGAGATGATCACTGATGCTCTTCGGCTGGCTTCCGATATCTATATCGAAAATGTCCGAAAGGGAATGGGCTGGATCCATGGAGAAGGCCAGGGTCTCCTTGCCCTGGGCCGAGGTCCAGATGCCTGTGGCTGCAGAGCAGACGCTCTTTCCCACGCCCCCCTTCCCTGCCACATAGATGAGTCTCATGGCCCGTAACTGATCCAAGGGGGGATTTAACTGTTTGTGCCCTATCATTGGACTCCTTCCCGGAGCTTGGGGCTGGGTGCCGAGGATGGTCGAGGCAGGCGGAGAGGCCATAATTCTTGAAGCAAGCCGACGCTGTGCTAAAAGCATCGTGTAGACTGATGGGAAGATCGTTTCACGCTTTGATGTGTGCTCCGGTCAGAGCCCTGGAAAGAAGGACCTCTGCTGGTTGCTCTGCTGCCGAGAAGGAAGGGGCCAAATTTGCGGCTCGAAGGTTGCAGAAAAGTTAAAAGTGGGGTGTCGGCCTTGTTCTTTCTCCCCATAGCTGAGGACTTTTGGATCTTGCCGAGACAAAAAGTTTTTCTACTTTCAGGACATTTTAATAGATTTAATTATAAATTGGGGGCGAAAGGTTGAGGACAGCAATGATATTGATATCCCTGCTAATCCTATGGGCATCCGCCGCTTGTAGTGCCATCAGCGGGGAGTCGGTAAGCTTGGACATCCTGGGGAGCGAAACGAACAATACCACGATCGATTCACCCTACGGTGCGCCGGTTGAGGTGGATATCATCGGGAGCACGGCAAACAATATCCGCATCGGATATCCTGAAGAGGAAGTCGACAATACCTGCTGCGATTACTGCGGCCAAGAAAAATGCTATGCTACTCCATGGGACGATTTCAGGAGGCCTCTCTGCTACCCCTGGAGTTCCTACATTCCCACCAGGTATGACAGGTCATTCTACTCCCAAAATGAGGACAACTCCTCCGCAACACCCATTGTTATCAACTTGGGCATGGGGATGGCGATTCCTTAGGAAGGAGATGCTTCGAGTTAAGGGAATATAAATTACAGAATATATTTTTTAATCTTATTATCTCTTTTGTTTTCTCTATTCTCTCTTTCAGATGCCTCAATGGGATATGATGCATCAAGAATTCTATCCAATTTCGGGCCGAAAGATTTTTCTACTTTTAGTATATATAAAAGTTATGTTAAATATGAAATTAGCCGGAGGGGAAATTAGTTGAGGGTAGCAATGATCTTGGCTTTGGTACTGATGGTATCGGCATCCACTGCCTATGCTTGGAGTGGTGCGGGATCGGTTGTTGTGGACATCGTCGGGAGCAGTGCCGATAACACAAATATCGTCACCTCGGGTTTGGCGCCAGTGGAGCTGGAACTTATTGGGAGCGTGGCGAATAATACCATGATAGGTCCTCTTCCAGACTGTCCTGTGGTCTGCCCTGATTGCTGCTGTCCTGAGGAAAGATGCGAATGCACAGAGCAAAGCAGCGCTTCGGAGGGCAGGCACACGGGCGTCGACGCCTGGTACGGCACTTTCTGGTACGGCAATATCAATATGCCAAGATGGCCTCATCTTTGAGGCTGCAGAATGGGGAATGGCGGAAGGATGTTCTTCGATCCCTGAAAGGGGCAGGGCGATTTAGGATGGAACAAAAGAGATAGATAAGGCCCAGGGAGAGGAAACGCTCTGATGGGATCAGACCCTGAGCCGCCTTTTTGGAGGTGGGTTTGTTCTACTGTATATTAATAATTAGTATGTAATACTCATAGTATTTAGCTCTTTCGACGCTGGTGCAAGTATAGCCTTCTGGAATAGCTCATCCATTGGGAGTTCCGGGAGACGTCATAGGCGCGGGCCGCTTCGAATCCTTTTCAAGCAGATGGTGGAAGCTGTTGATTGATGACGAAATCATTCTCGATGAGCCACTTTCTCGGGAAGGGAAGGCCTTGAAATGCAGTTTTATTAGACCCTTGCTGATACAAAGCGGTTAAATACTCGTACCCTTAGCTTCTAGCAGGATCCATGCGAGATACAAGCAGAACCTTCTCCCCCGGCAAGAGCGAGCTCTTTTGGTGCCAGAACTGCAACCTTCCCCTTCTATCCGAATGGTGCTCTTCTTGTCAGGGCTCCGGCAGGCAGATTCGCCTCTCTCCCCCAGGCGATGTCCGCCTTTGCTCTAATGCCGGAAGAGATCTGCTGAAATCGCTTTTCAGAGAGAGATATGGCTATGCGGATCTCCTGAAGGAGCGAATAATTCTGCTCAATAAGATCGCGGGCATCGACCGCCGGGATCAGGTAATCCTGGACGGCCATCACATTGCTACGCTCTGGTTTGACATCACAACAGGAACTCACAAGCTCGATCTGGAGCCAGCTGGAGCGGCTCTGCTAGCTGAAAAAGCAAAAAAAAGCGTCGTGGTCTGTCACGATTCGCACCTCAAAGGCCACATCAAAGGAAAGTGGCTTCGCCAAGAGCAGATAGAAAGCCAGCCTGAAGATCTGGCAGAAGGAGATAACGTCGTCCTGAGGATGGGAAAATTTGCAGGCGTGGGCGTGGTCAGGCAGAGGAAAGACGGATCGATGTCCATCCGGGTCAAAGACGTAACTCAAACGGATTTCCGTTTGAGCGGCCACCTGCCTACCCCAGAGGAGGTGGTCAAGGCCAACTTGGAGCACCTGAAGGGCCTGGAGAAGGCGGCTCTGCGAGAGCTGAAGGAATACCTGTCGAGGACCAGGCTGCCCGTAAACGTCTCTTTCAGCGGGGGCAAAGACAGCCTGGCCTCGCTCTGCCTCTGCCGGAAGGTGTTGCCGAAGGTTGAGGTGCTCTTCATCAACACCGGGCTCGAATTTCCTGAGACAGTGGCCTATGTGCGGGAGTTCTGCGCCGGGCATAAGCTGAAGCTGCACGAGATCTCGGGAGAGGACGGCTTTTTCGAGCAGGTGCACAGCTTCGGTCCGCCTGCCAAGGACTTTCGCTGGTGCTGCAAGACCAACAAGCTGGGGCCGATGACCTCCTTCATACAAAAGCGCTATCCCAAGGGCTGCACTACCATCGAAGGCCGCCGCATCTACGAGTCCTTCAACCGCTCCCTGATCAGGGCCGTGGAGCGGAACCCCTACGTTCCCGGCCAGACCACGCTCTCCCCCATCCGCAACTGGAGGGCGCTGGAGGTCATGCTCTACATCCGCATGAATAAACTGGAGCAAAATCCCCTCTACGAGCAGGACTTCGAGCGCATCGGCTGCTGGCTGTGCCCTTCGTCCCTGCAGTCTGAGTTCGCCCACCTGAAAGAGTCGCACCCCATGCTCCATGCGCAGTGGACCTCTTATCTTGAAGCCTGGGCCGAAAGGAATAATCTGGAGGATAGATACATAGACTGGGGTTTCTGGCGCTGGAAGAGGCATCCCCCCAAGATGCTGGAGCTGGCAAGAGCTCACCATATCGACCTTAAGATCGGGTCGGCGGAGAAGAAGGAGATCTCTCTGCAGGTCGTGCGGGGGAGATCGCCCTGCGGCCTTGACTACTCCATCGAAGCATTCCTTTCTGCGCCTCAAAATCATGCATTTTCCGCTGTGGCCGGGGCCCTGAGCCTGCTTGGTGAGATGAAATATGCCGAAGACCTCGGCGCGGCCAGGATCAAGACCAATACCGGAAGGGTCACCGCGTTTGCCAGCGGCCACCTCAGGATCATCGCTCCCTGTAAAGAGGCTGAGGAGCTGCTACGAAGATCATGTGAAACCATTCTGCGCGTGCAGATGTGCACTCGCTGCAAGATCTGCGAGAAGAGATGCCCGCGGGGAGCGATTGCCGTGAGAGAGACTATTATTATCGATGAAAAGAAGTGCCATCGCTGCGGTAAATGTGCAGAGGGCTGCATTGCCGCCGACCAGGCCGCGAAGATCTTTCGCGGCATGGCGGTCCCGAAATCGATCCCCATTGACAAGGCATCACTTTAACAGATCACTTTGGTCGATCTTAACCCGGCCAAAGGTCCGTCCTGGACCGCCAAAATATTATTAGTATTATTGGTCATAGGAGCTTTAAGTGAATAGGACAGCCTTTTCCGGCTTGGCGGATAATGGTGAAAATTATGGACCATCAGGGCCGATCAAGCTTCAGCGAAACGGGAACAGCTCATTTATCAGACAGATTTTCAGGCAAAGTCGCAGTCGTGACCGGCGGAGGATCGGGCATCGGGCGACAGATCGCGAAAGATCTCCACTCGGAGGGAGCGATAGTTCACATCCTGGGCAGAAACAAAGAGAAGCTGGAGCGGGCTGGCAAAGAGATAGAGCATGAGATCAAGCGAAAGATGGAAGGGTGCGGTGGCCAGAGGATCTTCTGTCACCAGTGCGACGTCTCCGATCTTGGCCGTGTGCAGGAAGTCTTCCGTCTCATCAATGAGGAGTGCGGAAATGTCACCTGCCTGGTGAACAACGCTGCCATCAATCCCTCCAGGAACGACATCCTGCACACCGATTCCGGGGACTGGATCGAAACCCTGAAGGTGAACCTTGGCGGGGCCTTCAACTGCTCTCAGGCCGCAGCCCGGCAGATGCTGGAGGCGGAAACGGGCAGCATCGTAAACATCGCCTCGGTGGGAGGCCTGAATCCCTTTCGTGCGCGCACCTCTTACAACAGCAGCAAGTTTGGCTTAATCGGCCTGACGGAGTCGATGGCACTGGATTATGCAGATAAAAATATAAGAGTGAACGCAGTTTGCCCAGGCTACGTGCATACAGAGCTGACCCTTCCTCTATTCGAGAAGATGGGCCGGGAAAAGTTTGAGCAGCTGGTCAATGCCCATGCCATGAGGCGTCTGGGCAGGCCAGAAGAGATCTCCAGAGCCGTCCTTTTCCTGCTCTCGGAGGAGGCCAGCTTCATCACCGGGATAGCAATGCCCGTCGATGGAGGCTATCTGCTCAAAGGCTGAGGGACTCAATCTCATCCCTGGGTAGATAGCCCCCGCCATTACATTTAAATAGACGGTTACCATGAGGTTACTAAAATCGAGGAATCAGAATGGTAACCGGAACAGTAAAATTCTTCAACAGAACCAAGAGATTTGGATTCATTGCAGGCGACGACGGAAAGGATTATTTTGTTCACGCCACTGGCCTTATGCCGGACGTTACAATCGACGAAGGGGACAAGGTCAGCTTTGAGGTAGTTGAGGGCGAGAAAGGCCCCAAGGCAGATAAAGTAAACAAGCAGTAGGTAATAAACGGTTTTCCCAATTGAATTTTACAAATGACTGGCCAGAATATCTGGCCTGAATTTTTGCATTTCTACGTGTAGTGTTGTTTTCAGCATAGATCATATTCTCCAGTAAGTCAGCTTTGGCTTTTGGGCCATCGGCGGACCAAGTAATCAATCTCCTGCTGCCAGAGTCTCTGATATCTGAAGGAAGCGAGGCGCTAGCTCGTGGCCGCGTGCCGGGAGCGGAGAAGATGGCCATGGGCCTCGGGCGTTCCCGTGCGCGAGCTGATGCGAAAGAATAGTCCGCCAAAGAAGATAGATCCAAAGAAGCATCTCAGCTGAAAGGCGAGTGCCTCCACGCTGGCGGACATCCTGGGAGAGCTGGCCGGGCCGCAACCCGCGAAAGGAGTTTGAACCCTCGGCTTTGCTTCAAGGACAATAGAAGATGGAGAACCCCCAAGCCAGGGATGAAACTGCCAGGCATCGTCGCCAATGTTGCCGCCTATGCAGCCTTCTGGACGTGAGCGGTCATTGACTTTTTGTACCTTGTCTGCCGAACATTAATTGGGGTGTGTTGCTTGGCTATCACTACCAGGCCATTTGGGAAGATCGGCCCTGCCGTCACCCAGGTGGGCCTGGGCGGCGAGGGCGTGCTTCGTACCATCAACCGCGAGGCTGAAGCTGTAGCCGTGATCGAAGAGGCGGCTTTGCAGGGCATAACCTACTTCGACTCAGCGCGCGCCTACGCGGGGAGCGAGAGCTACTATGGCGCTTTCTGGAGCGAGCACTCCTCCTCGCGCCGGCGCGTCTTCCAGACCAGCAAGTCCGCCTCACGGGATAGAGAGGGCGCGAGAGGAGACCTGGTGCAGACCCTGACCGCCATGGGCCAAGACCGCCTCGACCTCTGGCAGATTCACGACATCAGAACCCGCGCCGACCTGGAGACCATCGAGGGCCCTGGCGGAGCCCTGGAGGCGTTCCTGGAGGCAAAAGATGCCGGACTGGTCAGCTTCATCGGCGTCACCGGTCACCACGACCCCCAGGTTCTGCTGCACGCCGTAACAAGCTGGCCCGTGGATGCGGTGCTCATACCCGTCAACCCGGCCGAGGCCGTTTTAGGCGGATTCCTGGACAGGGTCATGGCTGCGGCCAAAGATCGGGGCCTGGCTGTGATCGGCATGAAGGTGCTGGGAGCCTCAAACTACATCTCCCCGGCCGCCGGTGTAGCCCCGGAGCTGCTCATCAGGTTTGCCCTGTCCAAGGACATCACCACGGCGATAGTGGGATGCTCCAGCCCCCAAGAGGTGCGGGCGCTGGCCAGGGTGGGCCGCGAGTTCGAGCCGATGTCGCCTGATGAGGAAAAGAAGCTTGTGGATCTATTCCGGCCTCACGCCAGCAGGTTGGCGTTCTACCGGGGAGTGCTCTGAAAAGCCTATCTCAATAACTGAACGCTGTCAGCCTCGCCTGCATTTGCCAACTCATTTACTAATACGGCTATTATCATCCTACGGCGGGCTGCTGCTGGCTGATGCAGTGAATTGTCCCCAAACCCTGCACCATCTCTTGGCAGTTGATGCCCACCACCTTCCTGTCCGGGAAGGCCTCCTGGATTATTTTCAGCGCCACTTTATCGTTCCTGTGCCCGAAGACCGGCACCAGTACCACCTCATTTCCGATGTAGAAGTTGGCGTAGCTGGCGGGCAGGCGGTGCTCTTCGCCCACACGGCCGGGCATAGGCAGCTTGATCACCTTCAGGGGATTGCCGTCCTGGTCTGACTCCTTGCAGAGCAGCTCGTAGTTCTCCTTCAGGGCCAGGTAGTTCTCGTCCTCCAGATCTTCCTCGTAGGCGCAAAGTACGGTGGTGAGATTCGCGAACCTGGCAACGTCGTCCACATGGCCGTCGGTGTCGTCTCCGGCGATGCCCTGCTTCAGCCAGATCACCTTGGAAACGCCCAGGTACTCCTTCAGATAGGCTTCGATCTCCTCCTTGCCGAGGCTGGGATTTCTGTTCTTGTTCAGGAGGCACTGCTCCGTGGCGAGAACTGTGCCTTCCCCGTTCACATCGATGGAGCCGCCCTCCAGCACAATGCCGGGCATGAAGCACTCCAGTTTCAGATCGTCGTTGATGAGGCAGGGGATTCTGGAGTCTCCCATCAGCTCGGGATACTTCTCTCCCCAGGCATTGAAGATCCATACGACCATGGCCAGCCTGTTCTTCTCCTTTTCCCGGTTCACCACAAAGGTCGGGCCATAGTCCCTGAACCAAACGTCTGCATAGCCGACCACATGGAACTTGACCTTCTGCAGATCGACTGAGGCTCTCTTGAGCATCTCCACCACCCTGTCCAGCATCAGCTCATCCTTGACCAGGAGGTTTACCGTCTCGAACCAGTGTATGGCCTTGATGATGGAGACGTAGGCCTCCTCGACCTTGTCGATCTCAGGGAAGCTCTCCAGGTCGTAGGGCCAGGAGAGCCAGATGGCCTCATGCCTTTCCCACTCCGCAGGCATGCGGTAGCCCAGCCGTCGAGGCGTATCCTCCGGACAGAGCCCTTTCTGCTCCGCCTTCCTTCCTGCCTTCTCTGGCTCATGCACCATCTCGATCAGCGGCCAGTAGATCTCCGGCCGCCTGTTTCTGAAAAAGCCCCAGCCCTCTCTCACCTCCTCGTTCTTGGCCAGGTCGAGCTCATTCACCAGGATCTCCTCATCCTTATCACTCGCTCTGGCTAGAACCTTGCCGAAGGAGTCGCAGACGAAAGAGCCTCCCCAGAAGTTCAGGTCGTCCTCCTGGCCCACCCGGTTCACGGTTGCGACGTAAATACCATTGGCAATGGCATGGCTGCGCTGGATGGTCTCCCAGGCATCATGCCAGTCGCCCTCCGAAGGGCTCTCTTCTCCCTTTATCCAGCCGATGGCCGTGGGATAGAAGATGATCTCTGCTCCCTGCAGGGCAGCCACGCGAGCCGCCTCGGGGAACCACTGGTCATAGCAGATTTGCACGGCGAATCGCGCATAGCGGGTATCGTAGACCTGAAGCTCATCGCCTGGGGAAAAGTAGCTCTTCTCGTAAAAGAGGGGATCGTGAGGAATGTGGATCTTGCGGTAGGTCTTTTGCAGGCTGCCGTCGGCGTCGATGACGACCACGGAGTTGTAGTAACCCTGTTCGTCCCTTTCGAAGACAGGCACTATTATCACTATCTGGTACTCTCTGGCCAGAGCGGAGAATGCCTGCGTGGACTCTCCGGGAATGGTCTCGGCCAGGAGTGATGCATCTTTCTTTTCCCACTGAGGAAAGTAGCGCGTCCGGTAAAGCTCTGGGAGGCAGACGATCCTGGCACCCCTGCCTGCGGCTTCCTTCACCTTTTCAATGGATCTTTTCAGGTTGAGATCGAGATCCTCAGAAACCGAAGTTTGAATCAAGCCTATTTTGACCCTGCTCTTTTGCATGCTCTTCCCCTTAATTAGAGACGCTACTTGCTTAACTAGGTAGCGGTTTTTTTTCCCCAGATACGAAAAAAACGAGGAAAGGCGTGGGGATTTTGGATCGTGCCGAGGAAAACGAAGCCACAACGCTTATCAATTCGGCATTGTTATCTTAAATGGGAGACGAAGAAAAAAATTAATTAGCGATTCACGCGACCGTCCATCATTAGGGCGCATTCAGCCAGGAGTAGGCGTAGTAGTACCAGTTGTCTCCATAGAACCCTCCATGGATTCCGTTGCGCAGGGCCATAAGATCGATATAGCTGCCATCTGGAAAGACGCACATATTCACATCGCCGTAAGAAGTGTGTACACTTTGTACTGCGCCGCCAGATTTCTGGCAGGTCTTAGATGCGGCGGCAATATCCAGTGCTCCTTGTGGATTGTTGTACCTGTAGGGATTGTAGTAATTGTAAGGATTACTGAACGGGTAAGGATTGTACGTGTAGGGATTGATGTACAGGTTAGGATTGTAGGAAACGTTAGTAGGAGCAGCGCAATCTCCAGTAAAGAAGGCATGGGCATCGCACCAGGTGCCGTCCGGGAACTGACAGACTGCATGGTCATTGTTTATTCCAGGCTTTGTGGTGTAGAGATAGCCCATACCGGTACAGTAAGCGGAATCTGGGCCTGAGGTGTCTATGCCTTGTCCGGCGGCAGCCAGAACGCCTGTGGCCAGAAAGACGGCAATACCAAGCACTGCAAACAAGAACGTCCTTTTCCTATTTTTGAGTTCAAAAGTCATCATCCATCTCCTCCATTAAGGCCTGATCGATCCGAAGACGGCCCATCTCCAATCCGTTCCGATCATCCTGAAGGACAGGTTTTTTTGAGCATCCTCGGGAAGCTCTATCTTGACGGGTGAGCCAAAGTTCTCGTAAACCGTGGTTTCATTGATGGTGCTCACCATCTTGAAGTTTGGCGATGAGATGTTCAAAATCTCGGGCGAGATGGTCAATGTCGAATTGATATCCAGCCTTCTCAGAAGGAACTTGTCCTGGGAAACCCATGCCGTCAAGACGATGCTGCTGCCGTTCATCAGGCTGGTGTTGCGGATGTCAAGAGTCTGATTCCTCAGCTCCTTCGGGAGAGGGAATGGTGAAGGCAAGTAGGCTGCAATTAACTGCAGGCCGATCATTCCTTTGTAGATCATCTCCCGAGGTGAGCCCATGAGCTTGTAGCAGTCCTCTCCTTTGAGCATCTCGGAGCCCTCAAGCCTCATGTTAGAGTAATCGATGAGCTCTACCTGGCCAGGAATCTCGTTGTAATCCTCCATAATTCGAGCTGTATCGGTAATGTTGAATTTGGTCCAGTTCCGGCCTTCCTTCCAGTATTCCGAACCGTTTACAAAGTAGCCTTCCCATGTCAGGACACCGCCGCTGTTCTTGTCTGTCAGCTTGGAGTTCCACCATCCCGAATGATTTACCAGGTCTATCTTTCCCTCTGTGATCTTGTCCGCACTAAAATTATTCTTAATTGATTCATTTGTGTAGAGTATATTGCTTTCCGCAGACCTGTAGTAGGTGTAAGTTGTGAGATTCACCGCTGAGTTATTCATCATTTGCTTGATCTGATCGAGGCTGACATCCTCTGCCGAGACCGCTGCGGATGCCATCAGAATCGCAATCATTATAAGGAGAGATC
>Ga0315293_10005149_pt1 | contig 12323 bp, 12 predicted proteins | sample YL17G13_20_MG_FD_203071 | JGI IMG/M metagenome (GOLD analysis project Ga0315293, IMG submission 203071) | Sediment microbial communities from Yellowstone Lake, YNP, Wyoming, USA - YL17G13_20 | ecosystem: Environmental > Aquatic > Freshwater > Lake > Sediment | place: USA: Wyoming | collected... | reverse complement strand
GTCGAGAGCCTCTACTGGAAGACTCTCGAGGAGATCACCGGCCTGCCCATCGAGGGTAAGCACGACCTCATCAAGCGCATGAAGGACCTCGTCCACGCCAAGAACGAGTTCGACATCATCCGGGAAGCCGTCGAGGACGTCCGGACCGTGGGTTACGGCCTGGTCGCGCCGCGCCTGTCCGAGATGACCTTCGAGGACCCCGAACTCATCCGGCAGGGCGGGCGGTACGGAGTGCGCCTGCGGGCCAGCGCGCCGTCGCTCCACTTCATCCGGGCCGACATCGAAACCGAGGTCACCCCGATCATCGGCACCGAGCGGCAGTGCGAGGAACTGGTCAAGTACCTCCTGGAGAAGTTCGAGGACGACCCGAAGAAGATCTGGGAGTCGGACATCTTCGGCAAGTCGCTCCAAGACCTCGTCCGGGAGGGCATCGAGAACAAGCTCTACCGGATGCCCGAGAACGCCCAGACGAAGATTCAGGAGACCCTCACCCGCATCATTAACGAGGGTTCGGGCGGGCTCATCTGCATCCTGATCTAGGAGACCCGGGGGGAAGCGAACCGGGGCGGAAGGGCCCGAGTCTCATAGCGGACGGCCCCCGAGGGCCGTCCGCCCTCTTTTCCGCGGCCCCCTTCGCCCGCCAAAGACAGGAATCTCCGGTCGTACCGCCAACTGGACAGGGCAGAGGCCTCCCTGCCCGCCCGGGCATGGTCGCTGTCGTTCCTTGCGCCGTGAGGCCCGCTGGAGAGAAGAGGGATGGTGGCTATGAAGGTCTTGAAGGTCCTACTCCTCCTGGTCGTCCTGGTCGTGATGTTCCTGGGGCTGAACGTCCTGCAGGTCGGTTTCGACGCCCTGCGCGTGGCGAGCCCGGGGTTTGTCGTCTCGGGCCTCAGGGAGGCCGGGGTGTTCGCCGCCTTCCCGGACCTCGTGGTCGGGAGCTTCTCCCGAGCCTGGCAGGGCGCGACCGCGGCTGAGAGAGCCGACATCGAGGCGGCCCTGCGCCAGGCGGCCGACCCCCAGTGGCTGGAGACCCAGGTGACGCTCGTCCTGGAGGACGTGTCGGCCTACACCAAGGGCAAGAAGCCCGCGCTCACCGCGGCCATCCCGGTGAACGAACTTCTCGATCGGTTCCTCTCCGTCTACGCCGAGACGGGTGATCCCGCCGTTATCGCGAGTATACGACAGAGCATCCCCGCCGAATACCGCCAACCCATTCTCCTGAGCCAGTACCCGTTCTTTCCTTCCGATCTGAGCGCCCTGCCCCAGATCCACTACTGGAGGCTCATGCCGAAGGCAGTCGGCTTGCTGGGCCTGCTCGTCATCTTGCTCGCCCTGGCCTGCTTGCCGTTGGCCGGGGGGTTCCCGGGGGCGGCGCGGTGGACAGGAACGGCCTTCCTCCTCAGCGGTCTTGCCGGCGTCGCCGGCTCGGTCGGGCTTTCCCTCCGGGTGGCGCCGAGCCTCCTGGCCGGCTTCAACCTGACGGCCCCCGACCCCTCGCTCGAGGCGGTCGTCGAACTGGCCAAGAACGCCCTGACCACCTTCGCTGGCCGCATCGTCGGGGCGGTGCGCTCTAGCGGCATCCTCTTCCTGGTCATCGCCATCGTCCTGTACATTCTGGCCGCTGTGGTCGCCAGCGCCCGCAAGCGGGCCAAGCTCGCTCCGGCGGCCCCGTCGGGCCTCCCCAGCGAGCCTTCGTGACGCGGGCCTGACCGGCCGCGCCTAATCCAGTGGAGCTTCCCAGGGCCGACGCGGGCGCGCCGGCCCTGGGTGTTCCAGACCTCCTCGCGACGGGTAATCATCCCGGGTCCTGCCCTCATATACTGCTTAAAGCCGTCCTGGACAACGGCCCCGGCCAGGGCTGGGCGCCTGGGGAGCGGAGAGGTGGACAATGACCGAAGAGCGGATGAAGGACGCGGCCTTGGCGTACATGAAGCAGGCCCTCGGCAAGGAGTGCCACTGCCTGGACGCGGTCATGACGGACGACGAATGGGTGGCGCGCGTCGTTGCCGTGGAGCCGAAGGAACGGCGCGGAGCCACGAGCGGCCCCAAACGGTGGCAGGTTCTCTACCAGGTCCATCTGGGCCTGGACGGAGAGCCTCTGTACCACGTGAAAAAGGGGCTCTGGGAGAAGGGACTCCCGGAGGTCCCCGCCCCGCCGCCGGCTCCGGCCACCAAGGCGCCGCCTCAAGCGCCGGAGACCCCGCCGCCGGCCGTCGCTCCGGTGGTCTTGGCGGAGACGCCGGAGACCGTCCCCGAACTGGAGCCGGGTGCGGAACCCCCGACTCCGGTCTTCGCGGAGCCGCCGGCAACCGTCGACCTCTCGGAGATTCCCATCACCGTCGGGGCCGCGGAAGACGCGGCCACCCCGGAAGCCGGGGAGGAGACCGCGCAGGCCCCGCCGGAGGCGAACGCCCCCGCTGCCGAGCCGGAGACGCCCCCCGTCGGGCCCGAGCCGGTCGAGCCGCCGACCGCGGCGCCGGCGCCCGGGGGTCAGCCCCTTGGCGAGAGACAGGGCCCGCCGAGACTCACCTTCCACTACGAGGCCTCCGAGGGCGAGGAGACCGGCGGCTAATCCGAAGTCCGCTCGGGCGGCCGGCCGGCGCCAGGAGCGGTTGGGACCTCGGCGGAGTCGCGCGACGACTCCGCCGAGGTCTCTGTCCCACCACCGGGACATGCTACCGTTTGGGGGCCATTCGAAGCCGTGCGGAACCTTCTGGCCGTGTGGGCCGGCAAGGCCACCTTGGGGCTCAGCCGGAGGCTGGGCCACGGGGGCTCGTCCCTGCCGGGGATGGTCGCCCTCCGCATCCAGCCCGCCCTCCTCCTGGAACTCGCCCGGGGCCTGCGGCGAGGCACCGTCATCATCACCGGCACGAACGGCAAGACCACCACGGCCCGCTTCCTCTCGACCATCCTTGAGGACGCCGGGCTGCGCCTCGTCCACAACCGGTCCGGGGCCAACCTCGTCGCCGGCCTGACCTCGTCCTTCCTCGAAGCGAGCCGGGGCGGCGTGGTGGACGCCGACATCGCCCTCATGGAGGTCGATGAGGCCACGGTCCCCGAGGCCGTGCGCGAACTGCGCCCCCTCGGGCTCGTCGTCACGAACTTCTTCCGCGACCAACTCGACCGGTTCGGGGAACTCGACACGACGGTATCCTTCATCGGGCGCGGTCTCGACGCCATGCAGGGCAACGGCTTCGTGGCCCTCAACGCCGACGACCCACTCGTAGCCTACCTTGGCTGCGGGCGCGGCGGACACGTCGTCTACTACGGCGTGGAGGACCCCGCTTCCGGGAGCAAGGTGATGACCCAGACCCGCGAGCAGCGCCAGTGCCTCGTCTGCGGGCGACCCCTGACTTACGAGGTCTTCTACTACGGCCACCTCGGCCGGTACGGGTGCCCGACCGGAGACTTCCGGCGACCGGCCCCCGGCTTCCGGGCCGGGGCCGTCGCCCTCGGCGGCAGCGGCGGCACGGCCTTCACCCTCAGCTCTCCCGACCGCCCGGACACGCGGGTGCGGCTACCCGTGCCCGGGCTCTACAACGTCTACAACGGCCTGGCGGCCCTCACCGCGGCCCTGGAACTCGGCATACCGGTCGAGCGGGCCGTCGCCTCCCTCAGGCGGGCCACGGCTTCCTTCGGCCGCATGGAACGCATCGCGATGGAAGGCCGCTCGGTCCTTTTGGCCCTGGTCAAGAACCCCACCGGCTACAATCAGGTCCTCCGCACCATCCTTGAGACCGGACTCCCGGCCGGTTCACCCGGGCGGCGCCTCCTGATGGCCCTCAACGATAAGTGCGCCGACGGCACGGACGTGTCGTGGATCTGGGACGTCGACTTCGAGGTCCTTGCGGAACCAGGGGCCCAGGTGGCCGGAGTGGTCGCTTCGGGCGGGCGCGCTCACGACCTGGCCGTCCGGCTGAAGTACGCGGGGGTGCGCCGGGACCAGATCCAGTGCGTGCCCGACCTCGGGGAGGCGCTCGACCTTGCCCTCGGGTCCACGCCCGCGGGCGAAACGCTCTTCATCACACCGACATACACCGCCATGCTCGAACTGAGGGGCATCATCAGCCGTCGGGGGTTCGCCCCGCGGTTCTGGGAGACCGGGGGGGAGGCGGCCCAGCCTTGAGACTCCGCGTCTGCCACCTCTACCCCGACCTCATGAACCTCTACGGTGACCGCGGGAACGTCATCACCCTCACCCGGAGGTGCCTGTGGCGGGGGATAGACCCGGAGGTCGTCCCGGTCGGGCTGGGCGAGAGGGTTGACTTCACTCGTTTCGACCTTCTGTTCATGGGCGGGGGGCAGGACAAGGAACAAAGACTTATCTGCGATGACTTCCGGCAGGTGAAGGGGACGGCCCTCGCCGAGGCGGTGGAGGACGGAGCGGCCTTTCTGGCCATCTGCGGGGCTTACCAGCTGCTCGGGCGGTACTACGAGACGGGCTCCGGCGAGCGCCTGCCGGGCATCGGCGTCCTCGACGTCGAGACTCGGGCGGGGAAAAAACGCATGATCGGGAATGTCGTGGTGACCAGCGCCCTCGACGCGGGGCGGACTCGCACGCTCGTGGGTTTCGAGAACCACTCGGGCCGCACCCACCTCGGCCCCCGGGTGAACGCCCTCGGGAACGTCTGCCTGGGCTACGGCAACAATGGCGCGGACGGTTGGGAAGGCGCCGTCTACCGTAACGTGGTCGCCACCTACCTTCACGGGTCCATCCTGCCCAAGAACCCGTGGCTCGCGGACTGGCTAATCGCTCAGGCCCTGGGCCGCCGGTACGGGGAAGGCACGCCGCTGGCCCCTCTGGACGACACGCTTGAGAGGGCGGCGCACGACGCGGCCATCACCCACGCCGAGAGCTTGGCCCGGCAGGACCGCACCCCGCGTGGGCGACCGGTCCCCGGAGCGACCCGCCGGGTGAGGACCTAACAGCAAGACCATTTGCCTGGGAACAGGCCCGGTGCTAAGATTACGGGTGAGTATGGTTTGATTTTGTGCTCGGGAAGGGGGGACACTTGTGAGCACATCTCCTCAGCCTTCCCCCGGCGCCTCGGAAATCGGGACCATCCTCGCGCAATCCTTCAATCTCTACTTTGGGCGCTTCGCCCAGTCCATCATCATCCCGGTGGTGGTCCTCCTTCCGGCCTACATCCTCAGGGCCATCATCCAGGGGCTCTTCTGGAGGTTGTTCTGGGGAACGGCGTTTCACGGGGGCATCGGCGGGCTGGCTTCCCTGGGCGGCAACTTCATCGTCGACCTGCTCTTAGGGTTCATCCAATGGGGCGCCTACGCCCTGACCCTCGCCCTCGTGGCCAAGGTGGTCGAGAGCCAGATCGCCGGAAAGTCCATAAGCCTGAGCGAGGCCTATAGGAGCATCCCGAGGGCCAGCCTCATCACCACGGCCGCCCTGTTCGGCATCGCCACGGCCATCGGCTGGTACCTCCTGGTCCTTCCCGGTCTCGCCGTGTGGTTCTTCCTCTGCTTGGCCATGCCGGCGGTCGCCCTGGACCGTGAGGAACCCCTCGCGGCCCTCGCCCGGTCCGTCCGGGCCGTCCTGAAGGTCCCCGTCGAGATAGTCGTCATCCTTCTCATCTTCGTCGCCTACTTCTTCGTCGGCGGCATCATCGCCGGAGCGTTCTTCTTCGTCGGCGGGTTCTACACCGTGTCGATCCTGACCGGCATCGTGTACCTGCTCATCGCGCCGTGGCTCGGTATCTCCCTGGCGCTCTGCTACAACCGGGCGAAAACGCTCGGCGCCTAGAGGTTGGCGTCTTAACCGAGGAACCTGGGAACCGCTCCAGGTTCCTCGTTCTTCCGACTCCGCATGACGGGAGGCTGCGGCTGTGGCGCCCCGGTTTCGTCCACAAGGAAGAGGCCTCGGCCGTCTGGAAATCCTATGGAGGAGGCCCTGCCCAAGATGAGCCCAGCTGATTCGCCCGGAGCCGCCGCCGCGACCGCCGCGTGGGACCTTCTGGTCGTCGGGGCCGGGCCCGCCGGACTGGCCGTGACCATCTACGCGGCCAGGGCCGGATTGCGCACCTGCGTCCTCGAGCGGGGAGTGCCGGGTGGGCAGATGGCTACGGCCGACTGGGTGGAGAACTACCCCGGGTTCCCCGAGGGCGTGGCCGGGGTCGAACTCGGCCTGAAGATGGAGGAGCAGGCCCGGCGTTTCGGCGTGACGTTCCTCACCGCCGACGCCGGGGCGACCGGCCTCGAGCTGGCGGGATCCGACAAGACGGTGGCCGGGCAAAGGGCCCGTGCGGTCGTCGTAGCCACGGGGGCGAGGCCTCGCCGGCTCGGGCTGCCGGGTGAGGACCGCCTCGCCGGGCGCGGCGTGTCGTACTGCGCCACCTGCGATGGCGCCTTCTTCCGCGGGAAGCGCGTGGCGGTCATCGGCGGAGGCGACTCGGCCGTGACCGAAGCCGCGTTCCTGGCCAAGCTGGCCGCGAAGGTCTTCGTCGTGCACCGGCGGGATGGCTTCCGGGCCGCTGCGACGCTGGTGGAGCGGGTCCGAGCCCTCAAGAACGTCGAACTGCGGCTCGGCCGGGTCCCGGTGAGTATCGAAGGGTCGGGCGGGGTCGAGGCCCTCGTCTTGCGGGAGGCAGCCGGCGGTGAGGCGGGTGCCCGCGAAGAGCGTCTCGAACTCGACGGCGTGTTCATCTACGTGGGCACCGACCCGGAGACAGGCTTCCTCAAGGGGAAGGTTGACCTCGACAAGGCCGGGTATGTCATCACCGACCAGGAAATGAGGACGAGCGTCCCGCGCGTCTACGCGGCCGGCGACGTCCGGGTGAAGGGTCTCCGGCAGGTCGTGACGGCCGTCGCCGACGGCGCCGTGGCGGCCATGACCGCGGAGAAGGACCTGGCCGCGCTGGCGCAGGGGTAGGCTTTGGCCTTGCCGGTGTGGAAGCGAGGATAAAGGAGGTCCGAACATGACGGAGGAGGGAAAGGCACGCGCGGTCTCTGACGCCAATTTCGACCAGGAAGTGCTCAAGAGCGCCACGCCGGTCCTCGTTGATTTCTGGGCATCCTGGTGCAAACCGTGCCAGAAGATGGCCCCGATTCTCGAGGCGGTGGCTCAGGACTACGCCGGCCGCCTGACCGTGGCGAAACTCAACGTGGAGGACAGCCCCGGGACAGCCCAGCGATACGACGTCAGGGGCATCCCGACCTTGATCCTGTTCAAGGGCGGTCAACCCGGGGACCGGGTCTCCCAGTACATGCCCAAAGAGGAACTCGAGCGTTGGCTGGACGCGGCGCTGTAGCGTGGGACGCGGCCTCGCACGGCGCTTCCCAGTCGGGGGAGGATGAATGGTCCTAACTCTGGAGCAGGTCAAGAAAGACACCGAGGTCCAGGCCTATGTCACGGGCGGCGACGACGTCTTAGCGGCCATGGGCTACACCGAACACGGCCAAAGACACGCGTCCCTGGTGTCGAACATCGCGCGCAACATCCTCGAGCGATTGAGCTTCCAGGAGCGCGAGGTCGAACTCGCGGCCATCGCCGGCTACCTGCACGATATCGGCAACGTCATCTGCCGGCACGATCACGAGCAGACCGGGGGCATGGTCGCCATGCGCCTCCTGTCCAGGCTGGGGATGTCGCCGGCTGAGACGGCCATGGTCGTGGCGGCCATCGGGAACCACGGCGAGGAGGCCGGCGAGCCGGTCAACAACGTTGGCGCCGCGCTGATGCTCGCGGACAAATCCGACGTCCACCGCTCGCGCGTTCGGAACCCGGAGCTTGTGTCCTTTGACATCCATGACCGCGTCAACTACGCGGCCGAGCATTCGTTCGTTCGCGTCGATGAGAAACGCAAGGCCATCACGCTGGAATTGAAGATCGACACGAAAATCTCGCCGGTCATGTCCTACTTTGAGATTTTCCTCAGCCGCATGGTCCTCTGCCGCCGGGCGGCGACCTTCCTGGGCTGCGACTATGAGTTGCTGATAAACGGGGTCCGGCTGCTGTAGAACCCACGGCCTCCTGAACCCCATTCAGGAGGCCATTCCATCAACCGAATCCCCACACCTTGCGGCGTAAGGCTTCCAGCTTGCCCGAACACACCTTCTAGCGTGTTTGGTGCGAATTCGGTGCGAATGGTTTCCACTCGGCAACCCCTCGCGTAACCGCTACTAGCGTAGCATGTCCCCGACCGTGCGCGAAAGGACGAACAGGAGCTCGGGGGCAGACAAGAAGGGGAGGGGACAAGGGTTAACCCGTTAGGGCGAACCCAATCCCCCGCAAGGATCCGCGTGGTCTTCGCACGCGGGCGGCGGGGGCCCAAAATCGCCCGTGCGGGTGGCCCCGCGGCGTTCGCCGTGTGGACCGGGTTCGCACAGCGGACATGGGGCGGCGTCTCGGCCCTTTTGTTCGAACCAAGGCCAAAAGCTTGTATACAACCAGGGCAAAGAGCTTGTATACACCCAGGAACAGGATAACGGTAGCAGGATATGGAATTAGGTCCGTTAGCTGGAGACGTGCTACTTTGGGGGTGAGGTAGTGAGCAGGTATGAGGAACTGAAGAAGGAGCTGCCAGCGATGGCCGAGCTAGTGCAGCTCTTCCCTGAGGCCACCCAGGGCAAGGTGCTGGATGTCTTGGTGGACACCTTGCTGGACCGTAGCGCTGGAACGAGACTCGATGTGACTACGGGGGAGGGGCTGGACCCCGAGGCGAAAGGTGGACCCGGGAAACGGCCGGCCGCCAAGGTGTACCCATCGCACCATAGTCAAAGGTCTGGACCTAGGTGAAGCGGGAGGCGTCGCATCGTTCGAGGAGTTCTGCAGGTCCAAGAACCCGCTGAACAGGGTTGAGAAGGTTGCGGTGGCGGTCTACTACCTCAAGCAGATGCGGACGATGGAGCGAGTCGGCATCAATCACGTATTCACGTGCTTCATGGCAGTAAAGAACTGGCGGAAGCCTTCGAACTTGAGGGCGTGGATATGGGAAGCTTCGTCCAACCGCTACGGCTACGTAGATGCCAGAGTCTCCGACGACCTCCAGATGGGGATGCGGGGGCTGAACCTGGTGGAAAAGGAATTGCCCCGGATATGAACTTGGCTCAGTTCGCGGTCGCCTGTCGATTGACGGACCGTCCGTTGCCGGAGGTCGTAGCTCTGGTGGCGTTTTACAGACTGCGGACTCATGGCATAACGGAGTTCACCATCGAGGACGCTGCAAAGTGGCTTCTTGAGGTGCATCTGAGCGCCGACGTGGATCGCTAGCGAGGAGCATGTTGAGGTCTGCCCGGTTTATTGCTGGCGGGACAAGAGGGACGTTCAGACTTCACGCCTCGGAACTAAGTCGGCTGGGTGCGGCCCTTCCCGACCTTGCCGCAGCATCCGAGGAGGTTGTGGCCGGCGGAAGCGTGCTGCCGCGCGCGGTCTATTTGGAGACGAAAGGGTACCTTCGTAAGCTCTGCGATGAGGTCAATGCGTGCTATGAGAACAACATCTTCGATGGGTGTGCCCTCCTAATGAGAAAACTGATAGAGGTCTTACTCATCCAGGCGTTCGAGAACCTGGGCCTCGAGGACACGATCAGGGACCCGGATAGCGGGCGGCCTGTTGTGCTTGCGAAGCTGGTAAAGGAGTCCAAGGAGCGGCTAGGACTTGCTCGGTGGACGGGGCTTCTCGACCAGGTCAGGGACTTCGGGAACTACTCGGCTCACATCAAGGAGTTGAACTGGACGAAGCGAGATGTGGATGGGGTCAACCTTCTCGAGTACAGGGTCCTCGTCGAGCAGCTAATGTACATGGCAGGTGCAAAGAAGTAAGCGTAGAGGTCCAGACGCGGCGGAGGAGGGGTCTGCTCACGGTGGTCTACGGGGGCCCGAGCGGCTGAGGTGTCAAGGGCGTTCTGGCAGTGGAAAGGTGGCTCCCGTATTGGCTCCTGTCGAAGGTCTGGGCCGCATGTTGGCAGCCGAAGGCCCTGGGGCTCGGGGTGGGTCCCCCCTCCCTATTTTCGAGCCGGTGAGCCGCAATGTTGCGTAATCATCGTCGGTGGCGTTCTTGGTGTTATCGTGAAGGAGTGGTTCGGGGAACCGGACCAGGGGGACAAGGGGGGGACTATGTTGAGCCAGGCGACGATTCCATTATGGACTGCGGTTGCCGCTCTAGCAGCGTCGCTCTCGGCGGTGATGGCCGCAATCTACACCGGGCTAACATACCGCTTGGTGAGGGCGCAGGGCGAGCCGAAGGTCGTGGCGTACGTCCGCAGCGATCCGGATCGGCAGACGGTCCTAATGATTCGCGTGGAGAACATCGGCCGGGACATCGCGACCGACATCGCATTCACGGCGTCCCGACAGCTCCCAGCGAAGGCGTACGGGCTCTCTGCTGAGGACGCCAAGCCGGCCGAGGTCATGACGGCTGGACCGCTGATCCACGGCATTCCCGTGCTCGGCCCCGGCGATTCCCGCGACATCACGTGGGGACAGTTCGGCGGCCTCCTAAAGGCGCTCGGTACAGAACCGATTGATCTGGAGTTCACGTACCGACATGGGCGCCGTCGACTGAGCGGGCACTCAAGACTCGAGGTTGCCTCGTACGTGGGCACCGACGCTTCGGAGAACCCAAGCGCCGCCTCAGCGAGGAGCCTGGAGAAGATTGCTAATGCCGCCCAGGTCATCGTGAACGAAGTCCGCCTGCGGGAGGCTGAGCGACGCCGGCAAGGCTCAGCCGTCTAACCAGCGCTTGCATCTGACAGCGCCTGGCGCGACCATGCGGCGCCGCAACTGAAGCGCGGTCGTTAGACCGACTGAGCGAGGCCGAACTGGTCCTCTGAACGCACTTCTCAGACCCCCCCGCCTCCCTGGGTCCCTCCCCCCTCTCCGCGGCCATCAGCGATTGGCAGGCACCGGCGGGCTTCCGGCGAAATGACCGGTAGGCAAGGCTTTCCAGCGACGTTGGGCTAACACGGAGCTTCAGCGGGCCCCGGACTTTGGCCGGCTTCTGGGGCGGGGCCGGTGAGCCCTAGGCCGTTTATGACGCTTGAACAAGCGTGGTGATATGAACCGAATGGCAAATAGAGAAGCCACAGCCCGTATCAAGATCAATAGGCTGCTCGAAGCGGCAGGCTGGCGCTTCTCTCCGGAAGCGAGCGCGCCCGCCAACATCCGCCTTGAGCCCAGCGTGACGATCAAGTCATCCGATCTGGAAGCACTTGGCGAGAACTTCGAGAACACGAGCAAAGGCTTCATCGACTTCCTGCTGCTAGACACCAAAGGCTTCCCGCTCATCGTCCTTGAGGCCAAATCGGAGGACAGGAATCCGCTCGTCGGCAAGGAGCAGGCCCGCAAATACGCCAAGTCCCAGAACTGCCGCTTCGTCATCCTCTCGAACGGCAACCTGCACTACTTCTGGGACCTGGAGCGCGGCAACCCCTACCTCATTACGTCCTTCCCTACGCCGGACTCGGTGATCGGCTACCAGCAGGTCAGGCCCAACCCGCAACGCCTCGTGGAGGACCAGGTCGGCGACGACTACATCGTGCTGACCCAGCGCCCGAACTACCACTCCGAAGCGGCGTGGCTCAACGAGGCCGAGCGTCCCGACTACATCCGGGCCAACAGACTGAGTTCCTTGCGGCCCTATCAGTTGAAGGCCATTCACGCGCTGCAACGGGCCGTGAAGGACGGCAAAGACCGCTTCCTGTTCGAGATGGCCACCGGCACCGGCAAGACACTCACTGCCGCCGCCGTTATCAAGCTCTTCCTCCGTTCCGGTAACGCCCGGCGCGTCCTGTTTCTGGTGGATCGGCTCGAACTGGAGGAGCAGGCCAGGAAGGCCTTCAAGGCGCTGCTGTCCGCCGACTTTCAGACGGTGATCTACAAGGAGAATCGTGACGACTGGCGGCGGGCGGAAATCGTTGTCACCACGGTGCAGTCGCTGCTCTTCAACAACAAGTACCAGCGGCTCTTCTCGCCGACCGATTTCGACCTGGTCATCTCCGATGAAGCCCACCGCTCCATCGGCGGCAACGCCCGTGCCGTTTTCGACTACTTCATCGGCTATAAGCTCGGTCTCACCGCCACGCCCCGCGACTACCTCAGGCGATTTGACAAGACCAATCCTTCCAGCCGCGACCCGCGCGAAGCCGAGCGCCGGCTGTTGCTGGACACCTACCGCACCTTCGGCTGCGAGAACAGTGAGCCCACCTACCGCTACTCGTTGCTCGAGGGCGTGAAGGAAGGCTACTTGATCAACCCCACAGTGGTGGATGCCCGCACCGAAATCACCACCGAACTGCTTTCCGAAGAGGGCTTCGTCGTCTTGTTCACCGACGATGCCGGCGAAGACCAACAGGAGGCCTTCAAGCAGCGCG
>Ga0315293_10005146_pt1 | contig 12330 bp, 9 predicted proteins | sample YL17G13_20_MG_FD_203071 | JGI IMG/M metagenome (GOLD analysis project Ga0315293, IMG submission 203071) | Sediment microbial communities from Yellowstone Lake, YNP, Wyoming, USA - YL17G13_20 | ecosystem: Environmental > Aquatic > Freshwater > Lake > Sediment | place: USA: Wyoming | collected... | reverse complement strand
TCCCACATTTTTCTTAGCATCTTCGCTTTCCACATCTTTCTTGGGCTCTTCGTTTTCCATATTTTCCCTGGCCTCCTCGCGGGTAAATTTCTTACTAAATGCTGGCTTTTATATAATGGGTAAATGGGTATCCTAAAAAAATTTCCTTCCTCCTAGGGAGAGTCCGATGTCATTATACTAACATGGAGCGAATTTTTCAATTATTGCTCCCACGGGCAAATAAATCAATGGAAATAATTGGATGGCAGATTTACGGTGGCCAATTTGGGGATCACAAAACAAAAATAATGGAGGGAGATTTTTAAGCGGAGGATACCATTAGCGCTGCTTAGGTAAGGCGGGAGATTTTGCGGTAGGCGGTGGTTTTTTGTATTGGGGCGATTTTTTACCGCAGTCCGATTTTTCTTCCTGGGGTCGCTAACACCGATTTTGCCCTTCTTGTACTTTGGATCATTCGGCGTATTGGTATAGTGGGGTACTCCATTCTTGTCCACGTATTTGTAGACCTGGGCCGGGATTGGGGTGGTGAGCGCCTGCCGAAATGTTAGCAAGGTGGTAAGGAGAAGAGTGATTTTTTTCATGGCCGGCCCTGTGCGCTCTATCGTTTCATAAATTCATTGTATAGGAAATTGCTTTTTGGACACGGATGAATTCGGATTATCAGGATAGGCGAAAGAAAATGATTATCTGTGTTCATCTGCGAAAATCTGCGTCCTATTAAATTTTTCTATACAAGAATGATGATCTCGTAAAAAGTCAGAAAAGCCGTCACTCCTGCGAAAGCAGGAGTCCAGAACTGCTTGAATTAACTGGATTCCCGCTTTCGCGGGAATGACGAAAGTGGGATAAAAAGGACTTTTTACGAGAACATCAAATTTCGTTCTTCAAGAAAATTTAGTGGTGTTTTTCAAAATGCTCAATTGATACGAGAAAGGACTCGCTTTGGCTAAAAAATCCAAGAAAAAGATATTTGTTCCTACTTTTTCCTGTCCGGAAATTTTGAATTTGTTCAAGGCCCGCAAGGGCCAGGAGATCACTTTTGCCGAGATCGCCCGGGCTCTCGAGGCGGCCTCCTCGCAGAGGAAGGATTTACACCGGGCTTTGCAAGAACTGATCGCCGAGAGGAAGATTGTCAGACTCGACCGCCGGCATTATTGCCTTCCCCCGCCTGCCAAGGTCATCGTGGGTCGGGTTCAAGCCCACCGGGATGGATACGGCTTTCTGGTTCCCGAGGACTCCGGCTTGCCGGATATCTTTCTGGGAAAGCGGGAGGTGCGCGACCTCATGCACCGCGACCGGGTGGCCCTTCACCTGGACAAGAAAGGGCAGGCCCGCACGCACGCCCCCCGGACGCTCGAAGTTCTCGAGCGGGCCCACCATCGCGTTGTCGGGCGGTATGAGGCCGGACAAAAATACGATCGGGTCATCCCGGATGATTACCGGCTCGTTCAAGAAATCCGCATCCCCAAAAGAGCTGTGGGCGGAGCCACTGCGAACCAGATTGTCCTCGCCGAAATCACCCGGTATCCGACCCAAAAGGAAGGACCGGAGGGGAAAATTCTCAAGGTCCTCGGGGACCCCGATGACCCCCGCCTCGACTCAGAGATTATCATTCACAAGTACGACCTGCCGGACGCGTTCTCTCCAGCGGTCATGCAGGATGCTTCGGCGATTCCCCCGGAAATCTCCGGGGAAGAAATTGCCTCCCGGGTAGACCTGAGAGGTCAGAACTTCTTCACCGTGGACGGAGAGACGGCCCGTGACTTTGACGATGCCATCGCGATTTCTCGCCCGGAAGGGGGGCATCTGCGACTCCGGGTGGCCATCGCCGACGTCAGCCATTATGTAAAAGAAGGGTCGAACCTGGATAAAGAAGCTTTCCGCCGGGGGACCAGCGTTTATTTCCCGGAGCGCGCCCTGCCCATGCTGCCGCCCCATCTCTCCACCGGAATCTGCAGCCTGAATCCTGCCGAAGACCGGCTCTGCCTGACCGCGGACATGGAATTTGGTCGCCAGGGCCAGATGATCGAGGCCCGTTTTTATCCCAGCGTGATCCACAGCCAAGCCCGCCTCACCTACACCCTGGTGAAAGAAATGCTCGTTGCGGGTGACCGGGAGATCATCGCCCGCCATCCCTCCGTTTACCAAGACCTTCGGACCATGGGCGAGCTGTGTGCGGCGCTTCGAGGCCGCAGGATGGAGCGGGGCTCCATCGACTTTGATTTACCCGAGCCCGAAGTTGTCCTGGATATCCAGGGGCAGATCGAGGAGATTGTCCGGGCGGAACGCCACATCGGCCATCAGCTTATCGAAGAGTTTATGATCGCCACCAACGAAGCTGTAGCTAGGTTCCTCTCCCAAGAAGGAAGCCCGGCACTGCACCGCGTGCACGAGCCGCCGGACGCGAAAAAAATGGAGGAATTTAAAGAATTCGTCGCCCACCTGGGCTATCGGTTCTCCCCCAGGGGAAAACTTCGGCCGAAAAGTTTCCAGCAACTTCTGGAGGAAGCACGGGGGAAGCCCGAAGAGAAGTCCGTAAATTATCTGCTCCTGCGCTCCATGAAACAGGCCCATTATTCGGAGAAAGGCCTGGGCCATTTCGCTCTGGCCTCGGCCCATTACCTGCATTTTACTTCTCCCATTCGTCGCTACCCGGACCTGGTCGTCCATCGGATTCTTAAAGAACTGCTCCAGCCCGGCAAAATGAAGGAAAAGCGCCGCCAGCGCTGGGAAAATAGGCTTCCGGAGATTGCCGAGCATTCCTCCCAGCGCGAACGGGTGGCCATGGAGGCCGAACGGGAGGTCGTGGAGCGCAAAAAAGTGCAGTTCATGAGAGACAAGGTGGGCCAGGAATTCAACGGGTATATCTCAGGAGTCCTCCCCTTCGGGATCTTCGTGGAGCTGGAGGGTTTTTTCATCGAAGGGCTGGTCCACCTGACCCGGCTGCCGCAGGACCGCTACCAGTTCTTGGAGAGGAAGCACGTGCTCATAGGCGAACGCAGCCGGATGACTTTCCGTCTCGGGGATCGGGTGAGAGTAAGGGTGGATGCGGCTAACCTGGAGCGCAGACAGGTTGATTTTAGCCTCGTCCAATGATAATGATATAAAAGAATCATGGAGATCATTCGCAGAGAAAAGGATCTTAAGCGGTCTTTCGAAAACCCGGTCCTGACCATCGGCAATTTCGACGGCGTGCATCTGGGGCACCAGCACATCTTCCGGCTGGTCGAGGAGAAAGCCAGAGAGATTAGCGGCGAATCCATCGTTTACACCTTTGAGCCCCATCCGGTGGCGGTACTGGCCCCGGAACATAAGCCCCTGCTCATTACCCCCCTGGAAGAAAAGCTCCGGCTGATCGCGGAGCAGGGAATGGACGTGGCCATCCTGGCCAATTTCTCCGACAAGTTTGCCAGCCAGACACCCGAGGATTTTGTCAAGACCATTCTTTATGATCAGATCAAGATCCGCCAGCTCTATGTCGGGCACGACTATACTTTCGGCAAGGACCGCAGGGGGAACATCGCCCTGCTGAAGGAGATGGGCAGAAAGCTCGGGTTCAACGTGGAAGTGGTTGAGGCCGTGCGGGTCGGGGGGATGGTTGTCTCCAGCACGCTCATCCGGGAACTCATCCAGAAAGGGGAATTGCGCGAGGCGGCCAGGCTCCTGGGACGAAATTACCTTCTCTACGGCCAGGTCACCCACGGCCACGGACGGGGGAGCAAGAAGCTGGGATTTCCCACGGCCAACTTAAAACCTGCCGGGGCGCTATTGCCCAAACCCGGGATTTACGCGGTCCGGGCAATCTTTGAGGGGAAAAGATACCCGGCTGTGGCCAACCTGGGCTGGAACCCAACGTTCCATGATCAGAAGTTTTCCATAGAAGTGCATATCCTCGACTTCAATCAGGACATCTACGGACAACCCTTGCGGGTCGAATTCGTGGAACGCCTGCGCGACGAAGCCACCTTCCGCGGCCCCGAGGAATTGGTGACCCAGATCAAAAAGGACATCGCCCAGGCCAAAAAGGTTTTGCCGGTGGACGACCCCAAAGCTATCTGAAACCAGGGGATTCGCAGAAAACACAAGGGTAAGGAACAGCGGAATAATGGAACAAGGGAAAAAGGGAATAATGGGCAAAACTTTTCTCAACCGCCTTCTCTCATTACCTCAACATTCCATCATTCCAATATTCCAGCATTTCAATATTCCATATTTTTGGTTGCGGCTAGGCCGCAGTGTGGCCTCTGTGATCAGTTCTTGAGGAAACCAAATTACCGCAAAGGAGCGAATCATGGCATTCACACTCGGACCGAGAAGAGGGATCTACATTGATATCATCCAGGCGATGAAGACGGAAGAGAAGCGGTCTTCTGCGGAGGAAGTAAAGCACTTCGAAACGTTTGACCTGCTCTACCGTTCCTTATGCACCCTGCTTTATAACTATGTACCTACATCCGGCCATCCAGGCGGGTCGATTTCGTCGGGACGGATGGTTGCCGGTATCGTTTTCGATGCCATGGACTACGACGTATCCAATCCTGACCGGGATGACGCGGATATCCTTTCCTACGCCGCCGGGCACAAAGCGCTGGGGCTCTATGCCATGTGGGCACTGCGCAACGAGGTGATGCGGATCAGCGCGCCCGAACTTCTGCCCCGGGATGAAAGATACCAGCTGCGGCTGGAAGATCTTCTGGGATTTCGCCGGAACCCGATCACCAAAACCCCACTCTTCCTGAAATTTAAGGTCAAGCCGCTGGACGGCCACCCCACGCCGGCCACACCCTTCGTGCGGCTCTCTACCGGCGCATCGGGCGTGGGGTTGGCATCGTCGATCGGCCTCGCCCTGGGCGCCATGGATTATTACGAGGATGTGCCCCGCGTACATATCGTGGAAGGGGAGGGAGGCATGACTCCCGGCCGCGCCAGCGAAGCTCTGGCCGCAGCCGGGACCGCTTCTCTAAAAAATGCCATCCTCCACGTGGACTGGAACCAAGCCTCGATTGACAGTAACCGCGTCTGCCGTGAGGGCGATATTCCCGGGGACTACGTCCAGTGGAATCCGGTGGAATTGGTTTACCTGCATGACTGGAACGCGATTTTTGTGCCCGATGGGACGGATTTCGAGCAGATCTTCGCCGCCCAACGGGCCGCCTCGACGATTGCGAACAGCCAGCCCACGGCGATCGTTTATCGCACGAAGAAAGGGTGGCAGTATGGCATCGAAGGGAAGGCATCCCACGGGGCCGGCCACAACCTCTGCGTCGACGGGTTTTATCGGGCGCTCCAGCCGCTGCTCGACAGGGTGGGGGGTACACTTCCGCGCTGCGAGGCCGGCCACCAACGCTGCGGGATCGGGAAGGATAAGGAGGTCGTGGAGGAATGTTTCTGGGAGGCCCTGGGGACCATACGGGGGGCGCTGCTGGGGAATCGGTCGACAGTGGAATTTTTCGCCCGGAGACTCCGGGAGGCGCGGGACCGCCTGAACAGTCGAAACCGCAAACCACGCCGAAGGGGTGTGCCGTCCATCAAGGCCATATTCGATGCGGCAGCGCAGACCGAGGGTTCCATTCCCAAAGAATTGATTTTGGCCCCGGGAAAGTCAACCACGCTGCGCGGGGAATTAGGCCGGGTGCTCGGCTATTATAACCAAATCAGCAACGGCGCGATATTGGCGGCGGCCGCGGACCTGCTGGGTTCGACCAGCGTGAATGCGGCCGCCCAGGGATTTCCGGATGGATACTACAATGCCGAGACGAACCCCGGAGCGCGGTTGCTTTCAATCGGCGGAATTTGCGAGGATGCCATGGCCGGGATTCTCTCCGGCCTATCCACCCGTGGACACCATATCGGAGTCGGGTCGTCCTATGGCGCATTCATCGCTCCCCTAGGACACATTGCCTCTCGGCTGCATGGAATCGGCAACCAGGCCCGGCGGGCGATTGCCCCAGAGCCATACCGGCCGATGGTATTGATCTGCGCCCATGCCGGCGTCAAAACCGGAGAGGATGGGCCCACCCACGCCGACCCCCAGGCCCTGCAGCTTCTCCAGGGGAACTTTCCGCCGGGCATCCTGGTCACGCTGACCCCCTGGGATCCCCAGGAGATTTGGACCTTGATGTCAGCCGCCCTGGCCAAACGACCGGCGGTGATCGCGCCGTTTGTCACTCGGCCTACGGAAAGGGTCCTCGACCGGAAGGCCCTGGGTCTTGCCCCGGCCACGGCGGCCGCATCGGGCGTCTATCTCCTCCTCCGGGCGGAAAAAAAGAGTCGGGGGACCATTGTGCTCCAGGGCAGTGAAGTAGGTTACGCTTTTGTCGATGGAGCAATGCCTCTTTTGGAAAAAGAAGGAATCGACCTGGACGTGTATTACGTGGCCAGCGCCGAACTGTTCGACCTTCTGCCCCGTCCGGTCCAGGAACAAATATATCCGGAAGCCCGGGCCAGGGAAGCGATGGGCATCACCGGCTTTACCCTGCCGACGATGGACCGCTGGGTCCGCTCCGACCACGGACGTACGAGGACGCTTCATCCCTTTCAGAAAGGCCATTATCTTGGAAGCGGGCAGGCAGATATGGTGTTGGCGGAGGCGGGGCTCGACGGCGAAGGCCAGTTCGAGGCGATTCGGCGGTACGTAAAGGAAAGATAGAAATCAGGTTACAAGTTTAAATTTAATAGGACGCAGATTTTCGCAGATGAACACAGATAATCATTTTCTTTCGCCTATCCTGATAATCCGAATTCATCCGTGGCCAAAAAGCAATTTCCTATACAATCAAGTTAAGACTCGTAACCTGTTTTTCATGCCAGGAAAGCGGCGAGCTTGGCCATCCCTTCTTTGATTAGCGGAATCTCGATTCCCGAGTAGGCGAAACGCACGTACTGCACGGTCTCTCCGGGCAGCGGGCGGCCGAAATGGCGCCGCGTACAAAAGCTTACCCCAATCTCATCCAGGCACAACTTGCGGAACTCTTCAACGTCCTGAATACCCTTGCGTCGCATCGCTCCGGTGACGTTGGGAAAGAGGTAGAAGGTAGCCTCGGGTTTGAAGCACTTGATGCCGGGGATGGCGTTTAGCTTTTCGATCAGCAAGTCGCGCCGCTCCTTGAGGGTCGCGATAATAGAATTGGGTCCCTCCAGGCTACCCTGAAGGCCTGCCAGGGCCGCGTACTGGACGAAATGGTTCGAGCACGATTCATCGTTTACGTTAATCTTGGAAATGTGCTCGACGAACTTTACCGGGCCGATGGCCGCACCCAGCCGCCATCCCGTCATCGCAAACTTCTTGCTGAAGGTATACAGAATAACCGTCCGTTCGACCATGCCCGGCAGGCTGGCGATACTCATCGGCTCGCCGCTGTACCGGATGTCGAAGTAAGCCTCATCGGCAAGCACGAAGAGGTCGCTCTTCACCGCAAGCCTGGCCAGCTCCTCCATCTCTTCTTTCGGCGAGGAGGCTCCGGTGGGATTCTGATAATTGTTGTAGATGAGTATTTTGGCTCCCGCCCGAATCCCGGCGCGGATCGCGTCCAGGTCGAGGATGAAACCATCTCTCCCTTCCTTATAGCCGTAAGGGACGCCCACGCCGCCGTGGAATTCAATCTGCGATTCATAGATCGGGTACCCTGGGTTTGGATAGAGCACCTGGTTTCCCGGGTTCATGGCCACCATGATGAATTTACCGATGGTGGGTTTACCGCCGGGTTGAATCGAAACGTTGTCAGCCGCGTAATTCAGCTTGCGCGCAGCGCCGACATCTTTGGCCAGCGCCTCCCGAAGCTCGGGAATGCCGGCCGTCGGGGCGTATCCCGTCTTCCCTTTTTTCATGGCCTCGACGGCGGCGTCCATCACCACCGGCAAGGTGAGGATGTTCAGGTCCCCCAGGTGAAAGGGATAGATTTTCTTGCCCTGCCGGGCGAGCTGGCTGGCCTCGAGCGATACGGCAAAAGCAGTCTCCGTCCCGATGCGGCTCATCCGTTCGGCAATCGGAATGGTCATTGGTAACCCTCCGTTATAGGATCGTAGATCTCGACAATTTTGATGATCTCGTAAAAAGTCAAAAATGACCCCTCTCCCTCGACGGGAGAGGGTTGGGGTGAGGGTGAAGAATCGATAAATCCCAGCAGGTTTTCTACCCCCTCTCCTTCATCCCCTCCCGCCAGGGGAGGGGGCATTCTTCTTTTCGCGAGATCACCAATTTTAGCATAGAAGAAAATGTTCTTTAACAAGAAAATGCCTCAAACCATGGCAAACGGCCACTTTATCCGAAAACAATTTGTTTGGCGAATCATCTACCTTTATAATGAAACGTACAGCTACATCCCAGGGAAGTTTTAGGAAGAATAATGGCTCAGTGTAGATTATGCCGTGCTGCCTCTAGCACCATCTCCAAAGAACTCGGTGTGTGCCTGAATTGTATCCGGCAAAGACCTGAGGATGCCCTGCCGATGGCCATGCGGGCTCATAAGAAGAGCAGGGCCGCCTTCCGGCTTCCTCATGAGCCACCCAAGGACTCTCATGGGATTCCCTGCAAGATCTGCGTGAATGAATGCCGGATTCCCGAAGGGGGGTTGGGATATTGTGGACTTCGGAAGAATGACGGAGGAACACTTACCGGTGTCTCGCCGGAAGAAGGGAAACTCTCGTGGTACCATGACCCCCTGCCCACAAACTGCGTTGGCGACTGGGTATGTCCCGGGGCAACGGGCGTGGGTTTTCCAGAATATGCTCACTCTTCCGGGCCAGAGTATGGATACAAGAATCTCGCCGTATTCTTCCACGCCTGCACCTTCAATTGCCTCTTTTGCCAGAACTGGCACTTCCGGGAAGAGACCTTGAGGCCCCGTAAAACCCCAGTAAGGGGACTTGTCTCCGATGTCGATGAAAGGACATCCTGTATCTGCTACTTCGGGGGAGACCCGGCATCTCAGCTGCCCTTCGCTCTGGAGGCGTCGAGAAAAGCCCTTGAGGTGAGGAAAGAGAAAATCCTGAGGATATGCTGGGAAACGAACGGCTCGATGCATGCGGGCCTGCTCGAGGAGATGATCGAACTTTCCCGGAACTCCGGCGGCTGTATAAAATTCGATTTAAAAGCCTGGGATGAAAACCTGCACATTGCCTTGACGGGGATTACCAACAAGAAAACGATAGAGAACTTTTTAAAGGTGGGTGAAAAAATCAGAAGAAGACCCATCCCTCCTCTTTTAATCGCCAGCACCCTCCTTGTACCTGGATACATAGACGAAGAGGAGGTCAAGTCGCTTGCCCAGTTCATCGCTTCGATCAGTCCTGACATTCCCTACAGTTTGCTGGCCTTCCATCCCCATTTTTACATGTTGGACATGCCCTTAACCCAAAAGTCAATGGCCCAAAGATGCCTGGAAGCCGCCCGGGAAGCAGGGCTTAAAAATGTCAGGATCGGCAATCTCCACCTGCTCGGGTAGCAGGATTTTCTCGCAGATGAAAGATGCTATACACAACGACATACATTTTCTGCTCTTCGTCATTCCGGGCTTGACCCGGAATCCAGTGTCTTTCTGGATTCCCGCTTTCGCGGGAATGACTTGCCCTGTTGCTATTAATGTCGTCAGGTATAAAAACCTTAGAATTTGATTCTCTAAATTTTGCACTTTGAATTGAAGTTGAGGCAAGTTTTCAGTGGGCTAACCTTTTACAAATCCTTCGACCCGCGAAAAAAGACCCATAATGACAGCCAACGAGAAAGCAGACAGTGGAAACTATTCTTCAACGGAAGGTATCATCTCTTGGGCCAATTAGTCTCTCTTAGGGGAAGGCCACAAATAGGACATCTTGAACTGCTTCTTAACCTCCAAGAGAGCCTCTTCCAGGATTGAAGGTTGGGGAGGGGAGAGGGAAAAAGAAAATAAGCATTTATTCACATCGTCGCTGTCGGCTTCGGGAGCCATCAGCTTTTCCAACAAAAAGGGGAGGGAAATAAGGAAACGGTAAGATTCGTCTATTTGGCGGAACTTCTCTGGCTGGAACTCGGGCGGGTAACGGCGAACCATTCGCTGGTAGGCCTGCTCGATTTCTTCTGTGCGGGCCGAAGGGGGAAGGTTCAATAGGGTCAGCGCTTCTTCCCGGGTCATCTTGCACCCCTCCTCCCGATTCTCTGCTTATAATGGATGAGGTGATTCATGATTTTTTCCCTGAGCGCGTGAACTCGGCTTTCTCCGTCGGGCAGTCTTTCTCCCAGCAGATTGCTTATCCGGAGCAGGAGATTCCCTTCCGTCACAGTTGGCTTTCTTCTTAAGAGAATATCCGTCAGTTTTTCCAGAGTCTCCAGACTGGCCGTTTTCAAACCTTCGAATCTTTCTTCTAAAAAGAGGAAATAAGTTTTCTCCATTTCGCCCAGAATCTCTTCGACGGATAGGGGGAGAAATGAATCCTCAGAAAATTTCTGGGCCAGAAGAGTTTTCCCCTGGTGCTTTTCCAGTTCCGGGATAAACCAGTCCAGTTTCTTTTCCCTCTCATACCTTAGATTCAGGTAGCGTTGGAACCCTTTTTCGGTGAAATAACCTTCGGGAAAACAGGCGAGATATTCCTGCAATGCAGAAAAGGACGGGTAGGTCTTAAGCTTAGCCAGTTCGCGGCGCCAGGCGTAATAACCTATTTTCAAATCCTCTACGCTCATCTCGTAAAGGAAGGAAAGGGGTCCCCGGAATTTTCGGCTGACCGCATGGATGATGAGGAAAATCTCGAGTTCTTCCCGGATCCTTCCGACCAGGGCCGGCATAAAGGTAGCTTCCATCCCGCCAATGTCCAATAACGCCCTCAAATAGCCGACTTCGGGGAGAATAAGCTCGGGGAAAGAGTCGAGAACCCATAAGATGTCCGTTTCGGTCGGGCCGTTTTGACCCTTCAAGGAATCTTGCGCTTGCTTTTGCATATCCCGGTCCTGAATCTTTTCCGCTAGGATAAGGCATAGGACGGCAATTTTCCCATTCCCCAACCCGATGGCCGCCATGGGTCGCAAAAGGTCCATCAACTGCCCCAAATCATCTGGATCCGTCCAAAGCAAGGGGAGATCTTTGAGGACCGAAGAGGCCATGACCTGGGCAAGCTCGCGTCTCTCGCGCTCCGGAAGGCTTTCCTGGCGGGCGGCGAGATCGGTAAGCAAGCTCTGGTAGAGCTGTCGAAACTGGTCGTAGTATTCATCCCCTGCCCCTTTTTGCAAAGGGGACCGCATCCGACCCACCAGCGCTGCTTTCTCTTCCAGGGAACCCCCTGAGATTTTAGCCAGGTAAGAGCGATCTAAATCCGAGAGAGTTGCATTCGCTCCCAGAAGGTGCTTCTGGAGTTCTTCCCCTTTCTCCCCCGCTGCCTTCAGAAACATAAAAGGCATGGAAGAAGCCACTCTCAACAGAATAGGCACGGCTTCTTTTTCCACCCCTTCCCGGAAGAAGGAATGGACCTGAAAAAGGAAGGGATAAAAGAGGATCTCCTGAAGCGGCAGGGCGAGGACACCCGAGAGTTCTTTAAGGAGGCGGTCTGCGTCTGCCACCTTCTTCAGGATTTCCGATCCCAACCTTCTCCGCCCCCTCGTTTTTCGGTTCAACCGGCGTACTCCGTCAAATTTAGATCCCAGGTCAGTGAGAACCGTTGCCAGCTCAGTTCCCCCGACGAAGGAAGCCAGGCTGCTGTAAAACTTGGGGGTCACTTTCTCCGGGTGATGGAGAAAGGCGGCGAGGAGACTCCTGATTTTCTTTTCGGGAAAGAAATCGTCCTGCCAGGATAGGGCCTTTTGCCGGAGGGACTCTGCGGGGAAGGTCAGATTTCTCAGGGCGGTAAGGTCGCTCCGCACCTCCTTGCCCGCGACAAAATCACGGAGCAACAGGAGACATCGAAAATCTGGGAGGGATGGGTATTTCTTTATGGATGGAAGGCGGGTCCAAAATTCCTGAAGGTTGGCCGGGAGACGGAGAGCCCTTTTAACCAGGCCATTCCAGGCTTCTTGTTCCTCCCGGGGGTAGTTCCGGTGAAGATTTTCCTTTTCCACCAGAGCGAGCCATTCCCAGTTGCGGCCCGTGCGCCAATACTTGTCCAACTCCTTTCTTAATCTTTTTTCCTGCTTGCTCAATCAGCTTCCAATTCTTCCTCGGCCTCTTCTATCAGTTCCAGCACCCGGTCTTCCAGGTCATCTATGTCCCGGTCCTCGCTCTGCCCTCTCAGAGCTCTTTCGTAATCGCGGGAAAGCCGGTCCAGCTCCTGGCGAAGCTCCTGCGGCAATTGCTCTTCCTGGATCAGGCGCCGGGACTTTTCCAGGATATAGTTCAAAACTTCCGGTCCCTCAACTTCCCTTTCTTTTTG
>Ga0315293_10005143_pt1 | contig 12334 bp, 9 predicted proteins | sample YL17G13_20_MG_FD_203071 | JGI IMG/M metagenome (GOLD analysis project Ga0315293, IMG submission 203071) | Sediment microbial communities from Yellowstone Lake, YNP, Wyoming, USA - YL17G13_20 | ecosystem: Environmental > Aquatic > Freshwater > Lake > Sediment | place: USA: Wyoming | collected... | reverse complement strand
CCTGGAGGCGCTTAAGCAGATCGATCTGAGAAATTACATCGTCTATCTGAAGATGGAACCCCACCTTTTTCAGGCTTTAAATCGATTGAAGGAGAATGGGATCCTTCGCGCCATCAATACCAACCGCACGACATCGATGAAGCATATTATGGATCGGTTTGACCTATGGCCTTTTTTCGATATGGTCGTCACCGCCCTCGATGTGAAACATCCCAAACCCCATCCCGAATCGATTGAGAAGATCCTCCAGAACTTCAATTTTAAAAAGGAGGAGGTCGTTTTTATAGGTGATTCCGAGGTCGACCAACAGACGGCTCGTTCATCAGGTGTTCCATTTATCGCTTATAAAAATGGAGCGATCGAAGCGGATTTCCATATCGACGACCACCTCGAGGTGTTGAACTTCCTTCGTATTCCCAATTAAGGATTGAAAGAGATAAGGTCTTTCAACCCAGGTGTCATCACGACCTTTCCGTCCCCATCCACGATGAGGCATTCAACGCCCTTCATTTTTTGACAGAGATCATACCCCTTTACAGATCCCAATACAAAAACAGCTGTGGCCAGTCCATCTGCCGTCATTCCATCTTTGCAGAGGATTGTGACGCTCTGGCATCCCTCTGCCGGGAAACCCGTTTTCGGATTAAGGATATGGTGATACCGTTTGCCCTGATGGGAAAAGAATTTTTCATAATCTCCCGAAGTGGCGACGGCTGAGTCTAAGACGGAGATCGTTGCCATGACCTTTTCGGCGGATCTCGGGTCCTGAATCCCGATCGACCAGGGTTCATTATTTTTTAAACCTCCAGCCCTTAAATCTCCGCCTGCATTGACGATGAAGTTCTTATATCCCAGAGATGTTAAGATTTCGAAGGCCCTGTCCACGGCATAGCCTTTAGCAATTCCTCCGAGATCAATGGCCATTCCCTTCTTTTTCAAAAAGACTTTTCCATCGGGGCGGATTAAAAGATTTTTAAAATTAACCAAACCTAAAATCTTCTTTACCTCTTCGGAAGGTGGAGGAACTCCTCTCTCCCTTGCCTTCCTCCAGAGCTGTGTGAGGGGGGCGATGGTGATGTCAAATGCACCTTCGGAAAGTCCGGAAATCTTCTGTGACCTCTGAATGACATTGAATGTCTCCGGAGAGACCTTGACCCAATCCTTTCCAGCAGAGCGGTTAAGACAGGAGACATCGCTCGTCCCAATCCACGGGCTCATCAATTGCTCGATCCTCTTTATCTCCTGAAAAGCCTGGAGGGCGGCCTTTTTGGCTCCTTCTTCATCATCGGTTTGGAGCGTGATCTCGATTACAGTCCCCATAGCGATTTGGTGATATTTGTATAGATTTGAGGAATGGGAGGGAAGGGGATAAACGAATAGGATGAAGAAGAAGAGAGGAAAAGGAAGACGAAAAAATCTCCCCTTCATCAAATTATCTGACATAGCCTTCCTTCTTCAGCTTCTCAAAGACCTCTTTTGCCTTATCGAGGCTGTCGAAGATGAGAACCGCAGTGACGGTTGCCCCTGAAATGGAATCGACTCTGGCGTCGAAGGTGAAGGGTTTGAGGATCGATTTTCCGACGGTTCGACTTTTCAATTTATTCACATCCTCTTCTGTCCAGTTGAGGTTATCTATTTTTGTGAGCTGGACAGGAGCAATATCAACCACCTTTCCCGTTGAGTCAAAGGTGTAGATGAAGAAGGTATCATGACAGACGTCACAGACGGCCCGGCGGCTTGCCAGTTTTGAGAAGAGATTCTCCTGGCGGGTTCCCCAATCGACCTTTCCTGCATAGAGCCAGTCGCCATCCTTGAGGGTGATCTTTTCAATCTGAAGGACTTTTCCTCCGGACGCCTCCATTCCCTTTCTTGCCCTTTTTAATAACTCTTCTTCTGTAAGGGGAGGTTTCAAGGCATCGCCTTCATAGATGGCACCTTTCTTTGGTTTCAGAAGGGCGAGGTTATACTGGAGGACAGCTCTTGTTTCAGCAAGGACATTCTCCGCCGATTCGGTCAGACCCAGATGGGTGCTTACCACCACCCCGTTTCCCTGCCCATCCCTTCTCACCCAGATGGTGAAGGGCGTTCGAGGGCCTCCCAGGGCCATATGGGCATCGAATTTTGGATCGCTGAAAATAGGATAGGGGATTTGATGCGCTTTTTTGAAGGTCTCTACTTCCCCAGGGTTATTGCCAGCGGCAATTCCGATCATCTTCACCTTTCCCTTGAGAGCAGGGTCCTTCTCAACGAATGAATATAATTCGGTGAAGATCGGGGCCTGTCTCTGACAATTGACACAGTAAGTGCTGATCAATTCAACGAGGATCAAATCTCCTTTAATCTCCCGGAAAGTAAACTTCGCCTTTTTGGTTATCCCGAGGTAAGTTTGCTCCTCCTTGGTAAGAGGCTGAGTGAAGGTAAGATTGGGAAAGGGGATGGCAAAACCCATCGGCTTCGTTTCTCCCAGGGCAGATGGATGGAGGTAAAAAGTAAGCAGGGAAACAATCCAAAGGGTGCGAAGTGACTTTTTCATGGCGGCTTTGACTCCCCAAATCATAAACATAAAGCAGTAACGATAAAAAGATACCCTAAAAGATGTATGAATGCAAAGACAAAAATTGTTCATGAAAATTGTTCATCGAACAGGAGAGGAAAAAGGGAATCTTTGGTTTGATGGGTATTCCCACTTAACATTTTCCCCATTTTTGGATTATTATGGTCCTCGAAAAAAGAAAGGAGGAAAAATGGAAGGAATTAAACTGGCTGTCGATTCGAGGAAGAGAATCTCCTTAGCAAAGCTTCTTCCAAAGGGAAGGATCAGGTCCGTCATGGCCTATAAGGAAAATGACAGGGTGATTCTGGAACCTATGATGGAGATTCCAGCACGGGAGGTATGGCTTTACAAAAACAAGGTTGCTTTGGAAAAGGTTAAGAAAGGATTATCGCAGAGAGGAACGATTAAACGTGGGTCATTTTCGAAATATGCAAAATAAAGCCATATGTTTGAATGGATTTTTACCCCGTTAGAAATAATGCCCCGCTACTCTGCGGCGAGGTTAGGTTTTAGAATAATTCCGGCGGGGTTTAATGCCCCACTGGAATTTCTAACGGGGTTTACTCCCTAATTGAATGAAGATCTTCGCGATAGTCCTGTCAATACCGAATTACCGTTGCCTGGCACCAAATCGCTTTCTCAGACTTCCCTCCTGGCAGACTATAAAACTCTTTAGCCGCAACAGGTTCTATCAAAATATTAGGTCAACTTGAACTTAAATTTTGCTCTTACCCCTAACCTCACAATCACTTGGGGGGCAGAGTGTAGTTTAAAATCCCGTCCCCAAATGACTTCGGATGACTTTCTCCTTTTTCAAGCCGGAAAAACTTGATTTCAGGACTCATTACCGTTCCTTTGATCCCCTGGAACCGGCCCGTTCCATGAATGATTTCACCAGTAGATTTAGCCGCTGTACCGCCAGTCGTTCCCACAGTACGGGTTACAACCGTTGATCCGTCCCGGAATGTAAGGGTTCCATATTGATTAAGACTCCCCACTCCTTTAGTCCGATCAAAGAAGACTATCGTCGTACCAAAAGCCACATCCCCGTTTTCAAATGCATACACTCCGTCTCTTACATTTAAACCGACTTCATGCCCATCAACATCGGGAATCAAAAAGGTTTCACTCTTCACAACACGGGTGTAAAATTTGTAGTTAAGTGTTTCTGCCGTCGCTGCCGATGTAATCCCCAGAATCAAAATAGCAATTACCAAACCTGCGAATAATCTTCGAATTGCCATGGTCTCTTCCTCCTTTTTGGTTTTGGAAATTTAGTTGACATTTATAAAGCAAGCGCAATTTAAGAAACGCAGATAGGAATGGCCCCGAAGATTCATCCTTCTGCAGCTCAGGTATTTCCAGTAAGATTCGCCGCTTTCCGTCCCATTCTCGCAGATGGCTTAACTGATCTTTACTAGCGCCCCAACAATTCTAAACACTTAGCAGGTGCAGCAGGAATTCCAAAATCAAAACCAACAGTTGGCAAATTAAATCCTTGCTTAACACGCTGGACTACATCTAAGGGAGTAGTTGAAATTGCTACAGGAATGCTTCGGCGCTTACAAATGGCCAACGTACGCTGTATGAGTTCCTCTGCCTCAGGTACAACAGTAGCTGCAGGAGGTGCCCCTACACCTGGCATGGTTGTGCCCTGCCCACAGTAACCCAAATCACATTGGAGATCTGCCGGTCCAATGTAAACCGCTCCGACCCCGGGTACACTTAAGATCTCTTCTAAATTCTCAACTCCCATCTTCGATTCGACCATTACAATCAATAGAAGTTCTCCGTCAGGGTTCAAAGGCCAAAGGTCAGCGCGCTTGGCATACTCTGCCGGGCTAATTCCCCAAGTTCCCGAAGCAATTGTTGGACCAAAACCCCGTTCCCCCCGTGGCTCTTGATAGGGTGATCCTTTGAAGGGCGGATAGCGCATCGAAACAACTGCATCATAGGCCTGCTGCTTCGTGTTTATTTTAGGGGTCATGATACCCATGGCACCCATATCGAGGACTTGCTTAACTACCCATTGGTTGTATTTAATTTCACTCGGATTAGGCCCAATCCGGATAAAAGGAGTCACCTTGAACTTGCCATCTGGGGTCTTCATGTTCTGTAAAAACTGCCGAAAGTTTTCCATATTGAATGGCATGTGCTCTGTATCATAGATGATGTAGTCGAGATTTGACCTTCCAAGGATACGGGCATTCAGCATGTCATGGTTATAAGAAAAAACCCCAAATACAGGCTGGCCAGCTTTAAGCTTAGTAATTGTAAGATTGAGGCGGTCTTGGGCTATTGAGGCCGAGCTGACTGTAAGGAACAAAATTGTACCTCCCAGTATCAATGCAAATAGTGAAAAGGATCTTCGCGCTTTGCTGTGCATTGGTTTTACCTCCTTTAAAATGTGATTCATTTATGCTAATAAGCACCCCTTTGGGATCTATTTGAGAGCCTTTTTTATATTTAAAAATTTCTTTGTTGAATTTATTGTCGCATTTGATAAAATGACTTACGGTCTGGACCGTCAGACATTTTTCAATTATCTCTATCCTTTGTAAAATCTCTTGCCTTTTCAAAGGGATTCGAGAGGATAAAATAATGGCGGAAAATGTAAAACACCCAATAATAATCGACCTGAATCAATTCAAGCTCCATGTTAATGTAAAAAACAAAATTGCATTGACCCTTCATTTCAACTCGCCTTCCCGTAAGTTTTACCTCTCCGTAATTGCCTTTGTTGTTTACGAGATGAAAAAAAGAGGGAAAATCATTCCCATCCCCATGGAAGAACACCTCGATCTGCTTGCTTTACTTAATGAATCAATCGGAGGTTCGGCCGGATCATCAGAAAGGGAGAATTTGCTGCCAAGGATCTACAGGAAATGGCATCTTGCCCTTCCCAACCTGGAAGAGGCTCCACTTTTTAAAGTCCTCGGAAGAAGAAAAGAATATGACGAAGGGACTGTCAAAACCTATTCCTTTACCGAAGCTGAAAAAGATAATTGGGCAAATCTTTTTGAATACATAGGGAGCGAGGAGAATGTCAGGCTGAAGTTTGCAATCGATAAGTTAGGTGCAGGATTAGATGATGTTGCTATCCTCTATGAGGATTCTTTAAACGGCGAAGCGTGGGAGAAGTTTATCTCAAGTCTCAGAGAAAAACTGGACGTCAAACCTGAGAAAGAGGAGATGGATGAGGTTGATAAAGAACCTGTCCCCCTCGTTTCCCCACCAAAGAATTGGAAAATAGCTTGGCCGAGTCAGTATAGGTTGGCAGCGCTAATTGTTGTGATTGGAGTGGTCGTGGGAGCCGCTGTCTTAGCAATCTGGGGACTTTACATTCGCTATACTCCTCAACCCGATGTGACTCCCAAAGAAAAGATTGTCTCCCCCCAACATGAGAAGTCCTCAGCGACAGTGCCTCCTTCGCCAGAAGCCCCTGACAGGGGAAAAAAGGTTGGAGAAGTTACTCCTAAAGAAAAATTAGTAGCTCCTTCCTCAGAAAAAGTCTCAAAACCCGTGTCTCCCCCTTCTCCCAAGTTAGAAGTAGCCTCCAAAGAAAAAATGGTTTTCCCATTACCCGACAAACCCTCCATTGCCGTTCTCCCCTTCGTGAACATGAGCAGTGACCCCGAGCAAGAGTTCTTCAGCGACGGCTTGACCGAGGAGATCATTACGACCCTCTCACAAAACCCCCATCTCTTTGTGATCGCACGCAGCTCCACCTTCACCTATAAAGGGAAATCCATCCGAATTAATAAAGTGGCAGAAGAGTTGGGGGTGCGCTATGTGCTGGAAGGGAGTGTGCGCAGGGCCGGCGAGCAAATACGTATCAACGCCCAGCTTATCGACGCAACAACGGGTCATCATCTGTGGGCAGAGAAGTATGACGGCAATATAAAAGATGTCTTTGCCTTGCAGGATCGGATTACCGAGAAGATCATTACTGCCCTGGCGGTAAAGCTGAAGGCAGGAGAGAAGGAGGTGGCAGCCCCGAAGGGGGCCGACAACGTTGAGGCATATGATGCTTTCTTGAGAGGATGGGTGCATTATCTGCGCTTCACACCCGAAGATTCCGCTAAGGCAGTCGCTTCCCTTAGGAAAGCCATCGAGTTGGACCCGAATTACAACCGAGCTTATGCGGCCCTGGCTGCGGTTTATTATGATGCCGCAGCATTCCCGACATTGCTCAAGGGGCTGGGAGTCTCCTGGCATGAAGCTCGTGCGCGGTCGCTTCAATACTTGCAAAAGGCACCGAAGGATCCAATTACCCATTCCGTCAAATCCCAAATCTATCTCTGGAGGCGTCAGCATCAAGAGGCGATCGCTGAAATGGAGCGGGCCCTTGCCCTTGACCCCAATGATCCCGCTGGCAATTTTAATATGGGAAAAGCTTTGACCTATGCCGGGAGGCCAAAGGAAGCCGTTGAATTTCTCAAGAGAGGGATGCGGCTCGATCCCCATAATCCATTTCGATATCTAGTTGGTCTCGGGACGGCCCACTTTTACATGGGGGAGTTGCAGGAGGCCGCTGCCTTGGTTGAAAAAGCATTGAGACTTAATCCAGAAAATTTTGCGCTTCCAGTGTGGCTTGCGGTGCATTACGCACTCCTTGGCCGCGATCAGGAGGCCCGGGCCTTGCTTGAAGTTGCGAAAAAAGAGAAGATCAATTTTCCGGTGGGTAGTGAGTTCAACCTGCGATCCTTCATGAATCCCTCCCCCTTTAAGGACAGGGCGGTCGCCGAGCTTTTTGCCAAAGGCCTCCTCAGGGCTGGGGTTCCGCCAGCAAAAATACCCGGTGGGTATTTCCCCGCATTTAAAGAAAATCAACTGACTGGCGAGGAGATCAGGAGCTTATTCTTCGGTTCGGCAATCACCGGATACATTTTTTATCCTCAGCAATATTGGATGAATTATAATCAAAACGGAGATTTCACTTGGCGCGGGCCATCCACTGTGGGCGGAGCAAGTTCTGATAGCGGTAAAAGCAGGATTGAAGGCAATATGATATGCTGGCAGTACCAGAAGAGATTTTGGGGAGTTGAGTATTGCGGGACTATTTTCAGGTACCCCGGAGGCTCATACGAAGGTAAAGACGAGTATTTCTGGTGTACCGACTTTGGATTTTCAACTTTTTCTTTGGAGAAATGAGGATGACAGCCCACAGACATGTAGACCTGACACCTATTAATGTTTTCAGTAATATCTAATGTGATAGAATATTACTCCCAACCTTCACCTGCCAGGACTTCATGCAATTCATCAGGGTGATGGCGACAGCGATATTCGAGACGACTGGATTCGGCATGGGCTTTGTTATAAGACCAACCCCTGGCCATTCGATTGCGCTCATGCAGTTCATGCAATAGCACATAAGCGCGTTCTTTATTTTCAATTGCATCATCAATCCAGACTTCGTTTTCAGGAACGAATTCGTAGACATAATCGTGACCGCCCTCTGTAAAGTCTATGTCAAACACACTTCGAACAAGGCGTCCATTGACGATCCAGATACTGACACCATTTTCGAGTTTCTTCCAGAGCCGCTGGTGAACCTCCCGACCGTCCGGGAGTTCCTTCCCATGATGAGTGAGTCGGCTTACATCTCCAGCCCGGCGGCGTTCTCGTCGTTCCACCTTGTCAGCTTCTTCAAGGGCCTTGTTATAGGGCACTCCCTTTGTCATAAGACGGTGTTCAACCAGCAGATGATCAGTAAAAAACCGACGCTCGTCGTCCCTGGTCTCTTTTTCAATCCAGAGCTCATCTTTTGGAATGTAAGGGAAACTATAATGCTGACCGAAATTGGTAAACTCTTCATCGATGTGGCTCCGGATGTAACTGCCATCGACAACCCACACTTTTAGATTGCCCCGCTCATCTATCTTTTCGAGATAGGGCAATTTAAGTTTCGTCGCTATTACTCCACTCTGTTTTCTCTTCTTAATCTTTTTGTTCTTTCTTCGGCAAAATATTAATTGACCCCTTTTACATCTCCAGCCAGGAGTCGGAGTAGAGGATCTGGCCCATCAGGACCCGAGTTCGTAATTCGGAAGGAATCCCAAAAATATTGAAACGTTCTATTTCATTTTTACTCTATATTTTTTCCTCACTTCCTTTGCTTTTCCGCAGGTAAATTCCCCCTCCGGGCAGGGGGCATGAAGACATCCAGGACCCGCCTTTGCAAAAAGAGTTGGCGATACGTGTTTAACAAGCCTCAGCATCACCTCGGCCATTTGCCTTATCTCCCATTGAGCACGGTTGCAGCATCTCATCCTGAAGAAATGGAGAAGTTCCCTTGCATTCATCGTCACGATGATCTTCGTCTCGATGGCATTGGGTAAAACGAACCTTGCATCCTGATTGGCGGCTTCGCCCTTAATTCCCTTTTCATTAAGGCCCTCGATGAGATATTGATAGGCCGCCTGCGTTTTGGCCATGAAGTCCTCAAAATATTTCTTCAGTTTTTTATCCTTTTGGATGACCGGCGGGACGATGTAGTTAAAACCCGCCTCCGCAGAGACATATCTTTGGGACTGCTGGCTATAGGAGGCGATTCGATGTCTTATCAACTGGTGACTGCAAGCCCTTGAGATACCTTCAATCGCGAAGGTAAAGGAGGCATGTTCAACCGGGCTGATATGTCCCATCTTTGTGAGTTTTTCGATAAATGCCCTTTGGTCCTTTGCTTCGATCTTATCCTTTAATACCCCGACATCAGAAGGGCTGTAGCAGAGTTTTGCCGCCAAAGCCACTGTCTCTTCTGGATCAATGGTGTATTTGAGCAGAATGATTTTTAGTCTTGAACGAGCCACGCAGAGATTATAACCAAAGTGATCGAATTCTGACAAATGAAATCTTTTCTATTCGATTTTCACTCATGGGACACTTTCTCGGAAATGGAAGCAAAATTTTGAAATTTTACATATTTTGGGTTAGGTTTTTGTCGAGGGGAAAAAGAGACATACCTTGCCAAAAGGATTCCTTATTCTTATTTCGCGACCCATTACAATACATGAAAAAAGGAGGAAGAAAATATGGAGCAGTGGCAGCAGTGGTTTCAGGAGAAGCAGGTCGAAAGAACGATCAACGCATTAAAGAAGAATAACTTTGAGGCCGTCTTTGTTCCGGATTCCAAATCCGCCTGCGAAGAGGTGATGAAGCAGATACCGGATGGAGCGGCAGTCGGAGTGGGAGGCTCAGTCACCCTGACACAGATTGGATTGCTGGACGGTCTTGGAAATCGGAATGTCCGTCTCATCTGGCCTTTTCGCCAGGGCAAGACACCGGAGGAAATTCTCGACCTGGTCCGAAAGTCCTTTTCAGCAGATGTCTTTCTTTCAAGCACGAATGCGGTGACCGAGGACGGAAAATTGTTCAATGTCGATGCCACAGGCAACCGGGTGGGCGCCATGCTCATCGGCCCGAAAAAGACGATCATTATCTGCGGAGTGAATAAGATTGTAAAGGACATGGAGGCCGCAGAGAAGAAGGTGAAGGAATGGACCGCCCCCCAGAATGCCAAACGGCTCGGCAGGAAGACCCCCTGCGCGGAGACAGGGGTGTGTGCCGATTGCAAATCTCCCGATCGAATCTGTAATATCTATTTGACCCTGGCAAAAAAACCGGCGCGCATCGATGTTGTCGTGATTTTGGTAGGAGAGAATTTGGGAATCTAAAGTGTCACTTAGTTAAGGTTGAGGTTAAGGTTCAGGTTCAGCAAATCTTAACCTCGGCCTTAACCTTAACCTGCGATGCTATTTGCACAGTTCTCTGCTTAAAACGATGCGGGCATCCACGGCTATTGCCCCCTTCTCCAATGCCATCAACGGATTGAGATCGATCCCTTCGATTTGTGGAAAATCGATCATCAATTGTGAGAGCCTGAGCAGATTTTCAATCAGCGCCTCGATATTCGATGGTCGTTCCCCTCGAACTCCTTTGAGGATGGCTGAGGATTTTAACTCCGAAATCATCTCCTCTGCTTCGGAGCGATTGATGGGAGCCACCCGAAGGGAGGTCTCCTTCAGAACCTCGACATAGATTCCACCTAGGCCAAAGAGGACGACTGGTCCAAAGGAGGGATCCCGTTTCGCTCCTAAAATTACCTCCTTTCCACCGGAGATCATCTTTTGAAGAAACACGCCGGTCCTATTCCCCGGATTCAGGCTCATCACCCTATCATAGGCCTCTTCCGCTTTTTTCAGAGAATCGATATGGAGAATCACTCCGCCCACATCCGATTTGTGTGAGATTTCCGGAGAGATGACCTTCATGGCTGCGGGAAATCCGATCTTTTCAATGGCCTGCCCCAAATCTTCCTTTAGATGGACCATCTGATAGTCGGCAACGGAAATGCCGCATGCCCGGAGCAATTCCATTGCTTCTGGAAGGAGGAGATCCCTTTTCTCTCCAAGTGCTTTTTGAAGAACCAGGACAGCACGGTTCTTATCAATGGAATAGAAAGGAGATTCTTCCTTCGATGTTGTCACTCTACGGTAGTGGTCCCTTGAGATGGCTAACGCCGCTAAGGCATCTTCGGGTTCAGTGAAGATGGGATAGTCGAGGGCCCTCTTGATATAAGCCAGCTCTTCCTCATCGGTATTGTATTGAAGGGCAACCGGTTTTTGATAACGAGAGGAGAGTTCCTTGACAGCCTGGACAAATTTTCTGGAAGGCTCTTTCTCCTCAGCCGTTGCCCCGTGCTGGAAAAGGATTCCATGGACCACCTGGAATCTAAGAGCCTGTTCGAGGATGTTCGTGTAGAGATCGAAGTTGAAGAGGTCTCCGAGATCGAGAGGATTGGTGGGCTGGATCACCTTTGCCCGAAAGAGACTATGGAACTGCTCCTGGAGTTTTGGGTCAGGGGGAAGAAGTCGAAATCCGTGCCGTTCTGCTGAGTCGGCGGCCACCACACCGATCCCTCCGGAGCGTGAGATGATCACGAGGTTTTTCCCTTTGCAGGGCGGCAGAGAAAGGATCTTCACGGCATTCACAAAGGATCGGAAGTCTTTGGTGCGGATGATGCCAGCCTGTTTCAGGGCGGCCTCTACCACCCTGTCGTCATTGGCCAGGGCCGCGGTGTGAAACTTTGCAATCTGGCGGCTTCCCTCTCCGGTGTTGGCCTTGTGGATGATAATAGGTTTGGATGTGGAGTGAGCAATCTCCATCAATTCCCTTCCTCGATCGAGGCTCTCAAGGTAGAGCCCGATGATCTCTGTCTGAGGATCCTCGATCAGATACTTGAGATAATCGATCTCATTGAGGTCCATCTTATTTCCCATGCTCACCATTTTTGACAGGCCCACATTGGCGCTAATCATGAGGTTCGCATAGGTGAGAAGGACTCCTCCGCTCTGGGCCAGGATGGAGAATTTGCCTTTGCTCACCGGTCCCCTCTTCAGTTTGACAAAGGGGACGACAAAGCCATTATCGACATTGGTAACTCCGATTCCGTTCGGTCCCACGACTCGGATTCCCCATTTTCGGGCAGTCTGAAGAACGGTTTGCTCAAGCTGGCCTCCTTCTTCTGAATATTCTCTGAATCCTCCGGTTTCGATGATGACCCAGGGGATCTTCTTTCGTCCGCAGGCTTCTACGAGATCTGGCACGGTTTGAGCAGGGGTGAGGATGACGGCCACATCGATGCCATCTGGAAGCTGATCCACAGAGGTTAGGATTCTACGTCCAAAGAGGACGCTATCTTTTCTTCCCACAAGGAAGATTTCACCGTTAAATTGAAATTCGAAGAGGTTTTCTACGATATTTCTTGCAAGGTTA
>Ga0315293_10005138_pt1 | contig 12341 bp, 9 predicted proteins | sample YL17G13_20_MG_FD_203071 | JGI IMG/M metagenome (GOLD analysis project Ga0315293, IMG submission 203071) | Sediment microbial communities from Yellowstone Lake, YNP, Wyoming, USA - YL17G13_20 | ecosystem: Environmental > Aquatic > Freshwater > Lake > Sediment | place: USA: Wyoming | collected... | reverse complement strand
CCCCCCCGGCGTGCCGCCTCGCATCGCCGCCGACGGTTCGCTACAATAGGTAAGAGAACTTGGCAGAGGAGCGTCCGTTGGCTGTCCTGCGACTCCGCTTCGCCGGCGACCCCGTCCTGCGCCGCAAGACGCACGCGATAAAGAAGATCGACGCCTCCGTACAGCGCCTCATCGACGATATGCTCGACACCATGCACGCTGCCCACGGCGTCGGCCTCGCCGCGCCGCAGGTCGGGCAATCGCTGCGCGTTGCCGTCATCCACATGGCGGAGGAGGAAGTCATCGTCCTCATCAATCCACAGATCGTGAAGCGCACCGGCGAGCGACGTGTCGAAGAGGGCTGCCTCTCCGTTCCCGGCTACGTCGCGGAGATCGCCCGCTCCGAGTCCGTCACGGTCAAGGCGCTCAACCGCGAGGGCCGGCCGTTTCGCGTCAGGGCGAAGGACGACCTGCTTGCCCAGGCGCTCGAGCACGAGATGGACCACCTGAATGGCGTCCTCTATATCGATTACCTGGAAAGCGCAGACCAGCTCATTCCCCTCGAGTCGCGGGAAGAAACCACCGTCGCGGGGGAGGAGCTCTAGCGCCTCTCCAGCGGAGAGCCCGCATGCCACGCGTAATGCTGCCCCCATCCGTCCGTCGCTTGCTGTCGAAGCTGTACGCGGTCTGGCTCGCAGAGGGCGCTGACGGCTATCTGACGGGCGGCTTCCTCCGCGACCTCCTCCTCGACCGCACTGTCCGCGACATCGACGTTGCCCTCTCCGGCGACGCCCCGGCGCTGGCGCGCCTCGCAGCCGACGCCGTTGGCGGCCATTGCTTCGCGCTGGACGAGGAGCGCGGCATCACGCGCATCGTCCTCCCTGCCGGCGCACCCGTCGCCTACGTCGACGTCACGCGACTACGTGGCGACATCGAAAGCGACCTCGCGGAGCGCGATTTCACCATCGACGCCATGGCGCTGCCACTGGCGGTGGTCGCGCGTCGCACTCCCCAGCCGCTTGTCGACCCCTTCGCGGGCACGCAGGACGTCAAGGGGCGGATCGTGCGCGTCGTCGGCGACGGCGTCTTTCGCAGCGACGGCCTGCGCCTCCTTCGCGCCGCGCGGCTATGCGCCGAGTTGGACTTCTTCCTCGACGCTGATACGGCCGCGCTCATCCAGCGTGACGCCGCCTGCATAGACAGCGTCGCTCCGGAGCGGAAGCGCGACGAGCTGGCCCGCATCCTGGCGACGGAACGGGCGGCGCCTTCTCTGCGATCGCTCGACGGCCTCGGCCTGCTGGAGCCGCTATTGCCGGAGGTGACCGCTTGTCGCGGCGTATCGCAGCCGAAGGAGCACTACTGGGATGTCTTCGACCACCTCATCGAGACCGTCGCCGCTCTCGATTTCATGCTGGTGGAGAGCGAACCGGCCGGAGAGCGCGAGGCGGCGTTCTGGCGCGAGCTCTGGCAGCAGCTCGCCTGGCTGCCGGCGGCGCGGACCCATCTTCGAGAGGAGACGGTCGAAGGGCGGCCGCGGAGCGCGCTCCTGAAGCTCGCTGGCCTTCTGCACGACATCGGCAAACCGGAGACGAAGGCGCCGGACTCAACGGGGCGGGTGCGTTTCATCGGCCACATGGCGCTGGGCGCCGACAAGGCGTCCGCGGTCATGCGACGGCTCCGGTTCAGCGCCGCCGAGACGCGCCTCGTCACGACGATCGTCGAACAGCACCTGCGACCGGGGCAGATGAGCAGCAGCGGCCCGCCCACGCCACGCGCCCTCTACCGCTTCTTCCGCGACACCGGCGATGCCGCGCTGGACATCCTCTTCCTCATGCTCGCCGATAACCTCGCTGCCCGCGGCCCTCGCCTTCGATTCGCCAGCTGGCGCGGAAACGTCTCGTTCATGAACTACATCCTTGCTCGCCACTACCTGGAAGAGCAGCCCGTCACGCGGGCGCGGCTCGTCACCGGCGACGACGTCATGGCCGATCTGAGCATCAGGCCGGGTCCGCTCGTCGGGCGCCTGCTGGCGGCGATAGAGGAGGCGCATGCGCTGGGAGAGGTCTCGACGCGAGAGGAGGCGCTCGCCCTGGCCAGGCGTCTCTTCGCGGCGGCGCCCGTTTCCTCGAAAGCGGCGCCAAGTTGAAACTCGGACGGCACAACGGCGTTTGAATGGACGTAGGGAACGGAAAGATCAAGGTGGCGCGTAAGATTTTGCGCGACTATAGTGGTATCTGTAAACTTGTTATTGTCAGTTGCTGCGCGAGGGACAGCGAGCATCGCCGCCCAGGGAGCGGGCATTTGGGGCGCGATGCGCCGGCTGTTGAAGACGGGAGCTAGCTAAGAGCATTGCATCGTACGTTTGACAGAATACTGCTAGCGTTCATCGTCCTCGTCGCGGCTTTTTCCCTCGTCACGATGTGGCCCTCGGAGCCGTGGCACTACCTGCCCGGCGCCATCCCTTGGCCTGAAGGGCAGGGCATCAAGATACCCTTCATTAAGTTCGACGGTACCGAAGTCAAAGGCGCTACCCTGGAAAGGCGCGCCATGACCCTCGGCCTTGACCTGAAGGGCGGCACCCGTCTCGTTCTCGAGCCGGACCTCAGCAACTCGCCGGACGTCAATCTCGACGACGCCCTCAACAACGCTTCCCAGATCATAGAGCGTCGCATTAACGAGTTCGGCGTCGCTGAGTCTGAGATCCAGCGCCAGGGCAACCGCCTCGCCGTCCAGCTCCCCGGCATTACCGCCGAGGAAGCGATGCAGAAGATCGGGAGGACCGCGCTGCTCGAGTTCCGCGAGCTCAAGACCGACGCCAACGGGAACGTAGCGGTCATGGTGAACGGCCAGGAGGCGTTCGTGCCGCAATCTTCGGTAACCAGTCTCGACGACGCAGTCTGGATACAGGCTGTGGCCACCACCAGGGACGGGCAGAGCGTGCCGCTGACCGGGCAATATCTCAAGAACGCCCGCCTCGCAGCCGATCCGAATACCGGCCTTCCCTTGATCGCCTTCGAGTTCAACGACGAGGGCGCCCACCTCTTCGAGCAGATCACGGGGCGTCTGCTCAAGCAACCTCTGGCATTCTTCCTTGACGGCGAGCCCATTACCACCGCCGATGGGCACGTCGACGCGCCGATTGTCCAGTCCGTCATCAGCGACAGGGGCCAGATCACGGGCATGAGGGTGGACGAGGCGAACAACCTCGTCAAGCTGCTGAACGCCGGCGCCTTCCCTGTGCCGCTGAAGGTCGTGCAGAGCGAGAACGTCGACGCAACCCTCGGCCAGGACTCGGTGCAGGCGAGCGTTATCGCCGGTGAGACGGCCATGCTCGTCATCATGCTGTTCATGGTGCTGTACTACCGTCTGCCCGGCCTCATCGCCGGCGCGGCGCTGACGGTCTACGCGACGATAGTGCTGGCGGTCTTCAAGCTGTTGCCGGTCACGCTCACGCTCTCCGGCATTGCCGCGTTCGTCCTGTCGGTCGGCATGGCGGTGGACGCCAACGTCCTCATATTCGAACGCATGAAGGAAGAGCTTCGTATAGGACGCAGCCTCGTCGTGGCGATGGAGGAGGGCTTCCACCGCGCCTGGTCGTCCATCCGCGACAGCAACGTCTCGACCCTAATCACCTGCGCAATCCTCTACTGGTTCGGCGACCAGTTCGGCGCCAGCCTGGTGAAGGGATTCGCCCTCACCCTGGCGATCGGTGTCTTTATCAGCATGTTCTCGGCAATCCTCGTCACGCGGACGTTCCTGCGTATCGTCGTCAGCATCCCTGCGGCGCGGAAGCCGGCGCTGTGGGTATCGCATGCGGGTTCGAAGGACGACGGCGGATCGCGTGAGCCGGCGAGCCTTCCCACCGGGGGTGGCGGCTAATGCTTGACTTCGTCCAAAAACGCAACTGGTACTATCTCCTGTCGCTGCTGGTGCTGCTGCCCGGCGTGATCTCGTTAGTCATCCCTCCGGGGCTAAAGCCCGGCATCGAGTTCAGCAGCGGCAGCATGTTCGAGGTGAGCTTCCAGAACACCGTGAAAGAGACGGACCTGCGCGCCGAGATGTCGACGTTGGGACACCCGGAGGCGAGAGTGCAGGGGACCGGCCAGAACAGGTTCCTCATCCGCACTTCGGTGCTGGAAGGATCGGCGGAGCAGACGCCGCAGGGCGGGCCGCAGCCGCTCGGCGAGCAGCAGTCGATAACACGGGCGCTGTTCACCCAGTTCGGGCCGATGCTGAAAGACGACGGTAGCCTGGCGACCGACTCCACCGGTCAGCCCATTCCCTGGACCGTGCAATCGTCTGCCGTCTCGGGGACGGTGTCGCGCGAGATAGGCCGGAAGGCGACTCTCGCCGTGGCCGCCGCGGCGGTAGGCATACTCCTGTACATTACCTGGGCATTCCGCTCCATCCCGAACCCGCTGCGCTGCGGTATCGCCGCGACAATCGCCACCATGCACGACGTCGTCCTGGTAATGGGGGCCTACTCGATCTTCGGCAAGGTGTTCAACATGGAGGTCAACACCATGTTTATCACCGGCCTCCTTACCGTCATCGGCTTCAGCGTCCACGACACCATTGTTGTGCTCGACAGGATCCGCGAGAACCGTCAGCGTTATCCGGACCTGCCGCTCCACGAGTGCGTCAACAACAGCATTCTGCAGACGCTGGGTCGCTCCATCAACACCTCGTTCACCGTGGTCCTGTCTGTGACGGCGCTCCTGTTGATCGGCGGCGTCACCATCCGGCCCTTCCTCGTCGTCATGCTCGTCGGGACGATAACGGGCACCTACAGCTCGATCTTCGTGGCAAGCCAGATACTGGTGACCTGGGAGGAAGGCGACATTCCGCGGCTGTTCCGCCGCATCATCCCCAAGCGCGCGCCGACCGTCGTCGAAGAGGGATAGGGGCGCGACCCACTTCAGGACTCGGGGCTCATTCTGGAGACACCACCGCGAGGCTGCGGCTCTACTGCTGGGCGGTCAGCGGCAGGCAGTGATTGGGCGTCAGAACCTTGTAAGCGAAGAAGCTGACCTCGTTTGTTCTCTGGACGCCGTTTATCCCGCGACGCCCGGCAAGGAGGACGAACGTCTTCAGTTCGCCGCCGGGGCAAGAGTCGATGAGCGGCTGCAGTTCCGACTGCCGGTGCGTCATGAGCATGAACGCCGTCGGTGCGTCGCCTTCGACACTGCCGGGCGAGATCACCTTCCCGTCCTGCATGACATCGAAACGCGGGTAGTCACGTAGCGGGAACGTCATCGAGGGATGGCCGCTGCCACTGAGGAACATCTTCGGGTCGCCGTACCAGAACAGTCGCGTGTCCTTGGGCAGCGTCTTCGCATAGTCGACCACCTGCTTTGCGACGTACGTGTTGTAGTCAGTGTAGTAGCCACCGGTGCGATAGTCCCAGAAGTAGAAGTGGACGTTTGATGCGACGAGGGCGCAGATCCCCACGCTGGCGACGGCATAGCTGGCGTTCGGCCGCCAGCGCGATGCCGCATCCGCAATCACCTTTAACCCTATAGCCACGAACGCCGCCACAACAACTGTTGTCCCGACCAGTCTCTGGCTCGTCGGCGCTTCTATCGTCAGGACGCCGCCGGTAACGACGACGGCTCCGAAGATCGCCAGGAGGAGGAAGTACCGCTCCTCCAGGACCTTGTATATGGCGTAGCCGATGCCCAGCAGGAAGGGCACGAGACTCAGGTGGTCGACATAGGGGATCGGCGCCAGGTAGTGCTGTGAGCGGTCGGCGAAGCGTCCGAACGCGCCGAAGGAGTGCACCGACTGGTCCCAGAGGATCTGCAATGCGCTCTTGCCCGTCGCCGCCTCTTGCTGGTCTATCCAATGCGATTGAAAGATGCCGACGATATTGATCCGGTCCATGAACTCGCTCTGATGGGTTATCCAGAAGACCGCCACCGGCAGGGCGGCTGCCCCATACGCAAGCGCTAGCAGGCCCATGCCGGGTGCCGCCTGTCGAAGGAAGCGCGGTCGGCGCAGCACGGTGTAACCGAACAGGGCGGCGACGATGACTGGCACGACGCGCGCCGCCGGAGACAGGTATAAGCCCAGCCCCATGATCAGACCGGTGAGGACGAAGTCGACGGTCTTGCCGCTACGGGTCGCTCGCCAGGCGAAGTAGAGCACCGCCACGAGGATGAACGGGTCACCGATGTTCTCCAGTCCGACTCTACTGTAATGGACATGGAAGTGGTACGCGACCAGGTAAGCAGCCCCGAGAAACGCTACCGTCTTGCCGAACATCTGCCGCAACAATACGTACAGCAGCGGCACCGTGAGCGCTCCGGTCAACGCCGAGAGCAGTCGCGAGCTGAAGATCGTGACCCCGAGGACCTTGAACACGGCCGCGAGCGAGTAGTGTTGCATCGTCGCGTGGCCCTGCAGGCCCGACATGAACATGTTCGGCGTCTCGCCCTCCAGCGCGCGCAGAGACTGATGTGCCAGCGCCGCCTCGTCCTGTTCGTAGGGGCCCGGCAGAGACGAGAGGTTGACGATCCGCAGCGTGACCGCCGCGACCGTTAGGGCGACGACGGTCACCAGCTCCCAGCGATGCGATCTGACCCATCGCTCGACATTCGCGAAACGGAGGTTTGCCCGGTTGACTCCGGTAGCGGCCCAGGCGACTATCGATGCAACGACGACTAGCCAGAGCGCGAAGAACGGCCAGTAGTTGTCGGGGGCAGGCTGGCTATTCGCGACCTGGGCGATCACGAAGGACGCGACGCAGGCCGCCGCCAGCAGGTGCCAGACGAGAGGAATCGCGTTGGTCAGACGGATGAGCTTTGCCCACCGGGCCTGCCTGCCGCCGGCCAGCGGCGCGATGAGGGCAGCGGTGGCGGAGGCAAGCAGGAGGGCGATTACCAGCCAGAGCAGCGACGAGCCGTCGGGCATCGTCGCCTGCGGACTCGTGCCCTGAGCGAAGCCGTACCACAGCGCCGCCGCCGCCGCTATCGAGAGGGCGGCGAGAAGGAGCAGCCTGCCGGCCTTCAAAGCGGTTATGCTGTCGATGGGAAGAGAGACGATGCTATCGGCTTCGCTTGTAGGCGTCGCTGGCATACGAGACTCTGTTCGAAAGGAGGTTCAAATGACCGCCGCCGCCTATGGTTCCGCTATTGTAGCTGATGTGCCGCTTGAGCTCCACAGACGAAACACCAGCCGGTCGTTGAGCATGAAGTTGGCCAAGGCGGCAACGCAGATGCCGATGGCCCCTGCGGGCAGGTACCACATGAACAGGTTCATCAGCGCGAATGTCCCCTGGTTGATCACGCCCGCGGTCAGCGATGCGGAAACGTTGAAGAGGAGAAGGCGTCCGATGACCTTTCGGACCGAGAGCGAGGTCGTCCAGCGGTCGCGCCACGTGAACAACTGGTTCATCGCGAAGTTGATCTCCATCGAGATCACAAACGCGATCAGGTTGGAGATGTGCTCCTCGATCCCCCATACGACGAGCGCGTGCAGTATCGATAGCTGTATGATGCCGCAGGTGCCGCCAACGGTGAGGAAACGCATGACGCGGTTGGAATAGGCGGCCCGCACGAGCGCTATCGCTTCGCGCGGGGTCGTCGGAATTTTCAGTTCGCTCATCCTATTCAAGTGTCGACTCAACCTGTACAACGCGCCACGCCCGCTTCCCGCAACACTACCGGCCCTGGCGCAACACGCGCTCCTCGCCGACGCGCTGCGTGACCTTCTGCGCGTCGAGGTGCTCCAGCAGCGCCTGCGCATACTTTCTGCTCGTGCCGAACATGTCGCGTACCTCGGCGAGCGTCACGCGGCCGTTCTGCTGCAGATGGGCGACGGTCCGCTCCACCATCTCTCGATACGCCGCGTCCGAGAAGGCGACGCCGTCGCCGAGGACGATCACGCGCCCCCTTTCGACAAGATAGGCAAGCAGCTCCTCGTCCGGCCGGCTCTCCGACTTCGGCGCGTACGGATTGGCATCGAGGTCGCGGAGGAAGGCGTCCGCGCTTGCCTGCTGCGCCGCCGACAGCTTCACCTCGTGGCCCGGCAGCCCGGCCCCCGCGGCTGTCTCGGTCAGCTTGCCCGCCTCCAGCCAGCGCTTGAGGGCGGCGCTGAAGAGGCGCGACGGCAGCCTGAGCCGGTTCCGAAGCTCTTCCTTGGGCATGACAAGTCGAAGCGGGTGCTCCGCGTAGTAGTGGGAGATCGCGCGACCGGCCTTGTCGCCCAGGGCGGCGAAGGCGTCCCGCGTGAACAGCGTCGCGCCGTCGCCCAGCGGGCTGCCGCCCAGGGCGACAACGTCGCCGGCCTCGACGAGGCAGGCCAGCAGCTTAAGCGACTCCTCCTCCGGCAGGTCGAGCTGGCCAACCAGGGCGCTTTGCCCCAGCGGCTGCCGCTGCTCGAGCAGAGTGAGCAGTCGCTCCTCAGGAGTCCCCTCCTGAAGCGACGACAACGCATCGAGGGTACGGCGGTCGTAGCGGCGGTGCCGGCGCCCGTGCGCCTCGACGACCTGGCCGCCGCCCAACGTGTCGTTGGCGTCTCGGACGACGAACAAGTCGCCGTTGAGGACCGCGGCCGGCTCGTCGAGGCGGATTTGCGCCCATCCTTCCTCTCCCGGCCCCAGCTCGTCGCGGTCGAGGAAACGGACCTTGCCCCAGACCTCGCTGGCGCCGCTGTGGAAGGAGAGGCGCGCGTTGTGGCGAATCGGCCGCCGCAGGGCGCTGATGGCGCGCAGCCGGACGTCGAGCGCCGCCGTCGGCGGCAGCGAATCGGGCAGGGCGACCACCTGGCCGCGCAGCAGGTCGTCGGCGGCCACGCCCGACAGGTTCACGGCCGTGCGTGTGCCCGGCAGCGCTCGCTCGACTTTCTGGCGGTGCGTTTGGAGGCCGCGGATGCGCGCCCGCAGCTTCCCGGGTACGACTTCGACCTCCTGCCCGACGCTGAAGCTGCCGTCGATGAGCGTTCCGGTGACCACCGTGCCGAAGCCGGCAATCGTGAAGGCGCGGTCGATGGGCAGACGCGGCCGGCCTATGTCGCGTTTCGGCGGCGTCTCGGCCAGCTTCTGTTCGAGTACGGACACCAGCTCGTCGAGCCCCTCGCCGGTGATGGCCGAGCAGGCGACGAGCGGCGAGCCTTCGAGCGCGGTGCCTCTGACGGTATCCTTCACATCCTCAGCGACGACTTCGAGCCAGTCGCCATCGACGAGGTCCTTCTTGGTTAGCACGAGGACGCCGCTCTTGAGTTGCAGAAGGTCGAGGATCGCCAGGTGCTCGCGGGTCTGCGGCATGACGCCCTCGTCGGCAGCGATCACCAGCAGCGCGAGGTCGATGCCGCCGACACCGGCCAGCATGTTCTTGATGAAGCGCTCGTGGCCCGGAACATCGACGATGCTCACCTCCTGGTCGCCCGGCAGCTTCAGCCAGGCGAAGCCGAGGTCGATGGTCATGCCCCGGTCCTTCTCTTCCTGCAGCCGGTCGGGGTCGATGCCCGTGAGCGCCCTTACGAGGACTGATTTGCCGTGGTCGACGTGTCCGGCGGTGCCAATTACATACATGCCTAAACGAGTATAACACGCGGTAAAGCTACGGGCAGGCGAGGAGAGACGCGAGGCGTCAGGGGTGCGGCGTATGGGTGGGCTCCGGCGCCTCTGTGGCTTCGGACGTGGGCGTGACCGGCTCCGGCGTGTGGGTTGCCGCGGCCGGCGACGGCGTGGCTGTTGGCGAGACGGCGGACGTCGGCGTCGACGTAGCCTCTTCCGGCGTTGGCGTGGCCGGCTCTTCCGTCGGCGATGGTTCGCTGGTTGGTGTCTTCGTCGGCTTGGGCGTGCTGGTGGCGGCTACCGTTCTGGTGGCCGTCGGCGTGCGGGTCGCTTTCGGCGACCCGCTGCCGCTGGAGCCACCAAACATGCCGGTGCCGAAGGCGATGGCCACCGCCACGGCGAGCACAACGACTGCCCCGACGACGGGCAGGGCCATGCCGTTCGAGAACTGGATCCCGCCGAAGAAGCGTCGCCAGAGACCACCGTTGCCTATGCCGGGCATGCGCGGCCCACCGCCCATGCCGCTTGAAGTGCTTATGCTTCCCGGCGCGGCGACGGGTATCGGCGGAGGAGGAGGCGGAGGAGCGGCCGCAGCGACGGCGGGCGCGGCAATCAGGGGCAGCGCCGCTGCCGCGGCAAGCAGGCGCGCGCGGGCTGCCTCGCTATCGACAGCAGACGGCGTGACCAGCGAAAAGGCGGCGAGCACCAGCAGCGGCGAAGCCAGGCCGGCCGCCGTCGCTGTGCACATCGGGCAGGAGCGAGCATGCTTCTCCACCGCCTTGCGCACCTGCCCGCGCGTGGCGGCGATGGGCAGGCCCAGCATGGCGCGTCGCATCCCCTCGCAGTTGCGGCTGCCGCGCCTGCCGACGATCAGCGACGACAGCTCGGGCTCGGTCCTCTTGAGTAGCTTCGACAGTCTGGCCTTGACGGCGCGCTCATTGGTCTTCAGGATGGCAGCCAGGTCGGATTCACTGAGATTCTGGCGGAAGCGGAGGTCGAGCAGGACGTAGTCAGCCGGGTCCAGCCGCGACATCGTCTCCCATATCAGGCCGCCGGTCTCCTGCGCCGACGGGGCGCGCGTGGTGTCGGCGAGGCGCGCGACGTCGACCTGATGGAACAGCGGATTGCTGCCGATGGAGCTCGGATGGCGAAGCTTCAGACGCGGTTCGAGGGCGTCGAGGGCGGCGGAGAAGAGGCGAACGTCGAAAGAGCCCGCCGTTGCGGGGGCGGCGAGCGCGTTTCGGAACGACTCCTCAGCGACGTGGGTGGCCGCGTCGGGCAGGCCGAGCACGCGCAGGGAGAAGTCGTAAACGCGGCTGAAATGCAGGTCGAACAGCTCCGCTGCTTTTTCGGCGTTAGCGCTGCTCATCCCTAGCGGCTCGCCATCCTCCGGCGTCATCGGGTATCCTTTCTCTTGAGCCGCTCCAACGAAAGACCTTTACATTGTAGTGTCTGACACTACTGGTTGTCCAAGATGCGCGCAAGCAGATTCCACGTGATGTGCTATCATTGGCTCAAGAGCAAGAAGGGAGGCTTGAAATGAAGGTCAAATGGCTCGGGCACGCGTGCTTTCTCCTCACCTCTGACGACGGGACGCGTGTGATCACCGATCCCTACAAGCCCGGCGCATTCGGGCTTGACTACCGCCCGCCGGCCGAGACCGCGGACATCGTCACGGTCAGTCACGAGCACGATGACCACAATAATGTCGCCGACGTCAAGGGCAACCCGGAGGTCGTGCGCGGGGCGGGCGTTCACAAGGTGAAAGGCGTCGAGTTCAAGGGCGTCGCGACGAGCCACGACCAGGCGTCGGGGGCGCAGCGCGGGTCGAACGTCGTCTTCTGCTTCACGCTCGACGGCGTGCGCGTCTGCCATCTCGGCGACCTCGGCCACGAGCTGCCGGACAAGACGGTGAGCGAAATCGGGCCAGTCGACGTATTGTTGGTGCCGGTCGGCGGCAACTTCACCATCGATGCCGGCGCGGCCAACGGCGTCGTCGATGGCATACGGCCGAAGATCGTCATCCCTATGCATTTTCAGAACGCGCGCTGCCCCAACTTCCCCGTCGCGACCGTGGAGGGCTTCCAGAAGCTGCGACAGCGGGTGCGCGCCTCGAACGAGAGCGAGATCGAGATAAAGAAAGACAAGCTGCCGGAGGAGGCGGAGACGGTAATCCTGAAGCCGGCGCTCTAGCCCGGCTCCTTCGGCCGGCGTTCGCGGTTGAACCTGTTCATCGCCGCTTCGACACCCTGCTCCATGATGCAGGCGACAGCGGCGATGACCGTCTCCGTGGCCGCATCGAGGGCCCGTCGCTCATCCGGCGGCGGGTCGCTCAGCACGTAATCCGCTATCACCTCCGGGTCGTACGACGACTCGCCGGCGACGAGCGGCCGGCCGATGCCGACGCGGATGCGCGGAAAGGCGTCGACGCCCAGCTTCTGCGTTATCGACTTCAGCCCCTTGTGGCCGCCGTGGCTGCCTCGCGCCCGGACACGAACGACGCCGACCGGCAGGTCTAGGCTGTCGCAGATGACCAGCAAATGCCCCGGCAGAATACGGAAGCGTCGCACGAGGGCGGCCGCCGCTTCTCCACTGTTGTTGACGAAGGTGCGCGGCTTTGCCAGGACGGCGTCCCTCCCCTCGATGTGGCCCTGTCCAACCGTCGCCAGCGAGGTGCGATTGTCCAGCGCTACGTTGTAGCTTCGGGCAAGGCGGTTGACGCACCAGAAGCCGACGTTGTGGCGGTTGTGGGCGTAGTCGCGGCCGGGGTTGCCGAGACCCATGATCAGCCACGTTCCGGCAGCGGTCTGGTCATCGACGGGGCGCAGCCGGTGCGCGCGGCGCC
>Ga0315293_10005137_pt1 | contig 12342 bp, 10 predicted proteins | sample YL17G13_20_MG_FD_203071 | JGI IMG/M metagenome (GOLD analysis project Ga0315293, IMG submission 203071) | Sediment microbial communities from Yellowstone Lake, YNP, Wyoming, USA - YL17G13_20 | ecosystem: Environmental > Aquatic > Freshwater > Lake > Sediment | place: USA: Wyoming | collected... | reverse complement strand
CGCAACGTCTCGTTGCGCAGCGCGTCGGGGGAGGCGCGGCCACTCGTCACGACGTGCGTCCTTCCTAGACGGCAAAGAGAAGCCCGGCCACCATGGCCAGCCACACGACCAGGGCGACGACGAACGCAGGGTCCCGGCGCACCATGTCCACCGGGTCGCCCGCCCGGCCCGTGATCGCCATGTGATAGAACCGAAATACCGCGTAGATGACGGGCAGGACCGTGATGAACATCCACTCGTGGTGCGCCACTTCCCGGATCGTCCGTTCGCTCACGGTGTAGAGCATGTACGTCACGATGGCCAGGCCCGCCGACACCGTCATCATGTGGGCCAGACTGCGTTCCGTGTAAAGGCCCCACGCGAGCGGTCGACTCGCCGAGGCGTCCTCGCCCAACGCCACACGCTCGCTCTCGCGCTTCGCGAATCCCAGGAACAGGCTCAGCGTCAGGGTGCACAAGAGGAGCCAGTAACTGATCTCAACATTCGGGTCAACGGCACGGATGGCTACGCCGCCGGCGTAAGCCCGGATCACAAACCCCGATGCGATCACCAACACGTCCAGGATCGCCACTCGCTTCAGGCCCAGGATGTACGCGAGCATCAGGGCAAGGTAGAACGCCACTGTGGCCGCAAACGCGCCGCCCACGTGCGATGCCATCACCACGGCCCCAGCCGCCAGAACGAACCCCAGGGCCACGGCCGTACCAACACCCACCGCCCCCGAGGCCACCGGCCGGTTCCGCTTCGATGGGTGCTGGGCGTCCTCCCGACGGTCCACGACGTCGTTCAACGCGTAAACGGCACTGGAAGCGAGGCAAAAGGCGGCGAAGGCCTCGATAACCTTTACGACTGCCGCGGCGTCGGTCATCTTGCGCGCGAAGACCAAGGCCGCAAACACAAACCCGTTCTTCAGCCAGTGGCTCGGCCGCGAGAGCCGCACCAGGTTCACCAGAGCCTTCAATGGTTCTCCTTGCCGGAGAGGCACGTGATCGGAGGTCCGCCAAGCCTCTTATGGCCCCCCAGGGGCCAAATGTCAAGCCCGAGGCCCGTTCCCGTATCTATCGGCAATCTCGGCGGGGCCGATGTACCGAAAGGGGCGTTCGGCCAGTGCTAGGCGGAAAACGCCTGTCCCAGACGGCCAAGCATCGCCGGGGGGCGTCTCGGAAATCGCTCCGCCCCGCCCGCTTGCGATATCCGTTTGCCAAAAAACCTTTTTCCGGCTATACTTCCAGTCGGAAACGCCCCAGCCGTGCCGGTAAGGGTCGGAAAAAAGAGAGGGGTATTGCAGCCATGTCAGCCAAGCGCATCGTGTGCCTCTCCGGCGTTCTTGTTCTCCTCTTCGCAACATCCGTCAGCGGCACCACGCAACATGACTACGAGGCGCTGTGCGACTGGGACAGTCTCCCCCTACTGAAGACCGGCGTCGTGGCCGGTCTGGCCAGCAGTTACGACCGGTCGGGCGGCAATGACGATTACAACCAGTACGAATCGCCCTCCGGCCTTCTAAACGTTAACACCAACACCGTCATCACAACCCTCTTGGGACCGGGGATCATCACCCGTTTCTGGATGCCGCGCGCCGGCGCCGACCAGGCCGTCCCGGTGAAAGTCACGGTCGACGGCACGCTGCTCATCGACACCAACAGCAACACCTTCCTCGGCGGCCACTACGGGTACTTCCAGAGCCCTCTGGCCACGACGCTCGTCGGGGGTCAGGTCTGTTACGAGCCGATCGCTTTCCAGACCAGCCTGACGATCGAATCGAGCAACTATAGCAGCGGCTCGTGGGCCCTCACCCATCACTACTACCAGTACGATTACCACCTCCTGCCCGCGGGCCAATCGGTCACACCCTATAGCGGCACGCTGACGGGCGACCAGCAGGCGGCGCGCAGCACCGTCGTCAACCTGATCGACAACGTCGGCTCGAACCCCGCCGGCACGAGCGCCGGGGCCGTCGTCCTGAACACCAGCAGCGTCAGCATTCCGGCCGGCGGCGCCCAGGCGCTGGGCACGTTGAGCGGCAGCGGCCAAATCCGCAGGCTCAATCTCAAGATGGCCGGCGCGACCGACGCCCAACTCGACGGTCTGCGGCTTCGCGTCCGATACGACGGCCAGGCTCAAAATGCCATCGACGTTCCCGTGGCCCATTTCTTCGGCGCGGGGCACGACCGCGTCCCGTACAAGTCTCTTCCGCTCGGCACCGACGGGCCCGACGGGTTCTACAGTTACTGGCCCATGCCTTACCGCCAAGGCGCCATCGTCGAACTGTACAACGCGACCGGCTCAGCCATCGGCATCACCTCCGCTGTCGTCGAGTATGCGTCCGGCGCCGTGCCCGCCGATGCATCTTATCTGCATGCCGTCTTCAACGAGCAAACGACAACCACCGGCCAGACGCATTACCAGATCCTCACCCTGACAGGCGAAGGCCACTACGTCGGCAACCTCTTGTATGTCAGAAAAGACGGGACGAGTCGCGGTATTCTCGAAGGCGACGACATCATCACCGTCGACGGGGCCACCCTCTTCGGAACGGGCCTCGAGGATGCCTACAACGGCGGCTACTACTACAATCACGTCCTGGCCACCGACGGCGCCGGCAGCGATGATGACGACGGCGACGTCGCCAACCCCACCAGCGGCACCGGACCTTATTACGGCCTCCTGAACATGCACGACATCGACACCGCCAATCCCACCGCCAGTTACCTCAGAACCGACCAGTATCGCTGGCTCATCGGCGACTACGTTCCCTTCTCGGACAGCATTAATGTACGCATCGAGAACTACGGAAATGGCGGCGACGTGCTCTTGGGCTCGACGGCCTTCTACTATCTCACCCCCGAGCCCGCGACGCTCTCGATCCTTGCCGCGGGCGGGCTGCTCGTTCTCCTGCGGCGCCATCGGGCTGCGTGAGCAACCGCCCCGTTTCTCCGCTCGGCAAGAGGCGCCTGGCCTCGGCATAAATCGGCTTGGACGCCCGGCCTGCCCCTGCTAAACCACCGCCGGCAAATCGCCAGGAAGGAGGCACGCATGGCGGGCCTATACCTCGTGACCGGAGGGGCCGGGTTCATCGGATCGAACCTGGTACGGGCCCTGGTGGCGCGCGGCGAGGGCGTCCGCGTGCTCGACGACTTTTCATCCGGCCTGCGCGAGAACCTCGAGGAAGTCCGCGACGATATCGAACTCGTCGAAGGCGACGTGCGCGACCCGGAGGCCTGTCGCCGCGCGTGCAAGGGCGCGGAGGTCGTTTTCCACGAGGCCGCCATCGCCAGCGTCCCCCGGAGCCTGGAGGACCCCCGGACGAGTTTCGCCGTCAACGCCCTCGGGACGTTCAACCTGCTGGCCGCCGCGAGGAACGCGGGCGCCCGCCGGTTCGTCTATGCCGCCAGCGCCGCCGCCTACGGCACGAGCGAGACCGTGCCGAAGGTCGAAACGATGCCGCCCGAGCCGGCAAGCCCGTACGCGGCGGACAAGGTCGCAGGCGAACTGTACCTGGCCAGGTTCTGGCGCGCGTTCGGCCTGGAGACGATCAGCCTGCGGTACTTCAACGTTTTCGGTCCGCGGCAAGACCCGTCGAACCAATACGCGGGCGTCATTGCCGCGTTCGCCTCAACGATGCTCCGCGGCCGGCCGCCGGTCATCTTCGGCGACGGTCGGCAATCGCGCGATTTCGTGTTCGTCGGCGACGTCGTCAAGGCCAATCTTCTGGCGGCCGATGCCCCCGCGGTCCACGGCGAGGTCGTCAACATCGGCACCGGCTGCGCCACCGACCTGCGGTCCATGGCCGCCGCCTTCAACCGCGTCCTCGGCACAAACTTTGAGCCCGTCCACGACGCGCCCAGGCCGGGCGACGTGAAACGTTCTCTGGCCGACGTCGCCGCCGCACGAAGACTCCTCGGTTACAAACCGGAAGTCTCCTTCGAGGAGGGACTCCGCCAGACCATCGACTGGTACCGCTGGGCCCTCGAGACAGGTTACGGCGGATGGGCCGAGAAGACCGGCTGAGCGCGCGATCGAGTGAGCCCGCGCCGCAGCGGAATCGGCGACTCAGAAGTCCACCTGGGCCCGCATCATGAAGATGTCGGCGCCGGCCCCCGTGAGGGCAGCAAGGACGGTCCCCCGAACGCCTAGGATTCAGCGAAAACCTTGATTTCCTTCGGCGTCACGAAGACACGGCTTCCCTGCCCGATGGCGAGCGCGCGGAACCGTTCCTGCGGCAACTCGGCGTAGATCTGGTCGCCGCAGTCCGCGATCAGTTCCAGGCGCACGTTCGGCCCGGCCGAGTAAATGCGCACGACCGTGGCCGCAAAACTCGGATGCCCGTTCCGCTGCGTGTCCACCTCCAGGTCGTGCGGCCGGACGAAGACCATGACGGCCTCCGCGGACCTCGGCGCGTGCTCGGGCGCGTCGCACGCCATCTGGGCGAAGCAGATCTTGCCCTCCTTCACCCGCCCGCGGAAAAGGTTCACGTGACCCAGGAAGTTCATCACGAACGCCGTCTTCGGGCTGTGGAACACTTCGTCCGGCGTGCCGGTCTGTTCAATGCGGCCCTGGTTCATGACGACGACGCGGGCGGCCAGTTCCAGCGCCTCTTCCTGGTCGTGGGTCACGAAAACGCTCGTCACGTGGATTTCGGCGTGAAGGTGCCGAAGCCATTGCCTCAGTTCCTGGCGAACCTTGGCGTCGAGGGCGCCGAACGGCTCGTCGAGGAGCAGGACCTTGGGCTCGATCGCCAGCGCCCGCGCCAGCGCGACGCGCTGCCGCTGGCCTCCCGACAACTGGTTCGGGTACCGGCCGGCCAGGCTCTCCAGTTGAATGAGTTTCAGCAAGGACTCGACTTTCCGGCGGAGGGCGGCCTTCGAGGGGCGCGAAATCCGCGGACGCACCCGCAGACCGAACGCCACGTTCTCGAAAACCGTCATGTGGCGAAACAGCGCGTAGTGCTGAAAAACGAACCCCACCTGGCGGGCCCCGACCGGACGACCGGCCACGTCTTCGTCCTGAAACCGGATTGGGCCGCTCCCCTCGTCGGGTTCCTCCAGGCCGGCAATGATCCGAAGAAGCGTCGTCTTGCCCGACCCGGAGGGTCCCAGCAGGGCGACCAGTTCACCCGTCTCCACCCGCAGGCTCACGTCTTTCAGGGCGACGAAGTCGCCGAACGTCTTCGAGATGTTGTGCACTTCAATGCTCATCGGGATCACTCCTGGGCAGCCGGTTTCGCCGCCAACGCCCTCTGCCGGTTGTTCTGCCACTCCACCACGCTCTTCAACACCAGCGTCACGACCGCCAGCATCGTCAGCAGCGAGGCGACGCTGAATGCGGCGCTGAAGTTGTACTCGTTGTAGAGCACCTCCACGTGCAGGGGCATCGTGTTGGTTGCCCCGCGAATGTGGCCCGAGACGACGGAGACGGCTCCGAACTCGCCCATCGCGCGGGCGTTGCACAGAATGACGCCGTACAGCAGGCCCCACTTGATGTTCGGAAGCGTCACGCGCCGGAACAATTTCCAGCCGCTCGCCCCGAGCACCCGGGCCGCCTCCTCTTCCTCCGTGCCCTGGGCCTGCATCAGGGGAATCAGTTCCCGCGCGACGAAGGGAAACGTGACGAAGACCGTCGCCAGGACGATGCCCGGCACGGCGAAGATGACCTTCAGGTCATGCGCCTCGAGCCACGGCCCCAGCCACCCCTGTCGCCCGAACATCAGGACGAAGATCAACCCCGAAACCACCGGCGACACCGTAAACGGCAGGTCGATGATCGCCAGCAGGACGTTCTTACCGACAAAGTTGAACTTCGCAATCGCCCACGACGCCACGACGCCGAACAGCGTGTTCACCGGCACGGCGATGACGGCTACGAGAAGCGTCAGCCGAATGGCCGCCAACGCATCCGGTTCCCAGTGCGCCGCGAAGAAGACCCCGACGCCCTTGGCGAAGGCCTGAGCGAAGACGGCCACCAGCGGGGTCACGAGGAACAGCCCCAGGAAGACGAGGCCCGTCCCGATCAGCATCCACCGCACCACCGCGCTTTCGGTGATCGCGGCGGCGCTCGGGACCTGTTCCCGTGCCGCCAAGCGAGTCGCTATGCCGCCTGCCATCGCCCCGGGTCCTCCAATCAGGCGCCGCCGGCCCGGCGCCGGCTCCACCATTGCAGCAGATTGATCCCCAACAGCAACACGAACGATGCCACCAGCGTCACGACCGCAATCACGGTGGCCCCGGCATAGTCGTACTGCTCCAGTTTCGTGATGATCAGGAGCGGCGCGATCTCGGTCTTCATCGGCATGTTGCCCGAAATGAAGATCACCGAACCGTACTCGCCGAGCGCCCGCGCGAACGCCAGCGACGTTCCCGTCAGAAGCGCCGGCAGCACGGTCGGCAGGATCACCCGGCGAAACGTCCGGAACCGGCTCGCCCCGAGGCTCGCCGCCGCTTCCTCCACCTCGCGGTCCAGGTCCTCCAGCGCCGGCTGGAGCGTCCGCACGACGAACGGCAGCCCGATGAACACCAGCGCCACCATCACGCCGAGAGGCGTGTAGGCCACCTTGATCCCGAGGGGCTCCAGAAGCCGGCCGATCCATCCGTTGGGAGCGTAGATCGACGTCAGCGCGATGCCCGAAACCGCCGTCGGCAAGGCGAACGGCAGGTCCACCAGCGCGTCCACGATCTTCTTGCCAGGGAACGTGTAACGCACCAGAACCCACGCCACGATGAAACCGAACAACGCATTGACCGCCGCCCCGCCCAGCGACGCACCCACCGTCAGCCGGAACGATGCCAGCACCCGCGGGTCCGTCACCGTCTCGCGGAACTTCTCCCAACTGATCGTGCTCGACCTTGCGAGCAGCGTCGCCAGAGGCACCAGCACGATGAGGCTCACGTAAAGGAGCGTGTAGCCCATCGTCAGGCCGAAGCCCGGCAACACGCTCCGTTGTTTCAGTTGCAGCCTCATGGTCGTCTTATCCCGGTCGTGCGATCCGGCCGCGGCTCAAGGCTTGTAAACCTGGTCGAAGACCCCGCCGTCGTCGAAGTACTCTTTCTGCGCCTTCCGCCAGCCTCCGAACACCTCGTCGATCCGGAAGAGTTCCACCTCGGGGAACCGCTTCAGGTATGCTTCGGGCACGTTCGTGCGCGTGATGGGCCGATAGTAGTGCTTCGCGACGAGCGTCTGCCCTTCCGGCGAGTACAGATACTCCAGATATGCCTGCGCGACCGCCCGAGTGCCGTGCTTCTCCGCCACTTTGTCCACGACGGTAACAGGCGGCTCGGCCAGGATGCTCATCGATGGGACGACAATCTGGAGTTTGTCGGGCCCAAGTTCGTTCACCGCCAGGAACGCCTCGTTCTCCCAGGCCAGGAGCACGTCGCCCATCTCGCGCTGAACGAACGTCATCGTCGAACCGCGCGCGCCCGAATCCAGCACCGGCACGTGCCGAAACAGTTCCGTCACAAACGCCCGCGCCTTCTCCTGCGCCTTGGCCACCACGGCCGCCTGCGCCGGGTCCTTGAGTTTCTCAAACCCGCCCAGTTCTTTCTTCAGGATATAGCCCCAGGCAGCGAGGAAGTTCCATCGCGCCCCGCCGCTGGTCTTCGGGTTCGGCGTGATGACCGAGATGCCCGGCTTCACGAGGTCGCCCCAGTCCTTGATGTTTTTCGGGTTTCCCTTGCGCACCAGGAACACGATCGTCGAGGTGTAGGGGCAACTGTTGTTCGGCAGGCGGCCCTGCCAATCCTTCGGCATGAGGCCCGCTTTCTCGGCGATGGCGTCCATGTCGTAGGCGAGGGCCAGCGTGACGACGTCGGCCTCCAAGCCGTCAATCACCGCCCGGGCCTGCTTGCCCGCCCCGCCGTGCGACTGGCGCACGGTCACCGTCTGGCCGGTTTTCTCCTTCCAGTATTTGGTGAACGCCTCGTTGAAGTCCTTGTACAGTTCCCGCGTCGGGTCGTAGGAGACGTTCAGCATCTCCGTCTGGGCCACCGCTGGAACGGCAAAACCCGCCGCCAGAAGCACCGCTCCGAGCCAGGAAACGGCCTTCCGGAAGCATCCCCGTCGGTTTGGACCCTTTTGGCTGCCCCGTGCTGTTCCACCGCCCCTAGTCTGCCATCGCGTCCGGTGCATGGCCTTCTCCTGTTTCTTCAATCCAGGGGCCTTGTCCAACCCGACGAGTACCCTTTTCTGCTACACTCCAATTGGAGTGTATCTCTAGGATAACCCAAATTCGCCCCGTGTCAAGCACCAAAGTCGGAGCGAATCTAAAGTCTTTTAAAGTAGGGGGTTATAAAGCGGTGTGCCGCCAGGCGCCGTCCAGCCAACACTCCCCAAAGAGTGCAACCTTGGGGCATTTTAGGGGTGCGCTTACCTGGCCGTCGAACCTCTGCACCCGGCCGGGCAGCCTGCGCACCGCGACGGTCAGACCACTGCTCCTGCGCTTCCTTCGCGGTACGGGCACCATGGACATCGGCAAGGTCAGAGGCCCGACTTTACTCCTACCCGCCGCCCGAGCCAGGCCCGTCTCCCCCTAGAAAGGCCAGACGAGCGGCGCCAGAAGCACCGTCACGACACCCATGAGGACGTTCAGCGGCAAGCCGACGCGCGGGTAGTCCAGGAACCGGTATCCCCCCGGCCCATAAACCATCATGTTCGTTTGATAGCCGATGGGCGTGGAAAAACTGGCGGACGCGCCGACCATGATGGCGGCGACGAACGGCATAAAGTTGACGCCGAGGTCCCTCGATGCCGCCAAAGCGATCGGAAAGAGCAGAATCGCTGCCGCGTTGTTCGTGATGATCTCCGTGAAGATGGTGGTGGCGGCGTAAACCATCGCCAGCGTGAGCCAGGGATGACCGCCCGCCAGGTCGACCAGGCCGCCGGCAATGGTAGCGGCGGCGCCCGTCTTATCGAGGGCGGCGCCGAGCGCGAACGCCGCCGCGATCACCAGCAGGACGTGCCAGTCCACGCCTCGACGGGCCTCCGAAACCCGGCAGCAGCGCGTTAGGAGCATCAGTCCCGCAGCCAGGAGGGCCCCTTTGAGCATGCTCAGCCACCCGGCCGTGACGACCGCCACCATGCCGAACAGAATCAGGAGGGCCACCCAGGACTTTTCATACCGCGGCAGTTCCGAGCCCGGGATCCGGCTGACGAGATAGAAATCCCGCGAATCGCGGTGCTGGGCCACAAAAGACGGCAACGCCTCCAACAGCAGCGTGTCGCCGGGTTTCAGGACGATGTCGCCAATCTTCTCCCGGAGCCGTTCACCATTGCGGGCCACCGCGATGACCACCGCGTTGTAAACCGTCCGGAATCGCCCCTCGCGGACGCTCACGCCCGCCACGGGGCAACTATCCGAGACAACCGCTTCCAGCAAGCACCGTTGAGACCGCGGCGCGTCCAACTTGAAAACCTGGTCCGTCGCAGGCTTCAGGCCCCGCATCTTATGGAGTTCAACCACCGATCCGACGACCCCGACGAACACCAGCCGGTCGTTCGCCTGAAGCTTCTCCTCGGGAGCGACGGCCGGCCGGATCTCGCCCTCGCGCTCGATCTCCATCAGGTACAGGCCGGGCAGGTGGCGAAGACCCGCCTGCTCGATGGTCTTGCCGACCATCGGCCCGCTCGCTTCGACGATCATCTCGACCGTGTACTGCCTCGGGTCGTCCGTCGTACTGATGGCCGGCTGGCGGTCGGGCAGCAGCCACCGGCTGAACAGGAGCATATACGCGATCCCGGCGATCGCGCACGGAACGCCAACCCAGGTAATGGTGAACATGCCGAGAGGGGGCATGTCGGTTTCCGACAGGACCAGCCCATAGACCACGAGGTTGGTGCTCGTGCCGATGAGGGTGCACACGCCGCCGAAGATGGCGGCGTAACTCAAGGGGATCATCAGTTTCGAGGCGGGCAGGCGAAGGTTCTTCGCCCACTCGGTCACGGCGGGGATCATCATCGCCACGAGGGGCGTGTTATTGAGAAACGCGCTGGCGGCCGCCACCGGACCCATGAGCCGCGCCTGGGCCGCCAGGACGGATCGCGGCCGACCGAGCAGCGTCTGAACGACCCACGCCATTCCGCCCGTGGCGCGGATGCCGGCCACGACGATGTACAGGACGCCGACGGTGACCATGCCTTCCTTGGCCAGTCCGCCGAGCGCGTCGTGGGGTTCGAGGATTCCCAAGACAAGCAGGAGGCTGACGCCTCCCCAGAGGATGACGTCGGCGCTGATCCGCGTCAGGGCCATCGCCCCGACCATGAAGGCAATCAGTCCGAGTGTCGTCCAGGCTTCCCAACCCACCCTCGGTCCCTCCTTCGAGCGGTCGCCCGCGGCCGCGCCGGCGCTTCACCGGCGCGACGGCGCTGGTGGTCAGGCTTTCGGAATCAGCCCCTCTTGCTCGAGGTACGCCAGGAGTTGTTTGGCCGATTCTTCGGGCGTCGCCTCGCACGTCTTGAGCCGAATCTCAGGATTCTCGGGCGCTTCGTACGGGTCGTCCACACCGGTGAATTGCTTGATCTCGCCGGCCAGGGCTTTCTTATACAGGCCCTTGGTGTCGCGCTTCATGCATTCCTCGATGGGCGTGTCCATGAAGATTTCGATGAACCGCCCCCCGTCGCCCTCAACCTGCTTGCGGACGGCGTCGCGGATCGCCTTGTACGGGCTGATGCAGGCGCAGCAGGCCGCCAGGCCGTTGCGCGACATCAGGTTCGCCACGAAACCGACGCGGAGAATGTTGGTGTCCCGGTCCTCCTTGGAGAAGCCGAGGCCCTTGGACAGGTTCGTGCGGGCGACGTCGCCGTCGAGCACTTCGATCTTCACGCCGCGCTTCCGCAGCGCCGGCACCACGATGTCGGCAATCGTGGACTTGCCCGAGCCCGAAAGCCCCGTGAACCACAGAACGAACCCCTGAGCCATTGCCATCTCCCTGTCTCACTCCTGCCTGAAGAACGCCGTTCCTGTCTGCCGGTACGGGCGAGCGCTTACTCGGCCGACCGGCGGGCCGCCTCGATGAGGATGGCGGCGACCTCCGGCCGGGTGAACTCCGGCGGGGGCGCCTCGCCCCGCGAGAGCATCTCGCGGACCTTGGTCCCCGACAGCAGCAGGTGCGCCTCGTCGCCGTGCGGGCAGGTCTTGTAACTGGCCATCTCGCCGCACTTGCGGCACCAGAACGTGTGCTCGAACATCAGGGGCGTGATGCCGATCGCCTGCGGATCGAACTCGTCGAAGATCCGCTGGGCGTCGTACGTGCCGTAATAGTCGCCCACGCCCGCGTGGTCCCGGCCGACGATGAAGTGCGTGCACCCGTAGTTCTTGCGCATGATCGCGTGCAGAATGGCCTCGCGCGGCCCGGCATAGCGCATCGAGGCGGGCAGCACGGTCAGCACGACGCGCTGCTTCGGATAATAGTTCTCGAACATCACCTCGTACGTGCGCATGCGGACGTCGGCCGGAATGTCGCCTTTCTGCGTCTCGCCGACCAGCGGATGCAGCAGCAGACCGTCGCAGATCTCCAGCGCCGCCTTCTGGAGGTACTCGTGGGCCCGGTGGCACGGATTGCGCGTCTGAAACGCCACCACACGCCGCCACCCGCGCTTGTCGAACTCCTCGCGCGTCTCGCGCGGCGTCCAGCGATACGCCTTGAGGTCCTCGTGCGGGGGCAGGCTGATAACATCCACCTTGCCTCCCAGACAGACCTCCCCCTGCCCCATCACCAGCGCGACGCCGGGATGCTTAGTGTCCGTGGTCTTGTAAACCTCTTTGGCTTCGCGCTCGCGGTCGTGGTCGTATTTTTCCTCGAGGCGCAGAATCGCCAGCACGCGGTCGGACTCGGGATCGTAAAGAGCGACCTCGCCGCCTTCCTTGAGGCCGTCGGCCTGCGCCCGGCCGGTGCTCAGCGTCACGGGAACCGTCCAGGGCTCGCCGGTCGGCAAATGCATCTCGTCCACGACCGAATCGAACTCTCGGCGGGTCAGGAACCCCGTCAGGGGACTGAAGGCGCCGACGGCCAGGAGTTCCAGGTCGCAGCGCTCGCGGCGCGCCAATTGGACCTGCGGCAAGCCCTTGGCCCGCTTAGCCGCCTCAACGGCCTCCCCTGCCCCTAAGACCCGATTCACCAGCACGCCGCCATGAGGCGCGATCGGCCCCGGCACTTGCTTCCTGGTCATCGCGTTTCTCCGCTCGGCTAAGGTCGCTTCTCGAGTCGCTTTTCGGTAGAAGCCGAACCGCGGCTCCAATGAATCCCCCCCGGCTTGCCTGACCGGAGGCACACTCCAATTGGAGTGCAGCCATAGTATAATCAGATTCCGGGGCCTGTCAAGTCAGAAAGGTCAGAATATTCAACATCGCGG
>Ga0315293_10005136_pt1 | contig 12344 bp, 10 predicted proteins | sample YL17G13_20_MG_FD_203071 | JGI IMG/M metagenome (GOLD analysis project Ga0315293, IMG submission 203071) | Sediment microbial communities from Yellowstone Lake, YNP, Wyoming, USA - YL17G13_20 | ecosystem: Environmental > Aquatic > Freshwater > Lake > Sediment | place: USA: Wyoming | collected... | reverse complement strand
TCGCCGAAGGCGGCGACTCGGGTGGCCGCGTGTACCATCACCTCACCCTCCTGGCTCCGGACGTGGCCGCCGCGGCCGTCCCGGGCCAATTCGTGCATGTCCTCTGCCCGCCGCGCGGCGGGGCCGGAGGCGCGCCCTACGCGCCGGCCTCCTCGACGCCCGGCTTGCCCTTTCTCCGGCGTCCCCTCAGCGTCCACGACGCCGACCAGGCGCGGGGCACGGTGGGTCTCCTGTTCTGGGTGAAGGGGCCTGGGACCGCCGGCCTCGCGGCCGCCCGGCCAGGCGACCGGCTGGACGTCGTCGGCCCTCTCGGCAACGGCGGCTTTCCCCTCGGGCTCGGGCCGGCGCTTGTGGTGGGGGGAGGGATGGGGCTGGCCTCCCTCCTGTTTCTGGCTCGGCGGCTGGTCCGGCGCGGCCGGGTCACGGTCCTGGCCGGAGTGGCCCAGGCCGGGGACCTCGCGCTGGTCGAGCCGTTCCGGCGCCTGAAAGACCTGGCCGGCCTGATCGTCACGACCGAGGACGGTTCCCCGGGCACGGTGCCCGGGACCGTCGTCGCCGCGCTCCCGGAGAGCCTGGACGGGCTGAGCCCCGACGGCCTCTCCGGCGCCGTCTACGCCTGTGGCCCGCGCCCGATGCTCAGGGCCGTCTGGGACCAGGTGTCCGCTCGCCCCGGCCTGACCGCCTGGTTCTCCGTCGAGGAGCGGCTGGCTTGCGGGGTCGGAGCGTGCCGGGGGTGCGCCATCCCCGTGCGGACGGGACCAGCGGGGGAGACCGCCTCCCCTCCAGACCCCGGTCGCGATCCGGCCTACCGGCTCGTCTGCCGCGACGGTCCGGTGTTCGACGGCAATCTGCTCGACTGGGAGGCCCTATGAACAGCGGAACGCTCTTCCCCGGCCCCGATCTCAGCGTGACCGTGGCCGGCCTGCGGCTGCGGACTCCGGTCATGACGGCCTCCGGGACGTTCGGCTACGGGCGGGAATACGCGGGCTTGCTCGACCTGTCGGAGCTCGGGGCCATCGTCGTCAAGGGCACGTCCCTTGAGCCGTGGTCCGGCAACCCGCCCCCCCGCACCGTCGAAACGGCGGCCGGCCTGCTCAACTCCATCGGCCTGGAGAACCCCGGGGTCGAGTGCTTCCTTGAGAACGACCTGCCCTGGCTCTCCGGTCTCGGGGTTCCCATCATCGTCAACGTCGTCGGGCGCACGGCCGCGGAATACGTCGATCTGGCTCGCCGCCTCGACGGGGCCCCGGGCGTCTCCGCCCTGGAGGCCAACATCTCCTGCCCCAACGTCAAGGAGGGCGGTCTCGCCTTCGGGGCCGACCCCGCGGCGGCGGGCGACCTCGTCACCGGGATGCGCCGGGCCACGCGTCTGCCCCTCATCGTCAAGCTCACGCCGAACATCACCGACGTGGCCTCCCTGGCCCGCCGGGTCGTCGAGGCCGGCGCCGACGCGGTGTCGCTCATCAACACCCTTGTCGGGATGGCCATCGACCCCGAGGCTGGCCGGCCCATCTTCGCCCGCGGGACGGGCGGGCTGTCCGGTCCGGCTGTCAAACCCGTCGCCCTGGCCATGGTCTATCGCGTGGCCGCCGCGGTGACGGTTCCGGTCATCGGGATGGGGGGCATCTGGACCGGCCGGGACGCCGTGGAGTTCCTGATGGCCGGGGCCTCCGCGGTGGCCGTCGGCACGGCTCTCTTCGTGGACCCCGAGGCGCCGCCCCGGATAGCCCGGGAGATAGGCGACTTCATGGCCGGGCAAGGCTACGGGAAGGTGGGCGAGATGGTCGGGCTGGCCAACACGGGCTTTTGCGGCCGCCGGCCGGAGTCGTGGGCCGATCGCCCGGACCAGGAGGGGAGGTAGGGCCATGGACCGGACGCCACCTCTCGCGGTGGCTCTGGACTTTCCGGACAAGGGGCCGGCCTTGGCTCTGGCCAGGCGCCTTCTGGGAAAGGTCGCTTGGGTCAAGGTCGGCCTGGAGCTCTTCATCGCCGCCCCGGGGGTTATCGCCGCGCTTCGGGACATGGGTCACGAGGTCTTCGCCGACCTCAAACTCCACGACATACCGAACACGGTGGCCGGCGCCGTGACGAGCGCCGGTCGGTCGGGCGCGAGTCTGCTCACCGTCCACGCCTCCGGCGGGCCGGCGATGCTCCGGGCCGCGGTGGAGGCGGCGGAGGCGGTCGGCCCGCCCGGCGCGGCTGGTGCGGTCCCCGGGCGCGGTCCGCGCCTCCTAGCCGTGACCGTGCTGACCAGCCTCGATCAGTCGGCGCTGGCCGAGGTCGGGGTGGCCGGGCGCCTGGTCGACCAGGTCCTGCGCCTGGCGGCCCTCGCGGCGGCGGCCGGCCTCGAGGGCGTGGTCGCTTCGGCCTGGGAGGCGGCCCGGCTCCGGGCCGTGCACGCTCCGCCCTTTCTGGTCGTAACTCCCGGTGTGAGGCCGACCTGGGACGCGGGAAGCCAAGACCAGGCCCGGGTGAGGACACCCCGGCAGGCCATCCTGGCCGGGGCGGACCTGGTCGTCGTCGGACGGCCGATCACCGCGGCGAAGGACCCCGTGGAAGCGGCGGAGAGGATCGGCGGCGAGCTTCTTGGCGCCCTCGGCGAGCTCGAGCGTTCCCGGTCCCTCGGTGAGACCCCGGACCGCGCGCCCGAGGACGCGTCCGGAAGGCGGACCGGGTAGAGAAGCAGCGGGAGGAGATGTCGAGATGGCGGCAAGGAAACTGGACTCGGAGCGGCTCCTGGCGCGCCTTCGCGAACTGGGCGCCATCCTGGATGGACACTTCCACCTGACCTCCGGCAAGCACAGCCCGGTCTTCATCCAGGGCTCGCGGGTCCTGGAGCACCCGGCCCAGGCGGCTTTCATCGGCAAGGCTCTGGCGGAACGCCTGGCGGGTACCCAGCCGACCGTGGTCGTCGGCCCGGCCATGGGCGGGGTCATCCTCGCCCACGAGGTCGCCCGGGCCACCGGGGCCAGGAGCGCCTTCACGGAGAAGCAGAACGGCGAGCAGGTCTTGAGGCGCGGGTTCCGTCTGACGCCTGAGGACAGGGTGCTTCTGGTGGAGGACGTCCTGACCACGGGCGGGTCCGTCCTGCGTTCGGCGGCGGCGGTCAGGGCCTTGGGCGCGAGGGTGGTCGGGGTCGGCCTCATCATCGACCGCACGGCGGGGAAGGCCGCGGAGACCCTGGGGTTCGGTCCGGACGTCCCGGTGCAGGCCTTGGCCTGGCTCGACGCGCCGGCCTTCGTCCCGGAGCAGTGCCCGCTCTGCCGTGACGGCGTCGCCCTGGTCCGGCCGAAGGAGCAGGACCCGGTGGGATAGCCGGCGCCTTTCTTGACTGCGTCATGCGAGAGGACTTTGGGTCCCGTCGGCAGAAACACTAAGTGGGTCACTCCGGCAAGCCGATGGGACCCTGGGGAGCGGGTATCGTTTGGCGACCACTAGCGCTCGAAAGGCGCGCGGTGCCTTCTATACCGACATCAGGGTGGCCCGGTTTCTTGTTCAGTGGGCGGTCCGTCATGCCTCCGACACGGTGCTTGACCCGTGTTTCGGAGGCGCGGTGTTCCTGTCAGCTTCTCTTGACGCTCTCTCGCGGATGGAAGGCGATGTGTCGGGAACCGTGACAGGAGTGGAGCTGGACCCCGAGACATTCGGCGAGGTCCAGGAACTCCTTAAGGCTGGACCGATCTTGCCAAGGCTCGTTCAGGGCGACTTCTTCGAGATTGCCCCTTCTTTGGCTGGCAGTTTCTCCGCTGTCGTCGGAAACCCGCCCTTTGTGCGATACCAGCTCTTTTCCGGGCGGGTTCGCTCAAATGCTCTGTCCCTGGCTACCCGCTTGGGAGTCCGGGTATCTAAACTGTGCAGTTCCTGGGCGCCTTTCCTTGTTGCCGCGACGGCCTGTCTTAGAGAAGACGGCCGTCTTGGCATGGTCGTCCCGGCCGAGATTGCGCACGCGGGATATGCCCGTCCCGTCCTCGACTTCGTTGCTCGCTCCTTCCGAAACACCACGCTTCTCACCTTCCGGGAACGGCTCTTTCCCGCGCTCAGCCAAGACACCATGCTGCTCCTTGCTGACGGGAAGCGCTCCTCCGATGCGGCTGGGTCCGGGTACGGACGGCTGGAATGGCTTGACCTTGATGGCCCCGCAGACTTGTCCGCGGCCCGCTTCACTGGATTTCCGGATGTCGGAGGGGAACGCGTCGAGCCCGAAGCATTGGTGAGCGGGACGCTCCGTTTCGCTGAGCAGTTTCTCCCTACGCAGACTCGAGGGCTCTACCATGAACTCGCGAACAACCTCGGAGTCACCCGCCTCGGGACGGTCGCGAGTGTCGGGATTGGGTATGTTACTGGGGCAAACTCGTTCTTCCACCTTAGCCGACGACTAGTAGAGAGATACCGCGTCCCGGAGCGGTTCACTCGACGAGCGGCGACACGGACCGCGTCGTTAAAGGGACTCCTCTACACGGATGGGGATTGGCAACGCGGCTGGGAGCGAGGCGAACCGTCGCGCCTGCTGTACCTCACCGATGGGCTAGCCGATGTTCCTGGCGGACTCCTGGAGTACCTATCCGTCGGAGTGGCCGACGGCGTGCCATCCGGCTTCAAGTGCCGCACCCGGCATCCCTGGTATCGGGTGCCCCACGTGTCCGTACCGGACGCGATCCTGACCTACATGAGCGGGCAGGGTCCGAGGTTCGTCGCCAACTTCGCGGGGGTCGTGGTTCCCAATACCCTACACATGATCCGCTTTCACGCCTGGGCTCCCCCAGCGATGGCGGTCGCTGCGTCGTTCCAGACATCCCTGACACAGCTTAGCGCGGAGATTGAGGGTCACCGCATGGGTGGGGGTCTCCTGAAGCTGGAGCCGACAGAGGCTGAACAGGTCGTGTTCTGCTCTGAAGGCCCGGCCGATGGCGCCCACTTCCATGCGATTGATGGGCTCATGCGGGAACGCAGGCTGCATGAGGCTCGCACGCTGGCCGACGAAACCATCCTGGTGTCGGGCTTGGGCTTGTCCCGGCGAGAATGCGTTTTGCTGTTCAGGGGTGCAACTGAGTTGCGAGAGAGGCGGAGGAAAGGGAGGGCACCCATTGGGGCTGAGGGTCGCAGTGGAGAGGACCGGGCAGATACCTGACGACGGCTCGGACCAAGATGTGAAGAAGCGGTACTCCGAGGTCCTGTCCGGCCATCTGGCCAGGGAAGTGTCGTCTCGACTCAGGGAACTGGGCTTCCGCGGCGTGCGGCCGGTAGGGGACGAGAAGGGCGAACGGGAATTCCAGGGAGGCCTAGGCCCCAAACGAGTCGATGTCAGTTCCTCGGATGAGCGACACGGTCTCATCCTTGCCGTGTCCATCAAGACGATCTGCTTTGCCCCCTTCGGCAAGAACTTGCGGAACCGGTTTGCGGACCTGTGCACTGAAGCCGTCAGCCTTCACCTCCGCTTTCCGTACTCGGTGATCTGCGGCCTGTTCGCCTTGCCGATAGCCGCAGACCGAGACCACACCAACGGCAGGGCTCTGTCGACTTTCCGGAGGGCTGTCCGGCTGTTTGGCACAATCACTGGGCGCAGCGAGTACACTGACCCTTCGGAGAAGTTCGAGGATGTGACTCTCATGCTCTTCGAGCCCGTACAGCTTGGGTCGCAGGCCACTCAGGGACCAAGACTGGTGAGCGCAACGGACGGCCGCGAACTGACCGAGGCCGAGTACTTCGAGCGGATAAGGCAAATCCACAACCGTAGGTATCCGCACGCGCCGGTCGGCGAGAGTCTTGAGGACTGAGAGGACAGGGGTTCTTTATGAACCGGAAAATCCTGGTCGTGGATGACGAGGCCCATATCCGGGAACTCATCTGCCTGTACCTCAGACAGGCCGACTTCGAGACCATCGAGGCCGACAACGGGCGGGCGGCTCTTGAACTCGCCCGCTCGGAGAGCCCTGACCTCATCATCCTGGACCTCATGCTCCCCGAGCGCGACGGTTGGGAGGTCTGCCGCGAGGTCCGCGCCAGGGGCGACACCCCCATCATCATGCTCACGGCGCGCGACGCGGAGACCGAGAAGCTCCTCGGGTTCGCCCTCGGCGCCGACGATTACATCACCAAGCCCTTCCAGCCCCGTGAATTGGTGGCTCGGGCCCGGGCCGTCCTGAAGCGGGCCGGTCCGGCGGAGGCTTCGGCCTCCGCCGCCACGGGCGCGGTCGAAGGAAGCGCGGCGGCCTCAGCAACCTCGGCGGCCGCGGGGGAAGCCGGCGCCGGTGACGGCTCGCCCCAGCGGCTCCCGCAGATTCTTGATTTTGGCTCTTTCCGCCTGAACCGCCTCAGCCGTGAACTGGAGGTGAGGGGCCGGGCCGTGAACTGTCCGGCCAAGGAGTTCGACCTCCTCTGGCTCCTTGCCAGCCACCCGGATAGGGCCTTCAACCGGGAGGAACTCCTGGAACGGGTCTGGGGCTACCACTACTTCGGCGACCTCCGCACTGTGGACGTCCACGTTCGCCGCGTCCGACAGAAGATAGAGGCGAGACCGGACGAGCCTCGGTTCCTTCTCACCGTGTGGGGCATCGGCTACAAGTTCAAGGCCCACCCGCCCGAGGCGGACGCCGGGGAGCAGGTCTGATGGGTGGGATACGTCGGCGCCTGGTCGCGAGCCACTTCCTTCTTGTTTTGGCTGTCGTCCTGGTCATCGGGCTCGTCGTCCTCGGGCGCGTCCGCGCCTACGTCCTCTCCTCGGCCGCCTCGACCCTCCGGGTCCAGACCGAGCAGATCGCCGAGGTTGTCGACCGCCGTTCCGGGCGGGTCGGTGAGGCGTTCGGCACGACGCCCGGATTAGCCCTGGCTCGCCTGGTGAGCCGGCTCACGGCGGCCGACTTCGCCGTGGTCGATGGGGCCGGGCGCATCGTCGCCAGCTCGGAACGCCTTGGCCGGCTGTCGGGAGGTGTCTTCAAGTCCGACGTGGTCGCCAAGGCCCTGGCGGAGAACCGCACCGCCTCGGCCACCTATCGCGACCCGCTCGGCCGCGTCTCCGTCATCGCCGCCGCGCCGGTCGACGACGCCCAGGGCGGCGTAGCCGGCGCTATCGTCCTGGTGCGGCCGGTCAAGGAGGTCACTCAGGCAACCGCGGGCCTTCTGGTCCTGGCCGTCCAGGGCCTCCTCGTCGGGCTGGCCCTGTCGCTGGCGGTCAGCCTGGTCCTGGCCGGGAACCTGACCCGCCCGCTCCTCGCCCTGGAGGGCGCGGCTTCCCGGGTGGCCGCCGGCGACTTCAGTCAGAGAGTGAAGGTCGAGGCGAATGACGAGATCGGCCGCGTGGCCGCTAGTTTCAACGCCATGGCCGAACGCCTGGGCGAACTCCAGCGTGAGCGGCAGGACCTCTACGCCAGCGTCTCGCATGAACTCCGGACCCCGGTCACGTCGATCAAGGGGTTCGCTCAAGCTCTGGAGGAATCGGTCGGCGGTCCGGACGAGCGTCGGCGCCACCTGGCCATCATCCAGGAGGAGGCCTCCCGTCTGGAGCGGCTGGTGAACGACCTTTTCAGCCTCGCCCGGCTGGAGGCCGGGCAGGTGTTGCTCGACTGGCGCCGGGTGGACCTCGGCCCTTTGGTCGCGGATGCGGTCAGCAAGTACCAGCCCCAGGCGGAGAAGGCCGGCGTGAGGCTCGGCCTGGCCGCCGGCGTGGGCGGGACCTTCGGTCTGGGCGCGGTCGTGAGGGGCGACCCGGACCGTCTGAACCAGGTGCTCGCGAACCTCATCGAGAACGCCCTCCGCTTCACCCCGCGCGGCGGCCGCGTGGCCGTGAGCCTGACAGCGGCCGGGGGAGCGGGCGGCGGCCGCGCTGAGGGCGGTCCCCCGGGCCGCGGCGACGTTCTCATCACCGTGGCCGATACCGGGCCAGGCATCCCTGAGGAGGACTTGGGCCGCGTCTTCGAGAGGTTCTACACCGTGGACCGCTCCCGAGCCCGGAAGAAGGACGGCGCGGGCGGAACAGGCCTTGGTCTGGCGATAGCGAAGGAGATTGTGCAGGCCCATGGAGGCAGGATATGGGCGGGCGAGGGGACGGAGGGCGGGGCCCTCTTGTCCCTGACCTTGCCCTTGGAGCAAGCGACGTGAGCCCGGGGAGGTAACTCTGTTGCCCAAGAAGGATGCCCCGCGACTGGAGCGAGCCGAGAAGCGGCGGCTCAAGGCTGAGGCCTTCCACCGGACGGCGATGAAGCTGGCCCAGCCCTCGCCGCTCCCGCCTCACCCCGAAGGGCTGAAGCCGTCCCTCTGGCCGGTCCTGGCCTTCACCGGGGCCGTAGCCCTCTCCGCCTGGAGCATCCTGGCGGCCACCATCGCCGTGGGCGCCATTCTCGCCTACGCCATCGGCACCCGGAACAATCCCAAGCGGCATCTCCTGTATGCCTACATCCAGGGGCGCCGGCAGTTCCAACTCGGCGACTACGACACGGCCCTGGCCAATTTCGAGGACGTGGAGGAGGCCGGTTTCACGCCTCCGGCCGTGGTCCGGGCCATCGGCCTCACGAACTACCACCTTGGCCGCTGGGCGGAAGCCGCGACCTACCTTGAGGATTTGCCTGCCCGCACCACGGACGAGGACGTCGCCCTGGCTCACGCCCAGGTGGAACTGGGCGAGTTCGCCGCGGCCGCGGCGCGTCTGGACGCCCTCGAGGACCTGCCGTCGATGGGTGTGGTCGTCCGGGCGGTGTCCGACATCAGGGTGGGGAAGCCGGCCGAGGCGGTCCGCCGCCTGGAGGCCCTGATCGCCGATGTCGGAGGGGACGACGCTCCGGCCATGGAGCCGTACCTTGGGGCCCGCTACTGGCTCGGCGTCGCGCTCAAGGAGAAGGGGGACCAGGCCGGGTCGCGCCGCGTCCTGGAGGCCCTCTACGGCCTCGACCCCTCCTACCTGGACGTGGCCACCCTGATCGGCCGCCCGGGGTCTGAAGACGGAGGCTAGATGGCCACCCGGCGGGGTGCCCGCCCCGAAAAGAGCGTGATGTGCCGGAAACCCGCGGCCCGGATGAACTCGAGGGCCTCGGCTGAGCCCAGCCCGACCGTGGTGGCCGTGTGGGAGTCCGAGCCGACGGTCACGATCTCGCCGCCCAGTTCGCGGTAGAGCTTCAGGGTGTCGAGGCCGGGATAGGGTTCGCCCGGAGACTGCCGCAGGCCGGACGTGTTGACCTCCAGACCCAGGCCGCCCCTGATGATGACCCGGAGGGTCTCCTCGACGTGGGCCCTCTGGTCGCGAAGGCGAAAGCCGCCGAAGGTCGGCGATCGCTTCACCAGGTCGAGGTGGCCGATGACATCGCACGCCCCCAGACGCGAAGCCCTCTTCACCCCGGCCAGGAGCCTCTCGAAGTAGAGTCTGGCGGCCTCGGCCGGCCCGAGCGGGTCGGTGAACGCGGGCTCCTGGACGAGGACCCCCCGGATGCCGTGGAGCGAGCCAAGGACGTAGTCGAGCGATAGCTCAGCGGTGGCCAGAAACTCCGGGACGGCGTCGAGGTTATGGGGCTCGAGGCCGAGCTCGACGCCGAGGCCCACCGAAAGGCGCTCCCGCCACCGCTCCCGGACCGCCGCCACGGCCAGGGCGTACTGCCGGGCCGGGAGCACCCGCGCCGGGACGTAGGCGGGCTCCGGCGAGTCGGGCGGCGGGATGAACTCAAGGTGCTCGGTGAAGATGATGCCCGAGAGGTTCCGGCCGGCGGCGGCCTTGGCGCACTCCTCAGGCGTCGAGACGCCGTCCTCGGAGAAGGTCGTGTGGATGTGGTAGTCGATGAGGTTCAAAGCCGGATCCTCCGGAGAAGGACGAGACCGCCCGCCCAGGCCAGGGCGAGGCCGAGAGCGGAGAGGAGGATCCACTTCAGGCTGACCTCGCCGAGAAGGCGAAGGGAGACGGCGCCCAGGCCCTCAGCCACGAGTTGGTAGACCGCGCAGTAGACGAGGGACCCGACAAGCAGGGCGGGAACGACCTTCCAGGGACTGACCTTCGCCATGCCCGTGCCGAGCAGCGCGGCCGGACGCAGGACCCCGAGCCAGCGCGCGGTCAGGGCGAACAAGGCGCCGTGCCTGCTGATGAACCCCTGCACCTGCGCCAGGCGTTCGGGTCTCGTGAAGAACTTGAGCGGGCGCGCCTTTCCGTCGGGGGTGGTCATCCGCGTCCCCAGGAGGTAGGTGATGAAGCCCCCCGTGGCGCTGCCCAGGGCGGCCACGATGATGACCGTCACCAAGGAGATCTTCCCCGCGGCCACGACGTAGGCGGAGACCAGGAACATCACGATGGCCGGGACGTGGAGCAGGGGGAAGCTCGTCCCTTCAGCCACGAAGGCCGCGAAGAGAATGGCGCTGTACCATCCGGGCGGGACCAGGCGGAGGCTCTCCACCAGCTTGACGAGGGACCACTCGGACAGGGCACTCGCCCCTCTCGCGATATGAGCCGCACCTATTCTGGCCGGCCGGCCGCTATCCTTCCCGCGGCGCCGCCGGCCGGGGCAGAGACACCTTGCCCGTGTCGACGAGGATGGTGCGGTGCGGGTCGTAGAGCACCAGGCCCGGCGGAGCGCCCTTCGGCCGTCTGAGGTGCCTGGCCTCGGTGTAGTCCACGGACACCTTGCCGCCGCCCCGGGCCGCGGACAGGTGCGCGGCCAGGGCCGCGGCCTGAAGGACCGCTCCGGAGGGAGGAGAGTCCTCCTGCCCCGCGGGCAGGCGGAGCAGCACGTGCGACCCCGGGCAGCCCCGGGCGTGGAACCACAGGTCGCGCGGCTGGGCGAGCTTGAGGCTCACGGTTTCGTTCTGGCGGGCCGTGCGGCCGGCCAGGATGGTGAGGCCGTCGTCGGTCTCGAAACGCCAGGGCTCGCGGACCGGCCGGGCTGCGGCTGCCCCGGGGCCGCCGGGCCGGGCACCCGGCCGGCCACCCGGCCGGCGTGACGCCGCCCCTGGGCCTTTCCCCGCCCCCAGGTAGCCGGCCCGCGCCAGACCGGCCTCGAGTTCGAGAAGTTCGCCGACGGACCGGCGCAGGCGGGCGACCTCCCGCCAGACGCCGGACAGGGGGGACGGCGGGTCGGCCGTCTCCTGGGCCGGCTGACCCGTCCCGGGCTGCGCCAGGCGTTCGAGGTCGAAGGCCACGGTCTCAAGCCAGGCCAACTCATGGACCGCCTTCTCGCGGGGCCCCTTGAGTTCCGCGGCCCGCTGGGCCTTGCGGTACCGGGTGAAGTAGCGCTGGGCGTTGCGTCCCGGCGAGAGGCGGGGGTCAAGCGCGATGGTCACGGGAGGTCCGTCGTAGTCGGGCACGGTCACCTGATGGTCGCCGGTCTTGACGGCTTGGAGGTTGGCCAGAAGGAGTTCGCCGGAATGGCGAAGCGCTGCGGCCTCGCCGGTCTTGGCCAGGTCCCCGGCCTGTTTCTCGACCTTCCGGCGGGTCCGCTCCACGGCCGCGCGGAGGGCCCGGCCGAGCCGGGCGGCCAGGGCGTCGCGCAATCCGGCCGTCTGTCTGCCCTGATGCCAGGCGGCCAGGGCCTGGCTCGCCGACGGGCAGGCCACCACGGTCTGGGGCGAGGGGGGCTCGACCGGCAGGGCCGAGACCTCCTCGGGCAGAGCGAAGGGTTCGGCCGGGAGCACAAGGCAGGGCATGAACCGCCCCGACGTGTAGGCGCCCACGGCGTCCGCGAAGGCCGCGTGCAGCCCCGGCCCCGCGCCGCTTCCGGTGGCCCCGGCGCGCCGGGCGATGGCTCGGGCCACGGCCGGCCCGAGCGGTGGCGCCACCCTCAGGAGGAGTCGCCAGACTGGCGCGGGCCTGCGGGATGGGTCGGCAAGGTCGAGGTCCTCCCGGCTCGCCGCCTCCAGAGAGGTGGCGAAGAGCTTGTCGTTCGCGGCCAAGACCGAAGGAGAGTGGGTCCACGTCGTCGCCGGAGCGCGGTAGGGCTCGCCCGCCCGGAGAAGCCTCTCGCCGGGTGGCCGCGCCGGCGGCGGAGCCTCGCCTGGAGGTAGGGCCGAGGGGGCGGGCCAGACGGCGGCGATGGTCCGGTCGCCCTTGAGCAGGAAGAGCCGGGCCGGCTTGGGCGCCGCCTCATGGACGAGGAAGGCCGACTCGCGGTCACCCCGCAGCCCTTCCCGGGGCAGGAGCGCGAACTCGATGATCCTCTCCCAGGCCAGGGCCTGGACACCTCCGACCGCTCGGCCGACGAGACGGGCCTCGACGAGGCGGAGGAAGGCCTCAAGACCCGGCCCGGCCAGCGGGTCCAGGCCCTCCGGCTCGCTATCGAGCGGGTAGACGGCGGGCTTCGACCCGGTGGCGAGGACAACCCAGACCGGCCTGCTCCTGGGCCCGAACGTGGCAAGGAGGTCGGTTCCCAGGGCGGGGCGAA
>Ga0315293_10005134_pt1 | contig 12347 bp, 13 predicted proteins | sample YL17G13_20_MG_FD_203071 | JGI IMG/M metagenome (GOLD analysis project Ga0315293, IMG submission 203071) | Sediment microbial communities from Yellowstone Lake, YNP, Wyoming, USA - YL17G13_20 | ecosystem: Environmental > Aquatic > Freshwater > Lake > Sediment | place: USA: Wyoming | collected... | reverse complement strand
TCCGACGCGAACGAGTCGTCTGGCAAGGAAGGGTCGTGGCCCGACGCCGAGGCCGTGATCCTCAGCGTCGAGCAGGACCTCGAGGCGTCCTATTCGTGCGGCGACATCTCGCTTGAGGACGGCGAGTGGTACGCTATCGTTTGGTGGCACGACGACGGTAGGTCGGAGTGCGCGCTGAGGCGACTGCGCGCGACGTGGTCGCTGGTGGAGGAAGGAAGATGAAGACCAATCAGGATGCGATGCCCCTTGGTTTCTGCGCCACCTGCCGTTGGGCGAATCCGCTCGACGACGCGAACATGGCAGACGCCGCGTGGCCCGTCGAGTGCCGGGGCCTGCCGCTCACATGGCTCCCGCAGCAGGGGAAGGGCAGCATGGTCGACCCGCGGACCGGGAAGGCGGGGACGGTCGTGATGATGACGCGGCTGCCGGCGTGGAAGCGGCTCGATGACTTCTGCTCCCTGTGGGCGCCGCGGCCCATCGGCGGCGATCTGTCCGAGGGCGGGCTGGGCATCGGCGGGACGGGCAAGGGCTGAGTCCGTGGTGCCGAAGACGCCGCATCCTCGCCCACCTCCCTTCGAACCGGACCTCGTCGCCGTCGAGGGCGATGGCAAGTGCTCCATCGTCGTGGATTACTTGACTGCGCCCCTGGTCCGTGGCACGATGGCCTTGCGTCGGAAGCAGCGTCCCGGTAGGAGGATCGACATGTGGCCAGAGCGACGACCGACAGGCGACGAGTGCAAGGCCCTCGCGGACGTCTCCCCGCCGAACGAGAACCGCGCAGCGTTCGCGACATGGATGCCGCAGATCGGGGGCCACTGTTCCCCGTGCGTCGTCTCCTTCCCGACGTCGGAGAAGTCGGACGACGGGGACTTCGGAGAACCCGGATGCTTCGACGTGGAGGTCTTCCACGACGGCGACGCGCCGCGCGACGAGAGGACATGCGGCCTGCACTTCTGCGACGCGAGGCAGCTCGTCAGGTTCGCCGTCGACGTGTTCAGGAAGATGGGGGACGACAAGGGCAGGCGCAGGATGGGCCCTGTGGAACGCGAGGCGCTGATCGATCTTGTGCGAACCATTCCCGTGACGGAAGAGTAGCGGCGATGCGGTACTTGAGCCTGTTCTCCGGGATAGAGGCGGCCTCCGTGGCGTGGAGGCCGCTCGGATGGGAGCCCGTCGCGTTCAGCGAGGTCGACCCGTTCTGCTGCGACCTGCTCGAGCAGAGGTTCCCGTCCGTGCCGAACCTCGGCGACGTGACCGCCGAGGACTTCGTGGAGCGCGCGAAGGCCCTCGGGAGGATCGATCTGATCGTGGGAGGCTCGCCGTGTTTCCCGGACGGCGCGCTCGTCCTCTGCCGCCGAGGGCTCGTCCCGATCGATGGCGTGGTCGTCGGGGACGAGGTGCTGACACACGCGGGCAGATACCGACGAGTCCGCAGGGTCGGATCGAGGAAGGCATCTACCGTAGTCGTGAAGGGGCAGGGCCATGAGGGCCTCGAGGCAACGCGCGAGCATCCGATCCTCTCGCGGTCCTTCCGCAGGGCCGGTTGGGAACGCGACGAGGACGGGAAGGCACATCCTCACCGAGAGTGGTCCGAGCCAGAGTGGACCCCGGCCGAGAAGATGTTCCACCGCTTCTGGGCGCAGCCGGCCTCGTTCCCTCCGTGCGGGGTGCCGCCGATCACGAAGGAGCCCGGGGAGCGCATCGTCCCGGAACTGAGCCGCGCCTTCTGGTGGATGATCGGAGCGTACGTCGGCAACGGCTGGACGCGCGCCGGCCAGCGAAGCGGAAGGCCGGAGGGCCAGGAGAACGGGAATGTCATCATCTGCGCCGGGCCGCACAAGGCCGACGCGATGGAGTCGTCGCTCGCCGAGACGGGCCTGACATGGACGAGGGTTCCGCAGCGCACCGCCGTCCGATTCGTCACCGGAAGCCTCGCCTTTCGCCGATGGGTGGAGGTGCACTTCGGGAAGTACGCCGCAGGGAAGACGGTTCCCGCATGGCTGCTCGGACAGCCGGAGGACGTCCGCAGATCCGTGCTGGACGGGTACATGGCCACGGACGGATCGGAGCAGGAGAACGGATACAGCGCGACGACGGTGTCCAGGCGTCTGGCCTACGGGCTGAAGATGCTCTGGCATTCGCTCGGGCGATCCGTCTCCGTTTCTCGCCACGTGCCGAGACGGAAGCACGCTGTCATCGAGGGTCGCGTGGTCAACGAGCGGCCGCAGTACCACGTCATGGCATACCGCAGCGCGAGGAGTTCGGTGGAACTGGACGGCATGCGCTACGGCTGCGTGAGGAAGGTCCTTCCGGGCAGATCCTCGGTCCGCGTCCACAACCTCGAGGTCGAGGAGGACGAGAGTTACACGGTGGACGGAGTCGTCGTCCACAACTGCCAGTCGTTCTCGGTCGCGGGCCTGCGGAAGGGTCTGCACGACGACCGCGGGAACCTGACGCTGCGCTTCGTGGAGGTGGTGAATGGGATCGATCCGGAATTTGTCGTCTGGGAAAATGTTCCCGGAGTGCTCAACCACCCCGACAACCCCTTCGGCTGCTTCCTCGCCGGACTGGTGGGAGCGGATGCCGCCATCGTTCCGGGAGGGGGAGGTCCGGGTCTGGACGATCGGAAGGCCGGAGCCAAGGGACGATGGACCGGAGCAGGTCTTGCTCTCGGACCTCTTCGCGCAGCTTCGTGGAGAATACTCGACGCCCAGTGGTACGGAGTGGCCCAGCGAAGGAGGCGCGTGTTCGTCGTTAGCGGACGTGCTGGAGACGCGCGTTGCAGCGAAATTCTGCTTGAGTCCGCGGGCGTGCTCGGGGATCCTCCGACGCGCCGAGCGTCGGGGCAAGGACCTGCCCGCGATGTTGCGCCGTGCCTTGGAGCAAGTGGCCGGGGCGTCGAACGGGGGGGGGAGAGTAGAGGACAGGACCCCGTCGTCGCCTGCTTCGGAGGAAACCGGACCGGAGGGGAACTCGACGTAGCGACGGCGCAGAACGCGCACGGCGGGACGGGGCGGCTTGACTTCGAGAGCGAGACGTTCGTCGCGTCTGCATTGCGTTCTCGTGATCAGGCCCGCGGGGTGGATAGCGACTGCACCGATACGTTCGTGGCCGAGAAGGCACCGTCGCTGTGCGCTGGCGGGAAGGCCGCAGGGAGCGCGACGCAGCAGGATGCGGAGTCTGGCGCGCTGGTCGCCTCGACCACCGGCAAGGGGTTCTGGTCGGAGGGCGTTAGCGCGCTGAGGGCCAGATCGCAGGAGTCGCACGAGCACCTCGTCGCCTTCTCGTCGAAGGACTACGGTGCGGACGCTGGCGACGTCGCTCCGACGCTTCGCGCCGCTGGCCACGACTCGAGCCACGCGAACGCCGGGGCGCCTCCGGCGGTGGCCTTCCTCCACTGCAACAAGGGGCGGCCAGACGGGAGGAAGAGCGAGCACACCGAAATGGTCACCGTCGAGGAGGAGACGATCCCGACCATCGCGACCGATGGGCACGCACAATCCGCCGTGGCGTTCCGCGCGGCGGGACAGGACGGCTTCACGCCATCGGACGTGGCGCAGCCCGTGGCCGCGACGGACGGCGGCGGTGCAGGAGCCCCGATCGCGTTCCATGCAACACAGGATCCGATCAGCGGCGACGTCTCGCCGTGCCTCGGGCAAGGGAACGCCCACTCCGGCGCGATAGCGACCGCCTACGGCATCTCGTCCGACGCCGTGGACCGCAGTGGGGAGGGGGACGGGTCCGCCGCGGAGCGCGCGGGGTTCGGCATCGTGGAGGATGCGATCCCGTCCCTGCGCTCGAGGCCGACGAACAGCGTGGCGGCACCGATGGACGGGGCGCAGTCGGTCGCCCTGCGTGGCCGCGAGGGCGGCGGTACCGCAGAACTCGGAGGCGATCAGGCGAACTCCCTACGCTCCTCCTCCGGAGGCGGCGACAAGGAACACGTCCTCGCCCCGACGCAAGCCTCGTCCTATGCGATCCGCAGGCTGACGCCGAGGGAGTGCTGCAGGCTCCAGGGCTTCCCGGACGACTGGACCCTCGTCTCGCGCAGGGCCAAGAGCGTCGATCCGCTGATCGCCGGGCCGTGCGCGAAGCAGGTCGTGACGGCGACCGTGGTGTCGCCGTCCGGGAAGCGGTACCAGGCCACCAACTGGTGCATGAGCCCGCAGAAGGAATGCCCGAGGGCCGGGATGCCGAGCGGCGAGGGATACGAACTGTGCCGCACGGTCTGCGCGCAGCACGCGCATGCGGAGGTGAACGCGCTGAAAGCGGCAGGGGAGTTCGCGCGAGGCGGCCGACTGTACGTCGAGGGCCATACCTACGCGTGCGGCCCGTGCCTCGCCGTCGCGAAGGAGGCAGGGATCGAGGAGGTCGTCGTCGGACCGCCCATCGGAAATGCGTCGGACGGATCGAGGTACAAGGCCATCGGTAACTCCATGGCCGTGCCCGTGATGGCCTGGATCGGCCGCCGCATCGATGATGCTGCGCGGACGTCCGAGGAAAGCCGCAGGAAGCAGACTTGCCTCAAGTGATCACGATATGGGAGTGCAGGATCGGTCGCAGGCTCGAGTCGAACATGCGACTCGCGCTCACCGCGCCCGCGCGACCATCCGCGGCAGGATCTTCGCGAACCGCTCTACGTCCTTCGGGCGGACCGTGTAGCGCCTGCCCATCCAGGCGAGGGAGATGTCCGTCGCCGCGCCGCAACGCGCCTCGTGCCTGAGCCGGCGCAGGACGTCGCCGAGGTCCACGGGCGACAGCAGATCCACGCACTCCGGCATACACCGGGTCCATCCGCCGCCAGTGGCCCAGCAGAGTTCGCCATACCTCCCCGGCTTCATGCGCGCGAAGCGGTCGTGCGTGAGGATCGGCTCCGTCTTCGGTCGTCTGGTCGCCATGCCATGATGGTGGCACGCCCGGACTTCACCGTCAAGCGAATGTCGTCTTGACAACCACAGCGGCAACGATGTAGGCTTATCCTGCCTATGGAGGCCCGACCGCCAGCGCGGCTCGTGGTGCTGGTTGAGTTGTCTCCGCATGCGGAGACGGAGGGCCTCGATGGAGAATTCCCGGAGTCACTTGGCTCCGTTCAAGATTGTCGGCGGGCGCGGCACATCGCCTGCGCTTGACCTGCGCGGGCATGGCGGCCTTCGGGCTGCCGCTGCTCCCCGTTTCGTTCGCTCCCTTCCCATGCGCGGACAGACCGCGCGCTCGTCGTTCAACCATGCCGTGCCCGCCGACAGTCCCGGCACCCGCCGGGCTCAGGCGACGGAGGTGCAGCCATGTACATGAACGTCCGCTCCGGTCGCGACGTGCTGACCGACCCGAACGCCGGGACCTTCGGCGAACTCGGGTCGACGGCCGAGGACATCGCGTCGGCCCTGATCCCGTGCGCCGGATCGGTGCTCGGCGGCGCGCAGGCCATCGGCGACTGCATCTGGAACGCGATCCAGGGCTACGTGCTCTCGATGCCGGACTCGCAGGCCGCGCTGACGGCGCTCCAGTCCATGGACTGCGCATCGGCCCTCGCGTTCCTCGGCGTCCCATCCTCCACCGCATCGCAGGTCTGCGGTGCGGTCAATCTGATCACCGGCGGCACCGCATGGACCTACGTCCAGCAGAAGGCGCAGCAGATGCTCGGCGTCGCATCCACCGAGGCCTACCAGACGATGTACGGCCGCGGGCGCGACCGCTCGGCGGCAGAGGGCGGCGGGCACACGCTCGTCAACGAGTCGGGGAACGTCGTCGGCGTGGTGTGCCCCGGGTACCTGCAGCCGCTCTACGACCCGTCCGGCACGATGATCGGCGAGGCGGTGTATCAGGAGAGTCGCATCGACCCATCGGCGATCTGCCCGCAGGCCGTCGCGGGGCCAACCGCGCCGCAGATCCTCGTGGCGAGGCCTCGTGAGATGTACCGTCCAAGTGGGCCTGCGCCTGGTCGCATCACGGGCCGCGTGGTGGACGCTGGCGGCGCCCCGGTCTTCGGTGCCGAGATCCGCGTGGGCAGCCTGCGAAACCCCGTGGCCACGCGCACGGACGCCACCGGCGCGTTCGCCGTGACGACGACGCCGACCACCGTGACGCATGTCTACGTCTCCGCGAAGGGCTATGCACCCGTGCATGTCACCGTGCCGCTCACGTCGGGCGGTGAGGTGGACGCCGGATCGATCGTGGTGGGGACGGCGGGGGGTCCGGGAGATCAGGGCAACGGCCTGGTCGTGGCGAAGTCCTGGTACAAGCGGACGAGCACCTGGCTCGTCGTCGGCGGCGTGTTGATCGTCGGCGGCGGCATCGCCGTCGCCGTGGCGCGCCGCGGAAGGGGGCGTTGATGTACACGTACGCGAATCCGGAGCAGGTGTTCGGGTCGTTCGGAGCCGCAGGCGACTGGTGGGATGGTCTCGACGCCAGTACCAAGATGCGTATTCAGAACTGGATCGTGGGACAGGCGGCTGCGCACGGTGCACCGATCAACATGACGGCGATGCGTACAGCGGCCAGAGCCCGTCATTCGTACGCCGGGACGTACAGGGATCACGAGATACCCGAGGCGTGGGTTGCAAACGAGATCGTGAACTTGATCCTGGAAGGCTACGCCCGTCCAGCCGCAGACGGAGGCGGTTTTGTTGTTGAGGAGGCCAGGGCCGGACTCGCCGGACGTTTCTGCTTGTGTCCATCCAACACGCCTTCGGGAGGTGTAGATCCGGTGACGGGGACAACCCTCCCGCCTGCTTCAGATGTAGGTCCTCTGGCTGATGGGCGGTGCCCGGCGGGCACGGGAGGCGTGTCGTCGGCTCCCGCCCTGCTCGTGGCGAAGGTCAGGGAAAAGAAGGCGATGCCGCGCGTCGCGGTCGCCACGACGGCGACGATCAAGGGCAAGGTGGTCAACGCGGCTGGCGCTGGCGTCGCGGGTGCCGCGGTTACCGTCACCCCGCCTGGCGGTGCGGCCGGCGCCCGTATGGGCATGGTGGCATCGGCCGTCACCAGTTCGGACGGCAATTTTTCAGCGGACGTCAAGCCGGCGGCAGCGGGCACCGTGGATGTCGCGGTCACGGCGGCGGGCTACGTCGGGGCCACGGCCACGGGCGTTCCGGCGGTCAAGGGGTCGACGACGGATGGCGTGGTGATCCCTCTCGCGTCCGAGGCGTCCGGTGGCGGGGGCGGCGGGGGCGGGGGCGGCGGGGGCGGCGTGCCGTGCGACGAGGGCTTCGTCCGAGACCTCGTGACGGCGGCGTGCCTGCCCATTCCGGGCGACGGCGGCGGGGACGGAGGCTTCACCTGTCCAGAGGGTTTCGTCCTCTCGTCCGACGGCGTGAACTGCGTCGCCCTCGGGGAGAAGACGGACGCGGCAGCGAAGCCCTGGTACAAGCGGACGTCAACGTGGCTGATCGTTGGAGGCGTGGTGGTCGTCGTCGGCGGTGGCATCGCGGTCGCCGCGTCGAGACGGAGGCACTAGGTGGGCTACTTCCGCGTCGGAGACGACTGGGACGGGCTGGCTGGTCTCGACGGGCCTTCGGGGTTCGGCGCTGCGGCGCAGCCTCAGCTGGTCGTTCGCCGCTCCATCCCGGTCGGGTCCATCGTGCCGACGCTCCGCGCGCGCAAGCCCGTGAAGCAGCGGACACTCTCCGCAAGCGATGCGCGGATCCTCGAGGACGGGAGGCGGCGCATCGTGGCCCGGCTCCAGGGCCTGAGCGTGGCGCCGCAGCGCATCCTGTTGCCCATCGCGAAAAACCTCCGCGGTTTCATCCCGCTCGACGGCATCGCCGGGTTCGGGGCGTCCGACGACGCGCTCACGAGCTACCTCCACAGCGCCGGGAATGCCCTGCTCGCAGCCAACCAGGAGATAGATGCCGCGCACATCACGACGGCGGCGCAGCAGGCGCTCGGCGGCACGCTCGTCGCGCAGCGCATGGGGGAGATCGCCGGGACCCTCGGGATTGACGCGACGTGGCAGGATTTCGTGAACAACAGCGGGAGTGAGCTGTCGCGGATCTACACCGACTTCAGGGGTGCGAACATCGATGAGATCCTGAAGCAGGTGAACTTCCAGAACATCGCCGCGACGTTCAACGATCAGGGAGCAACGGTCGGGTCGCTGCGCACCTTGGCCGATGGGGCGCGGAACCTCTATGCCGGGGACTGGGGTGCGGCCCTGCGGGACATCGTCGGCGATGCGGCAGCCGGAGGCGAGGGCGGGCTCAGGCAACTCGTCGAGCAGACGCTCGGCGCAGGCGCCGCCTCCTGGCTCACCAAGGAGAACGTCCAGAGGCTCAGCGGAGTCGTCAACGGCTGGATCGGAGCCGGTCAGAGCGGATCGGTTTCCGGCTACGTCTCGATCGTCGGAACGACGATAGGCGTCATCGGCGGCGTGCTCGGCGGGATTTCGGCGGCTGTGCCGGCCGGAACCATCATCGCGGCCGTCGGCGCGTTCATCACTCTCCTCGCGATGCTGCTCGGCAACGAGAACCCGGATCCGCTTCCCGAGGCCAAGCCGTGCGTGGACAAGTCCGGGCCGCGGGTCTGGCAGTACAACACCGAGGCCTGGACTGCTCTCGGCATGTGGCTCGTGGCGAAGGACGGGAAGTTTTTCGACAGCGACGTGTACCGCGAGGCCGAGTCCAGCGGAAAGCTCGTCCAGCAGGTCGCGGCCGAGATGGGCTGGTTCACGACCATCGACCGCTACACGGGCGAGGTGATGGTGCAGGAGCCGTCCGGCGGCGGCCCGTCGAAGCCGATGCGCCGGCTGCTCGACATCATCGACCGCGATGCGCTCATGCCGCCGGCGCAGCCGACGATGGCCATCGACGTCTTCAGCCGCAGGGAGATGTACACGGTTCTCGGGCTCCAGCCGCGTGATTCGCACTGGGGCGGGGCGAACTTCCTCTGGTGCCAGCCGGATCCTGGCGAGACGTTCACGAGATTCCTCGGCGCGGACCAGCACAGGACGTCGGACACGAAGCCGTTCCGCAAGAAGGCGAGCCCGTCGGATCGGGATGTCCCGTACCACATCGGCGAGGGATGGATCGGCGCCGGCTGGTTCTGGCGCGGCTACACCGCGGCGATGGTCACCTCGATGTACCTCGGCGGTACGGTGCCCTACGGCGTGCATCTCGACACGGCGCTGCGCCGCAAGCGGGTGATCATGGGGGAGACCCTCGGCACGTTCGACGGCGGCGCATTCTCGACCGGCGTCGGCGGGGCTGCCGGGCGGCACCCGATCGAGGTCGTCGTCGTGCGGCCCGACGAGGGGAACGCGATCCTCGGCGGGCTCAAGCTCTACAACCACGAGGGGAGCGACCAGTACGTCGACTTCCAGGAGTTGATCCGCCTCATGTCCGACGAGCCGTGGAAAAAGACGTTCCGGATCCCGGATCCGTCGCCTGAGGTCCAGGCATCGCCGGGAACCGAGGTGCAGCGTCGGGGCGCAGGAGTTGGCTGTTCGCCCCAAGGTATGTGCATGAGGGTGAAGACGATGGACGTCGTGCGGCGACTGGCTCCGGGTACCGTGATCAAGCGCAGCGAGTCCGGCATGGGCCGCGGCACGAAGATCGCGCTCGCGGTGGGTGGCGGCATCGTGGTCGTCGGCGGCGGGTATGCGGCGTGGCGTCACCTGCGGCGACGCGGGTAGAGGGAGAAGCGAAGATGTATTTGAACGCTCGCGAACAGGACCTGATCTTCGGCTTGACCATCACGCCAGGCGAGGGAGTGGAGGACATCACGGCGCGGATGGTCGCTACGGGCGAGCAGATGCCGACGCCGGGCACGGGTCCCGCCGCGCCGTCCGACAAGCTGGCACTCGACACGAGCGGCACGGTGAGCGAGGAGACGGTCGAGCCGCTGATCGGTGACGCGGGCGGCTCGTTCAAGGTCGGGTCGGCCGTCTGGTACAAGAGTCCGTGGCTGTGGGGCGGCGTGGTGCTGCTCGCGGCGGCTGCGGCGACGGCTGTCGTGTGGTCGCGTAGGACGGCGAGATAGCGCCTGCGGGCGCGGAAAGGAAGAGAGGAACTTATGACGCAACTCACTTCGGGATTGGTCGGCTACTTGCAGCAGGCGATGTTCAACGTCGGCTTCTACCCGGGCGCGCTGACGACCGTGTTCGACGTGAACACCGTCGCGCAGCTCGACCTGTACTGGGCGTCGAAGGGCTACGCGGCGCCCAAGAGCGCGGTCGAGGCGACGGCGCTGCTGCAGCGGTCGTTCGTCGAGGTCCCGCAGACGCACACGTTCACCTTGGCCGAGATGACGGTGATCGGGCAGGCGTACGCGGAAGCCAAGGGCCTCGGATTCGGCGGCTGGCTGAAGAGGAACTGGCCGTGGGTCGTTGCCGGCGGCGTGGTGGTCGTCGGCGGGTCGATTGGCGGCTGGTACCTGTGGCAGAAGTCGCAGGAGGACAAGCCCACGGGCGAGCTCGGCGACCTCGGCTGCCCGTGCGCCCTGGGCCTGGGCCACGGCGGACGGACGACGAAGTACCAGTTCCCGTCCGGGCGCAAGAGTGGGCACTACCGGGCGTCGACCGGCCGCTTCCACAGCCACGGGTAGCGCGGCGCAGGCATCTGCCTGCTGGTGAGGTGACGAATGGACGGCAGTCGCTACTACAACAGCGCGGGCGGCCTGTTTCGCCACATCGACGGGCCGTACGCCGACGGCGCGGATCCCGTGGCCGACGCGCTCGTCGCTGAGGCCTCGGGGCTCGGCGATGCCGAGATGGTCCCGAAGACCTCGGTGCCCGAGGCCATCGGGAGCGCGTCGGACTGGGCGGCCGAGCAGGCGAAGCCCTGGGCCGTGCGCCATTGGCCGTGGCTCGTGGGCGGCGCGCTGGCCCTGACCATCGTCGGTCTGGCGGTGGCCGACGTGCGCCGGAGGAGAGCCTGATGCCGTTCGCCGGCAACCAGCCGATGGACCCCGGCCTGTTCGGGACGGATGGCACGCTGGCCTCGGCTCTCGCGCAGGCCGAGCCAGGACCGCCGAAGGATGAGCCCATCTCGGCCGAGATGGACGAGCGCCTCGCCGGGATGACCGGGGAGCAGTACGCGGAGCACTTCCGCCGCTGCCTCTGGGCCCTCGACTACCTGTCCCGGAACCTTCCGCGGGTCTCCGATGACGCGCGCGCGTTCACGATGGACCGGTGCATGGCGGCGTCCGGCGTGTCGTGGACCTCGGGCGTCGCGTGGGCCCTGCAGTCGGCGATCTGCCAGCGCATGGCCGCGAACCCGCCGGCGACCATCGCTGACGAGGCGATCAAGTGGGTCGCGGACGCCGTGGCCTACACGGTCTCCGTCCTCGGCGAGGACTGGCGGGTCGTCGGCGTCGAACACAAGAACGCGGCGGCTATCGCGTACCGGCTCGGCAAGCTGGATCCCGCGAAGGCGCAGGAGTGGTACAGGTACGTCTCCGTGACGATCACGAACTCGTTCGCGGTGATCCGGTCCGAGTACGAGATGCAGTACACGGTCGTCGGAATCCAGGCCAATGCCGTCGACTTCCTCGACGTCCTGCTCCGCATCCTCCACCTGCCGGTCGAGGCGTTCAACTGGATCGTCAAGAAGGCGGGCGAGTGGGCGCAGTCCATGCTCGAGGCCATCGGCGAGGGGCTCGGGCATGTCGGCGAGGGTTTGGCGTCCGCGATCTGGAAGGTCGTGAAGCCGCTCCTGCTGCCCGCGGCGCTGGTCGGAATCGCCTACGTCGGGTGGACGCAGCGCCACAGGATTCACGCGGCGCTGACCGGACGCGGCGGCGCGTCCGTTCCGGGCGACGGCGATGAGATCGAAGCAGAAACGCATCTCCTTCCACCGGGTGAACCGATCCGTTTCCGCAGGAGGTGACCGTGAACGACGTCCTCCCGATCTTCCTGGAACATGGGCTGCTCGGCGCATGCGTCATCGTCCTGGCGGTCGTCGTGTGGCGCCTCTTCAAGGCGCTTGCGAAGACGCAGAACGACAGGGTGACCGAGGCCCATGCCGTCACGGACAAGCTACTCGAGGTCTCGGAGAAATGGCTCGACGCCATCTCGGCGCAGGGCGCGGAGTCGGACAAGATCGTGAAGGCCGTCGATGGCGTGGAGAAGCGGGTCAGCGAGGTGCTCGCCGCAGTGCAACTCCACGACCACGATACGAGAGGAGGGCATCGATGAGCCAGCGCATCACCGTGGACGTGGAAGCGCTGTACGGGAAGGCGCTCGGGCGGCTCGGGGACGTCGGCCGGTACCTCGACGAACTCCGGCAGCTGCGCGCCGCCAAGGGCAACGGGAAGTCGCTCTCGGCGTCGGCCCCGGAGCCCGACGAGGGGCCGGGCCCGGACGACGAGGACACCGAAGACGAGGACGAAGTCACGGCGCGCTGCATGCCAGTGGA
>Ga0315293_10005132_pt1 | contig 12351 bp, 10 predicted proteins | sample YL17G13_20_MG_FD_203071 | JGI IMG/M metagenome (GOLD analysis project Ga0315293, IMG submission 203071) | Sediment microbial communities from Yellowstone Lake, YNP, Wyoming, USA - YL17G13_20 | ecosystem: Environmental > Aquatic > Freshwater > Lake > Sediment | place: USA: Wyoming | collected... | reverse complement strand
GCGCGTGGCGTACCACGTGGCCGAGGCCGAGCGTGAGTGGGGCGGCGATGTCCAGTCGGTGGCCCCCATCTTCTACGGCCTGCTGGCCTCCAAGCGCTTCTTCCCCAACTCGCCTACGTTCACCGGCGCCGGGACGCCGCTTGGCCAGCTGGCGGCCTGCTTCGTTCTGCCGATCAGCGACGATATGGGCCGCGATGCGTCTGGCATCTTCCAGACACTGCGCGACGCGGCGCTTATCCAGCAAACCGGCGGCGGGAATGGTTTCTCGTTCAGCCGCCTGCGGCCCAAGGGCGCCCTGGTCAAGTCCTCGGCCGGCCGAGCCACCGGGCCGGTGGGCTTCCTGCGGGTGTACGACAAGGCCTTCGGCGAGGTGGCCCAGGGGGGCACACGCCGCGGCGCCAACATGGCGGTTCTGCGCGTCGATCACCCGGACATCCGCGAGTTCATCTCGTGCAAGGTCGATGAGAATCACATCACCAACTTCAACATCTCAGTCGGTGTGACCGACGCCTTCATGCGGGCGGTCCGCGACGACGGCACCTACGACCTGATCGCGCCGCACTCCGGCGAGGTGGCGGAGATGGTCCGCGCCCGCGAGGTCTTCGACCTGATCGTCCAGCACGCGCATCACAATGGCGAGCCGGGGTTGCTGTTTCTGGACGCCGCCAACCGCTCCAATCCTGTGCCGCACCTGTACGAGCTGGATGCGACCAATCCGTGTGGCGAGCAGTGGCTGGGGCCGTACGAAAACTGCTGCCTGGGATCGATCAACCTGGCACAGCACCTGGGCCCCGGCGGCACGGTCGACTGGGAGATGCTGCGCCTGTCGGTGGCTGAAAGCACGCGCTTCCTGGATGATGTAGTGACCGCCAACGCGTACGTGCCGGCAGTTCCGCAGCTACGGGAAGCCGCCCACCGGGCGCGGCGCATCGGCCTGGGCGTGATGGGCCTGGGCGACCTGATGTACCACGTCGGTGTGCGCTACGGCTCGGACGATGGGCAGGAGTTCGCTGCGCAGGCCATGGAGTTCGTGCGCTACCACTGCATGCTTGCCAGCATCGAGCTGGCGGTCCAGCGCGGCGCGTTCCCGGCGTCGGCCGGCAGCCTCTACGATTCGCAGAACCTGACCTGGGAGCCGCCACGGCCGCTCACCGCCTACCGGCTGTCCTTCGGACGCCCGTCCGTCGATTGGGACCGGGTCGTCGATGGCATCCGGCGGTCTGGCATCCGCAATGCGGCGCAGACGACCATCGCACCCACGGGTACGATCGCGACCGTAGCCGGCTGCGAGGGGTACGGCTGCGAGCCGGTCTTCGCCCTGGCCTACTACCGGCATGTCGACGACTCCGGCTCCGACCTCCAGTTGTCGTACATGAGCCCGAGCTTCGAGCAGGCGCTGATCGAAGCGGGCGTCGACGACGACACCCGGGCATTGATCGTCGAGCAGGTGATGGACAAGGGATCATGCCAGGCGGTGGCCGAGGTGCCGCCCGAGGTCCGGCGGACGTACGTTGTCTCGCAGGACATTGCAGCTGAGGAACACGTCCGCATGCAGGCGGCGATGCAGGCTTTTGTCGACAACAGCCTGAGCAAGACGGTCAACTTCCCCGAGGGCGCTTCGGAAGAGGATGTCGCCCGAGCCTACATGCTCGCCTGGGAGCTGGGCTGCAAAGGGCTGACGGTCTACATCACCGGATCGCGGCAGAAGGTCGTGCTGGAGACCAAGTCCACGGCGGACAAGAAAGCCACCGCCCGCTCCCCTGAGACGGCACAGCTGCAAATGTGGATGGAAGGCAAGCAGCCTCGCCCTCAGCGCCTGGAGGGCTGCACGTACCAGATCAGCACGCCGGTGGGTAAGGCGTTTGTCACCGTCAACCAGAGCCTGGAGGGACAGCCCTTCGAGGTCTTCATCACCACGGCCAAGGCCGGCTCGGAGACGGCAGCCGTGTCCGAGGCCATTGGTCGCCTGATCTCGTACGTCCTCCGGATTGCCTCGCCTGTCCCGCCGCGCGAGCGGCTGGCAGAGACGGTCCGGCAGTTGGCCGGGATCGGCGGCGGGCGCCCGCTCGGCTTTGGCCCCAATCGTGTCCTTTCCCTCCCCGACGGGCTGGCCCGCGCCCTGGCCGAGTACCTCGGCCAGACGCCCGGCACGCTGCTGGTCCTTCCCGAGCCCGAGGCCCAGCCGCTGATCCCTGTGCGGATCGGCGACCTGTGCCCGGAGTGCGGCGCGGCGGCCGTGGTGAACGAGGAAGGCTGTCGCAAGTGCTACGGGTGCGGCTACAGCGAGTGCTAGTCCGCCGCTGACCCTGCGAGACCGCTGGAGGTTTCCCGGCGGCGGGTTAGTCCCGCCGCCGGTTCTGGTTGCCCCGGCGATTGCGGCCTGTTTGAGGGACGATCTGCAAGCTGAGGGGAAGGCCGCGCTCCGGTTGTATACTCAAAGCTGCCAGACGGCGCTTTGAGGATGGGAGGTCGGCGATGATTTCATTCCGCGAGATGCTCGATTCGGTCAGCCGGCTGGCTGAGATCCTCAAGACGTCGGCCGAGACCGAGACCACCTTCCAGCGCTCCACCACGAGCCTGACGGACCTGGGCACGATGCTGGAGGCAGCGCGCCTGCGCCACTTCAAGACACCGGCCGAGGTGGCGGACTACATCGACCGGGTCGCCGTGACGCAGCTGAATGGGATCCGCGACAGCCTGGAGATCGCCACCGCTTCCCATTTCGGCAAGATGCGCACGGCCACTGAACTGGCCGGCCGGCTGGAGCTCCGCCTTCAGGCGCTGGCCGATGGCGCCGTCGACGGCTACCTGGGCTGAGGCCGGATCAGGGAGGGCGCGTGGCCAAACGCTTCATCCTGGTGGCCGGCAACATCGGCGCCGGAAAGACGTCACTGACCGAGCGCCTGGGTGAGCGCCTGGGCTGGACGACGGCCTACGAGTCGGTGCGCGACAACCCGTACCTGGCCGACTTCTATGCCGACATGCGGGCGTGGGCCTTTCACCTGCAGGTGTTCTTCCTCGGGCATCGCGCCGAACAGCACCTGGCGCTGGCGCGCTCGCCGGAGTCGGCCATCATCGATCGGTCGATCTACGAGGACGCCGAGATCTTCACCCGCGCCAGCCTGTCGCTGGGCAATGTCACCCAGCGTGACTACGACACGTACTGGCGCGTATACCAGCTGGTCGTTTCGAATCTCCCGGCGCCTGACTTGCTGATCTACCTGCGCGCCCCCGTGCCCGTGCTGCTGGAGCGTATCCGATCGCGCGGGCGGGACATCGAACGCGGCATCACCGCCGACTACCTGGGATTGTTGGAGAAGTTCTACGACGACTGGGTGGCGGGGTTCGACCTCTCCCCGGTCCTGACCATCAAGAGCGACGACCTGGATTTCGTCCACAAGCCGCCGCACCTGGAAACCGTCGTACGCAGGATTCACTCGATCCTGGCGGGCAAAGAGGAGATGGAGTTCCCGAAAGGCAAGTAGCCGGGCAAGCGGCCAAGCCCCCGGATTCCGGGCGGCGCGCGGAGACCGTCTCTCGCGGTCTGCAGGCGGGAAAGCCGCGTGGCGAGGGTCGCGCCATGGTTAGGCGGGAGGCCGGTCTCGCCGGGAGCGCGCATGAGCGCGCATGACCGTGTGGCCAGTTGGTCTACCTCGAGCCCCACGCCGACGGCATGGGGCTCCTTCATGCATGGTCCCCGCAGAACACGTGATCATGGGCGGGGGTGCTGCAAGAGGCGGCGTGCTGGCGGATGGCGCGGACGGACCGCGAGGCAGGCGACTCGTCTCACACAAGCAGTTGGCGTGCGCGTCGGAAGACCTGATCGAGCATCTCCACCGTAAGTCGGCCGGTCTGGGTGTTCTGCCGGCTTGGGTGGTAGCTGGCGAGCAGCGTGAAGCCTGGGAGCAAGGCCTCGGCGCGATGTGCGAAGCGCGGCTTTGGCGTAGGAAGGGGCACAGCCTGCGCCTGCACCGTCTGCAGCATGCCCTGGAAGGCAAGCTGACCCAGCGCGATCACGACCTGGAGCCGGGGAAGCGCATCCAGATGGGCAATAAGAAACGGCCGGCAGCGGGCGATCTCTACTGCACTGGGTCGATTCCCTGGGGGGGCGCAATGAGCGACGGCGGCGATGTACAAATCCTCGAGCCGCAACCCGTCGGCGGCGTGGGTGGAGGCGGGTTGGCTGGCGAAGCCGGCCCGGTAGAGGGCCGGCGTCAGGAACTCGGCTGAGCCGTCTCCCGTGAACATTCGCCCGGTACGGTTCGAGCCGTGCGCGCCGGGCGCCAGCCCGACCAGCAGCACGCGCGCCGAAGGATCTCCGCACGCCGGCACGGGCCGGCCCCAATAGGTCTCGTCCCGGTACGCGCGGCGCTTGACACGGGCCATACGTTCCCGGTGTACGACCAGCCGCGGGCAGCGGCGGCAGGCGATGATCTGCGAGTTCAGCTCAATGAGGTCGCACATCGGGGGTAGGGGGATTCGCGGCTGAGGCATCCTGGCGTCAGGCACTGCGGAGAACGGCGCGCTGCCAGGTCCGTTGGATCTCCAAGGCATCCTCATCCATCACCGGGCTCTCGCACACGATGCGGCCGCCGCACTTCATCTCCGCCAGCGCGCGGATGAGGGCTTTGAAGTCGAAGTCCGACTGGGCCAGCATCAGGTGGTTGCGTTCGCCCTTGGCGGTGTACTCGATGCCCGAGACGTGAGCGTGCAGCCGCTTCAGGCTGGCGGCTCCCAGGCCGCGCCGGTAGCGGGTCAATACCGCCTTCCAATCGGCGTACGAATTCATCGAGCCGTCTCCGGCGCGGGCGTGCAGGTGGGCGAAATCCAGGCACGGCTGGACCCCTTCGACCTGCCTGGCCAGCGCGATCACGTCGTCCAGCGAGCCAAGCATGGCCGACTTGCCCATGACCTCAGGGCGGAGCGTGATCGGGTTGCCTGCGCGGCGCAGTTCGTCGACGCAGCCCTGGAGCCGCGGCACGGCCACCACGAGCACCTCGGCTGCCGGGCGGCCGAAGTACGAGCCGGGATGGAAGACGACGTCGGTCGCGCCGGCCAGGTTGCCGTAATGCGCCGCATCCATCAACCGCTTGCGACTCTTGGGCCATTCCTCGGCCGTGGCGTTCAGATTGATGTAGTAGGGGGCATGGACGCTAAGCAGGACGTCTGCCTGCGCGGCGGCCAGGCGGATCGCGGCGCAGGTCGCCTCGCCGACGCGCACCGACTGCACCCAGGCCATCTCGTACGCCATGAGGCCCAGCCCGCCCAGATGCTGCAGGGCGCCGACGGAGCCCCCGGGTTTGGCCGGTGTCGACGCGGGTGCGCCGACGGTGCCAAAGCGAAACGCGGGTGGTGCCATGCTCGACTCCTTTGGGGACGCGGGACGCCGGCCGGGACGCAAGCCCGGCGCTCAGGCGCCGGGTTGTGGGCGACTCATCCCGATGAGCGCGGGCTCAACCGCGGCGCAGGGAGCCGGTCTTGGGAGTTGGTTCGCGCGGCAGCGTGACGTGGAAGGTGGCGCCTTCGCCAGGCTTGCTCGTGACCCAGATCTTGCCGCCGTGCTGTTCGACGACCGTCTTGGCCAGCGCCAGCCCGAGCCCCGTCCCCTCGATCGGGTTGTTTGGGTCGCGGACGGTCTCCCGTCCGCGGAACAGGTGCTCGAAGACGCGCGGGATCTCATCTTCGGGGACGCCCGGCCCGGTATCGGCCACGTGCAGGCCGACGCGATCCTCATCCCAGTCGGCGGACACGGTAATCGTGCCGCCGGGCTCGGTGAACTTGATGGCGTTGCTCAACAGATTGGTCATGACCGAGTTGAGCCGCGACGGGTCGCCGATAATCAGCACCGCCTCGCGCGGGGGTTCATAGGCGATGGTGTGATGGCGCGCTTCGGCCAACGGGCGCAGGTCCTCGATGGCGCGCCGGATCAGATCGTTCACCTGGCAAGGCTCGAAGGACAGATTGGCATTGGTCTCGACTCGGATGGTCTCGAGCAACCCGGTGATCAGGTTGGTCATGCTGTCGGTGGCGCGCTGCATCATGCTCAGCGCCTTGCGCTGCTGCTCGCTCAAGGGCGCGTCGCTCAGCAAGTCGGCTCCGAGGCGGATGGCGTTGAGCGGGTTCTTCAGGTCGTGGGCCGCGGTCCCCAGGAGCTGGGAGCGCATGCGGTCGATCTGCTTGAGAGCGGTGATGTCCTGCATGACCGCCACTCGCCCAACGTCGGTCACCTCGGAGACCGAGGCGTAGAGCGTGCGCTCGGTCGGCGTTGTGACCTCCTGCGTGGTAGGCAGGCTGACCTCCTGGCCGACGAGCAAATCACCCAAGGGATGGCCGAAGAACACCTCGTCCGCCATCCGGCCGGCCGCCAGGTCGGCGTTGATGCGGAAGGACTGGGCGGCGGCCTTGTTGACCAGGATGATCCTGCCCGACCGATCGGTGAGCACGACCCCATCGGCTGTCTCGACCAGCGTGGCTTCCAGCCGACGGCGTTCCTCGGCCACCCGTTGGAACAGGTTGGCGTTCTCGATCGCCACCGCCGCCCAGGAGGCGACCGAGGTGAGAATCTGTTGATCGCCTTCGAGGAAGGCGCCGCGAGGGTGATTGATTGCCTCGATGACGCCGAGCATCTGGCCACGGGTTTCCATAGGGACACACAGCACCGAAGACGTCAGCAGGCCCGTTTGCCCGTCGATCGAGGAGTGGTACAGCGGGTTGGCGCGGACGTCATTGGCGATCAGCGGTTGCCGGTTGCGCGCCACCCATCCGGCGATGCCTTCCTCGAGTCGGATGGCAACGTCGCGCAGGCGCAGTTGGGTCCCGCCGCTGGCCTTGAGGATCAGCTTTTCGCCCGGCTCGTCCAGCAGGAACAGGACGCAGGCCTCGACGCCCAGCAGCCGCTGGGCGTTCTGCATGGCGTTCTCCAGCGCGACTTCCAGATCCAGCGTTGACGTCAGATCGCGGCCGATGTCGCCGAGGAGCTGCAGTTGGTCGGCGCGCGCCTTGGCCGTCTCGAGGTGAATGGCATCCTGCAGTCCGACGGCACCGATGTTGATGATCGCCTGGGCCAGCTCCATTTCCTGCTCATTGATCTGCCGCCCGGCCTGGTTGTATAGAAGGCGGACCAGGCCAAGCGCCTGGTTGTGCGTGGCCAGTGGGAAGACGGCGACCGCCGCCAGGCCTTCCTGCTGCAGCAGGCTCATGTCCCGCGGAGACCCCTGAGGCGGCACCAGGCTGAGGGTGGCGGGCTTGAGGTCGCGCAGCACCTGCTTGTGGACCGGGTACTCCGGCATGCTATCGGTCACCATCGAGACGACGGTGTGCTGGACCGATTTGCCGAGCTGCGGACGGAAGCGGGTCGTCAGGCCGGTGCCTTCGCCAAAGACCAGGACCTCGCACGAATCGGCTGAGGCTGCCTTCAGCAGGTGGGCGGCGGTCTGGCGGACGGCCTCCAGGCGATCGCGCGTGCCGGTGATGGCGTGCGTCGCCTGGTAGAGCAGGCTGAGCTTGTGGAACAGGTAGCTCTGGCTGGCTGACTGCCGGGCGAACGCCAGAACCTCGGCAGCCCGCGCGGCGATGATCTCGACTGTCGCCAGGGCTTCGGCGTCGAACCCGTTGGGGCCGTCGTTGGCGACGAAGACCAAGCCGATGGTCTGTCCGCCGGTCTGGCATGGGGCGCACACGACGTTGCCCGGGGCCAGCGGCAGCCCAAGCGACTCGCGTGCCCCGCCGGAGGCCGACGCCTGCCGTCCGGTCAACGCCGCCCGGAGGACAGGCTGCTCGGTGGCCAGGGAGAGTCGGCCCAGGTCTGCCAGGGCAAGGCCCTGGGCAAATCGCGGGCTGAACGCGTTTTCGGCTTCATCGTACTCGTACAGAGCGGCCCGGGGAGAGGCGAGCAGTTGCGAGGCCAGGTTGAGCAGGCCGCTCAGCGCCTGCGCCGGATTGTTGAAGTCCAGCGGACTGGCTGCGGCGCGGAAGACACTGCCTTGTCGGATTGAGGGGGTAGCCGCCATGCGGAATGTCTCCGAAGGGGTCAGGACAACAGATCCATTATGGCATACATGCCCGCGCCCGGCAAATCGTACGCCTGTCCGGTGTCAGGCGCCAAGGAGGCGCTGCGCCAGGGGCGGTCCCAGGATGAGCAGCCCGATCACCGCAGCCGCTGCAGCCGCAATCAACACAGCTGCCGCTCCGACATCTTTCCCCAGGCGCGCCAGCGGGTGTACCTGCGGGCTGGCGAGATCCACCGTGGCTTCAAGCGCGCTGTTGATGAATTCGGCCATCCAGACGATCGCCATAGCCAGCACCAGCAGCGCCCACTCGATCCTGGGCAGGTGGAGCCAGGCGGCGAGGAGGATCACGCTCGCGCTGGCAACGGCGTGGATCCACGCGTTGCGCTGGGTGCGGAGCACGTGGGCCAGACCCGCAAAGGCGTGCGCGAAGGATGCCAGCCGGGAGACCGACGGCGTCGGCCTCATGTCACCCCTCGGGGACTGCGGATCGGTGATCCAAGATCGGCCAGGATCTCGTCCTGCAGTTCCCACATGGCGGCGCGCGCTGCGTCGTCGGCGTGGTCGTGCCCGAGCAGGTGCAGCACGCCATGGACGGTCAGGAGAACAAGCTCGGCCTGGATGTCATGGCCAGCGGCGTGTGCCTGTCCCGAGGCGACCGGCAGGGCAATGGCGACGTCCCCGTGGTAGACCATGCCAGGATCGGGTAGACGATCGCCGGACGGAAAGGACAAGACGTCCGTCGCGACGTCCGATTGCGCATAGATGGCATTTAGCTGTCGAATCTCGGCTTCATCGGTAATCCGGATGGTAGCCTCGCCTGGTTGAGCGTGGGTGAGAGCAAGCGTGCGTAGGGCGGCGCGGCGCAGGGCGGCCGCAACCGGCCGAGGAGCCGCCTGGACAGCGACTTTGTGTGTCATCGGCGTCGGGAGGCGGTGCCCGGCGTTGTCGGCGATTGTGCCGATTCCTGGGGGCTGGCTGGCGGGGGCAGGTCGGTCTCGTCGGGCTGCGGGTAGCGGATGCGCGGATGGTAGATGCCCTTGAGCGTGCTGGCGAACGATCGACGGATGGTGTCCAGGTCACGCAGGGTCAGGTCGGTCCGGTCCAGCTGGCCCTTGGCCAGCCGATCGTCGACAACCCAGGCCGCCAGCCGTTCGATGGCCTGCTCGTCCTCGGGATTCTCGGCCCGCGCCTTGGCCTCCAGTCCATCGGCCAACATCAGGATGGCGGTCTCGCGCGAGCGCGGCCGGGGCCCGGGGTAGGAAAAGTCGCGGCGGTCGACCTTCGACGCGTCCCCATTTGCCGCTTCGACCGCGTTGCGGTACTGGAAGGAGGCGTCCAGCGTCCCGTGATGTTCGGGGATGAAGGCCTGGATACGGCGCGGCAGACGGTACTTGCGCGCCAGTTCGAGGCCGTCCCGCACGTGCCCGACGATGACCGAAGCGCTGGTCTGCGGGTCCATCTGCTCGTGGACGTTTTGCCCGGGGGGCTGATTCTCGATGAAGAACGCCGGACGGAGGGCCTTGCCGGCGTCGTGGTACAGCGCGCCGACGCGCACGAGCGCGGTATTGGCGCCCACGGCGCGCGCGGCCTGCTCGGCCAGGTTGGCGACCTGCAGGCTGTGCTGGTAGGTGCCGGGCGCGTTGCGCAGGATGAACTGCAACAGCGGGTGGTCGGGACGCGAAAGCTCCATCAATTGCAGGTTGGTGGTGATCCCGAACACGTTGCCCACGAGAAGCACCAGGCCGAATCCGAGGCTGGCCGAGAGGAGTCCGCTGGCGAGCGCCGCGCCCAGCAGCGAGGCTTTGCCGAAGGCGTCGGTCGCCGGATCGGGGAAACGGAACACGATCACCATGGCCGCCGACGCAATCCCGGCGGCAAACCCAGCCCAGATGAACGTGCTCAGGCGTTCGGCGCGCCCGATGATGAGCGCCCCCATGACTCCGCCGAGCAGCGTGTACATGGCCATTTCGAGGCCGTAGGGCGCCAGGTAGCCGGCGAGGCCGGCCGACACCAATGCCACCGCGGTGCCCATGCCCGGTCCGAAGAGCACGGCCACAAGCATCGGCAGCGTGGCGGCAGGGAACAGGTACGGGAGCAGCGTTCGCCCAGGGACCATCGCCTGCATGCCGATCGTGGCGAAGACCAGACTGCCGGCGAGGATGGCGGCGAAGCGCGCGCTCTGGATCTCACGCGGTTGAATCCGGAGCCCGAACAGGACAAGGGTGACGGCCAGGGTTGTGACCAGCAGCGTGCGGACGGCGGCTTCTCGCCACGGGTCGGGCGGCTGCAGCAAGCCATACGCATCCAGGGCCTCGATCAGCAGCGGCGTGGCGATGTCGCCCCGGGCGATGATCGTCTGCCCGGAGGCGAACGATTGGAGTGTCGGATCGACCTGCTGGCGGGCGAGCTGGCGCGCACCCCGTGTGGCGGCGTCGTTGTACAGGGCATTCGGGACGATGAACGCGCTGACGATGTCGGAGACAAGCGTTGCCTGGTCTTCGGGGAAGGCGATGCTTACTCGCGCGGCGACGGAGCGGCGCGCCTCCTCCGTGCGGCCCTCTCGAATTTCGCTGCGCATCACCTGCTCGAGCACCGCGACGGCTTCGAGCTTGAGCGCCTGCCAGCGCGCTTCCGGGAGCTCCAGCAGCGCGGTCGCCTGTGCGGCATTCAGACGCAGGTCCGACAGGCCGGAGAGATCACCCAGGCGCTGCTCCGGAGAAGCGAACGGATCGCCGCGAATCGAGTCGACGAAGCTGAGCAAGCTGCGCAGCCGATCGAGCTGCTGGCGGGCCGTGCGCACGTCCGGGGGATCGTATTGGTCCAGGACGGCCGATTCGGCGGTCTGGCGAGCCTGCTCGGATAGGATCTCACTGGTGTAAGACAGCGTGTACGGGGCCGGGATGTCCACTGGAGCGACTTCACTCACCTCCAGCGGCACGGCGGTCCGTTGAGGGGAGAGGGGGAGCGAGAGTGCCAGGACCGCCCCCACCACACCGGCGACGAAGATCACCCACAGCCTGGCAGCGAGCCAGCCCTGCCGCAGGCGGTCACGCCATCCCCGACGTGAGGGATCTAGCGCGTCCATTGGGGTCAGGCGCGTCCGAGCAACTCACGGACGACGGCCGAGATCTGCTTGCCGTCGGCGCGCCCCTCGACGAGCGGCACGAGGGCTTTCATGACCTTGCCGAGGTCCTGCGGGCCGGCGGCTCCGGCCTCGGCGATCGCCTGGCGCGCCAACTGCTCCAACTCCGCGGGATCCATCGCCTTGGGCAGGTAGGCTTCCAGGACTCCAATCTCGGCCTGCGACGCCTGAACCAGATCCGCGCGTGAGGCCCGCTGTGCCTCGTCGATGGCCTCCTGCACCATCTTGATCTCCTTGCGCAGGATCCCGGCGATGGCGGCCTCATCCAGGGGGCCGCGCTTCTCAACTTCGGCCAGCTTTATGGCGGACAGCACCATCCGCAGCGTACGCTTGCGGACATCATCGCCGCTGCGCATGGCGTCTTTGAGGGAACTCTGGAGGTCAGCCTTCGATGGCATCGGTCTTCTGCTCCACGGCACTCATGCGACCGGCGCTCCCCGGAACAGCGCACGCTGGGCCGGACAGGGGTGGATGCGGCCGGTGCGCCTCCGGCAGTCTGGTCTCCGAGCGCGGACCGGATCAGCCGGCGCGCCCAGTGACCGACTCGCGGGAGACGATTCTATCACCCACCTGCCGCGCTGGCGAAGGAATGAGAGGGCGGCCCGCGGGAAGGATAGGCTGGGGGCGACTCGCCAGGAGGCGCCACTCCGCGGCCAGCCTGCCAACGACGCGAGCGCTGGTCAGGCGCGTCCGGCCCGGAGGAGCCATCCGAATCCGGTCGATCCTGCGCTTGACGCTGTCTGACCGGCCGACTAGTACTACTTTGTTACATGTTGCTTCAAGCGTGGATGGCGTGTAGAATAGCCTCCGTTCGGGGTAGACGGAGGAGAAATGGCGATCTTGAAGGCCGGTCCGGATCCTCTGGTTGATCTGGCGGCGTTTCTTGAGCCTTTCGGCAGGCTGGTGCGCCGGTCGGAAAGCCGGCAATCGCTGGAGCGCTACACCACCGGCTTGCTCTCGGACCTGGGTCGCAAGACGGCCTCGGACATTGGGCGGGCGGTGGCCGCCACCAGTTCGCAACGGCTTCAGGAATTCCTGACCCGTACGGCCTGGAACCCCAAGGAGATGGACCAACTGAGGGTAGGGCACATGGTGGAGCACGCCAGTGTGGGCGCAGGGGTAGTCATCCTGGATGATACCGGGTTTGCCAAGAAGGGCAGACATTCGGTCGGGGTGGCCCGGCAGTACTCGGGAACCCTG
>Ga0315293_10005131_pt1 | contig 12352 bp, 11 predicted proteins | sample YL17G13_20_MG_FD_203071 | JGI IMG/M metagenome (GOLD analysis project Ga0315293, IMG submission 203071) | Sediment microbial communities from Yellowstone Lake, YNP, Wyoming, USA - YL17G13_20 | ecosystem: Environmental > Aquatic > Freshwater > Lake > Sediment | place: USA: Wyoming | collected... | reverse complement strand
GCGCTGGAACACGCCGTGCTTACCTCCCTGGCGCACACGCGGGGGCAGCGGCATGTCCTGGCGGCCTTCTTCCGGGCGGCCGGGTTGGAACTCTGAAGTGTACCATTACTTAGGCAATGATCAATAGGCCGTCTTGGCCGAACGCTCAGCCTTTGAAAGGAATGCATGTTCAAGTTGGTCGTTTTCACCGTGGTGTCAGCTGGCCTCATCTACGTATCGCGGGCCTCGCTTCGTACGCCGCGCTCCCATGGCTTCTATCGTTTCTTTGCATGGGAGTCCATTGTCGCCCTGTTCCTGCTCAACGTGGACGTCTGGTTCCGTGACCCGTTTTCTTGGCACCAGCTCATCTCTTGGTTCTTGCTCACTGTCTCCATCGTCCCGTTCGCGTTCGGGGTTCGCTCGCTAGCCACCAAAGGCAAACCGGTGAAACACCGTGAGGATGACAGTCACCTGCTGGCCTTTGAGAAGACCACCGCACTGATCACAACGGGCATCTTTCACTACATTCGCCACCCACTCTACAGTTCACTCTTGCTATTGGCCTGGGGGCTGTTCGCCAAAGCTCCGGCCTGGCCAGGTGCACTGCTTGTGCTGGCGGCGGCCCTGTTTCTGCTTGCCACGGCCAAGGCGGACGAGGCCGAATGTATTTGCTTCTTTGGCTCATCATATCAAGCATACATGAAGCAGACCAAGATGTTCGTGCCTTTCTTGTTCTGACGGATCGGAGTAGTCACGGGTTGTCAATGCCATTTCGCCATGGCCAGGAGCGGCCCAGCACGCCCATCCAGCGGATGGCTTCACTTCGCACCCGTGCCTGGAATTGCCAGAGCGGCTTGGGCAGCAATCAGAAGAAGGCGAAGATGGCGGTTGTCAGCGGCCCAACAACTCGCTGCAGCTGACCCGGCTGGCATGCGGACAGTTGGAGCGCGCCTTGCCCGCCGAGTTGCGCGAGGATGGGTGCGCCGTTGCCCGAGCCGCCGGGCAGCTGGCCCACAGGGCTGCTCACCTGCACCGCACCTGCGGTGCGCCGCAGGTGCAGGTGTCGCGAAGCTCGAGGCCGTTATGCGGCTTTCTACCGCACGTTCTGACAAGACCCTTGATTCATTTCACCCGATTGCGTTGTTTCGTGTGGTAGATGGCCCCGGGAAACCAGCTCGGAGGTAAACGGCTATCTACACGTCTAGTTGATCACTTCCCATCCATTGGCTTGGGCATGGGCAGCGAGCTCGCGATCCGGGTAGGCAGCAATGGGATGCCCAACACGCTCTAGTAACGGCAAGTCAGTCAAGCTGTCAGCGTAAGCGTAGCTCTCGGGCCATTGGATTCTTTCGTCGCTTCCTAGATACTGTTCAAGCCGACTCACTTTGCCCTGCCCCTGGCACACAGGGAGTTCACAAGCTCCCGTGAAGCGCCCTTCTCGGACCACTAGCGGAGTGCCCACCGTGTCAGCTACCCCCAAATGACGTCCTATCTCGTCCAGTAGTGGCGCAAATGTGCCCGATACAATGATGACGCGGTGTCCGGCTGACCGGTGCTCTGTTATTCGAGTCGTCATGCTCGCACGGATTCGAGGAAGTACGTAATGTTCACAGATCCATGCAAAAGCCACTTCCGCCTCTTCCGTTGTCCACCCTCCTACTGTCCAAGCAAGGTTTCGAGCCCACAGTTCCCGCGAAGCGGTCGGGGAGACCAGCCCAACGTTTGATATCAACCACAGGGGTAAATGCACGGCCATGTATGCATAAAGACGCAACCGCTTCACTCGATGCTGTCGGTGATGCTCAGCAATACCAAGTGTTATGTGACCTGTGTAGAGAGTGCCATCAAGATCGAAGATTGCACCGATCATCGCAATGCATGTACCTCCCGGCTGGCCATTCCTCCTAGCCCGCCTTTCTCTTGCATCATCACAATGGTTGGCCAATTCATTTCGTTTCAGGAATCTACGATGAAGGTAGTCTCCATTGGTAGAACTGGCAAACCAGGAGTGCCACGTGTTCTTTCTTCTCTACGAAGTGCCTCTAGCCATGAGCGGACAAACCGCCACACCCACTGTACCAGGACCTGTATGGATAGAGATTGCAGGACTCAGTTCAGTGACAAGCAGTTCTTCGCATGTGATTAGACCGGCCACTTGGGCCTCAAGCGCTCTGGCCTCCGCTGGTGAGCCAGCATGGACCACTGCAACCCGTACTGGCTGAGCGTCAGCATACTGAGTAGCTATTTCGAGCATTCGAGTGATCGCCTTTCTCTTCGTTCTTACGCGCTCCAATGCATCAACGCGGCCTTCGTGTAGGTGTAGAAGCGGTTTGACACTGAGCGCTGTACCGAGAAGCTTCGAAGCGCCACCTATCCGACCACCACGATGCAGGTACTCCAGCGTATCGACAACAAACAGGACTCTAGCACTTGCTGCAGCACTCCGAGCCGCCGCTTCAATATCCTCTAACGACATCCCTTGTGCAGCCGCTCGTGCGGCGGCGAGAACGGCGAAACCCAATCCCATTGAGGTTGACTGGGTATCAATCACGCGAACAGGAACGCGGGAAAAGACGTCCTTCGCCGACTGCGCTGAGTTGACCGTCCCGCTCAGCTTGGAGGAGATCAGCGGAGTAACGATGGCATCATAATCCGAAGACAGTTGCTCATAGATCAGTTGGAAGTCTTCTGGGTTGGGCTGGGTTGTGGTGGGGTGGACAGGGTCTTTCTCCAGCCGCTGAAGGAACTCGGCAGGTGTGATGTCCAGTCCGTCGCGAAGCGTTTCATCTCCCCAAAGAACCGTAAGTGGAATCACATAGATGCTGTATTGGTCGATCAACCTGGTGGGTAAATAGGCTGAGCTATCAGTGAGCACGGCGACTTTGGTCATTTGACCCTCCTCCGAAGAAGACGAAAGAATTATCCAAATGGGGATTTCATATTCCCACAATGTCCAGGATTTCCCGCGTGAACTCGGCCAAGCGGCCACGGCTCTCAAGGTTCAATCCTGCCAATACTCTCTGGTACTTCTTGGCATGAACAGCAAATGCACTGCCAAAGCGTCGACTGAGGCGCTCTACCAGAGAGAAACCTACAGTAAGGCCCGCTAGTGCGCTCAGATCCAACTCGCCTGGGAGCCCGACCTTTCGTATAGCATTTCGGATGCCGTTCAAATCGGCTACGCCCTTCAGAGAGTGTAGGCCGAGTGCAATAGCTGTAACCATCTGTGTGAGGAATACCGTCGGCGAATGTTGGTCGGGAAGCCGTTTGAGCAACTCATCGAGAAGTGTCTCATAGTCTGCTGCCTTGCCTGAGCGTAGCTGATCAAGAATACGAGATCTTGCCTCCTCCCATTCAGGCTCGCTCCACCTACCGTTTGCCAACCCCACAATCACCTTCATCGCAAGGGGAGTGGGCCGAAAGACAACCGACGACCGACCTGGACCGTGCATATCCTCAGGGCGATGATACTCTGATTGAACTAGACCACGTTCTTCTAGTAGGCGCATCATCTCGTATGCGGTTACTTTCCCAACGCCCAAGCGATTGGCAATTGTGGAATAGTGAACCGGCGCGGCCTCCTGGTGATACAAGTCCAGGAGTCTCCCCAAGAATTCACGCTGACGACCGGTTAGTGCTTTCATCAAGAATGTGTATCTCCGAAAATACCTAAACAATTATATCACAATGGTCGGTCAATGCCACTGATCCTAGTCAGGAGAAACGAAAGCCGCATAACAACTCGCTGCAGATGACCCGGCTGGCGTGCGGAAAGGGTAGGGTGCCTTGCCCGCCAGGATCCGGGCTACAACCTGCTCAGCATTCTCAGCATCGGTATTGGAAACGGCGCCAGCCGGCCCGGGGATTTCACTCCCAAGTGTTGCGGGGTCTTCATTCCCAGCCCTCAGGACCAGCTTAGCTATAAGGGCCTTTAGCCGACTGTTCTCCGCTCTCAGGTCCACAATCAGGCCGTAGGCGTCGTTAAGCTCACTGTCCCGGCTCATGGCTGCATCCCCCCGACCTGGGGATACCGATTCCCAGGCACCGGCCCCGTTCCCCGGTAGCCGTGGCGGTCTTGAGAGGTCTGCCGCTTTGGAGCCGTATGGATCCGGGGGATCCCGTACCTCTGACTCTTTGAGCATGTGGGCGAGGTACAGGACCGGCACCGTCGCGCTTTCTCAGCCGGTGTTACCCGGTCACAAGCTCGAAGGATTTTCGTCAACCCCGAGGCAGGGTGAGAGAACGGCGCCGCGGTTTGCGCATAGCCATTCCCAGAGAACGAATCGGCCGCAGGAGGGAGGCCGGTTCTTCTCTATGTGACGGCGGAGGCGGACTTATGTGCCCAGCCAGCGGGCGGCGGCGGAGGCGAGATCGGCGAGGGGGCCGCTGCGGACGGTACAGCGGGGGAGCGAGTCGATGAAGGCGCGTCCGTAGGGCTTGCTTAGGATGCGCCGGTCGAAGGTCACCACCAGGCCGCGATCGGAGCGGGTCCGGATCAGGCGTCCGAAACCCTGGCGGAAACGCAGGATCGCCTCCGGGACGGAGTACTCGGAGAACGAGGACTCGTAGGTCTCGGCACGGGCGGCCACGATCGGGTCGCTGGGGACGTCGAAGGGCAGGCGGATGATGGCCAGCACCGAGAGAGCCTCCCCCGGGACGTCGACCCCTTCCCAGAAGGAACGAGTCCCCAGGAGGACCGCCTGCTCGGTGGTCCGGAAGCTCTCGAGCAGGGCATGCCGCGAGGCGCCCTCGCCCTGCTCGAAGACCAGAACGCCCTCGGCGGCCAACGGCTCGGTGATCGCCTTGGCCGTGCGCCGCAGCTGGTCATAGGAGGTGAACAGCGCCAGCGTCCGCCCGTGAGTCGCCTTGCACAGCCGCAGCAGCCCGCGCTCCACAGCCAGCTGATAGGCCTGGCGGTCGGCGGGCTCGGGGATGTCGTTGATCAGGTAGAGCAGGGTGGAACTCTCGTAGTCGAAGGGGGAGCCGAGGGCGAGCTCATCGGCATCCTCGGCACCCAGGCGCGCCCGAAGGTAGTCGAACTCGCCGGCCGTCGTCAGCGTGGCCGAGGTCATGATGACCGACTCCTTCTCGTACCACAGGAAGCGCTGGACAAGCTGCCCGACCTCGAGGGGAGCGGCATGCAGCGCCACTCGGCCCTGCAAGGGACGGATCTCGGCCCAGTAGATCGTCTGGGGGTCGGGCTCGAAGACCATCTTCTCCAGGTTGGCGAAGACCTCACCCAGCGCGCGGACGGCGCTGCGCAGGGTAATGGCGAGATCCCCCGCAGCCTCCTGGTCAGCCTGCCCCAGATCGGCCAGGGCCTCCGCCATCTCGCCGAGAACGCCGACGGCGGACGAGAGTGGCTGTCGCAGGTCCTCCCAGGCCGCTTCGACCTCAGCCCAATCCGGGATGGCGCGCGTCGAGGAGACGATGCGGACCTGCTGCCCGTAGGGACCGACCTCGCGATCCTCCCGGGCACGGGACAGAAAGGAGGAGATGGCGGAGAAGAAGCGCTCGGCCAGACCGGTGCATTCGGCAGCCCGATCCGAGGCCACGGCCACGGCGCGGGCCACTTGGCTCGACGTGTCGGGCGGAAGCTCGCTTCGGGCGCTCGCCAGCACCTTCCCCAACAGCCCTGAGTTCTGGCTGCCGAGGTCGCGGAGTAGGCGATCGACGTCCGCCTCGGTGACGTGGAAGGCCAAGCCGTTGGTGACGGCCTGCTCGAGGTGATGCGCTTCGTCGACAATCAGGTAGCGGTACTCGGGAAGAACACGGCTGCCGGTGGAGATGTCGGCCAGGAGCAGGGCGTGGTTGACGATGACCAGGTGGGCGGCTTCAGCCGCCTGGCGAGCCTTGTAGTAGGGGCAGGCGCCGCCGGCCAGGGTGAGGCAGGCATCCCCGGCGCAGTCCTCGCTTTCGGCCGAGAGCCGAGACCAGGCGGCCGCCTCGCCGGGACCCGGCAGGTTGATCTCGCTCCGGTCTCCTGAGCCTCCGCCTTCGAGCCAGACCAAGATCTTGGCCAGAACGCGCATCTCGTCCGTTGTTCGGGGTCCGACCCGGCGCATGGCCGCCAGACGCCGCGGGCACAGGTAGTTGGCGCGTCCCTTCAGAACCGCGGCCCGGTAGTCCGCTGCCAGGATCCGGCAAAGGTCGGGGATGTCCTTGTGGATCAGCTGGTCTTGCAGGTTGATGGTGTTGGTAGAGATGACGACGCGCTGCCCGTTCTGGGCAGCCCAGGCGAAAGCGGGGACGAGGTAGGCCATGGACTTGCCGGTGCCGGTGCCAGCCTCGACCAGAAGATGGCGCCCGGAGGAGAGCGCCTCGGCGACCGCGCGCAGCATCGTCACCTGCTGGGGCCGGTGCTCGTACTCAGTGAAGGCCCTGGCAAGCGGGCCGCCGGGCTCGAGAACCGCGGCCAGCTCCTCGGCGTCGAGCGGGCGGATCTCCGGGGAGGGCGTGAGCGGCTCAACCCGGGAGTCCGGGGGCTGGAACGCCGCCGGTTGACGCTTGGGACCGGGCGGCTTTCGTGCGGCGCCAGCAATGCTCTGCCTGAGGGTCTCCTCGAAGACCCATCCGGCTCCCCACTCGATGTCGGCCCCGAGACGCACGATCTCCTCGAGAACCGGGAAAGGCAGCTCCTGGGCCATCTCGGCAAGCCGCAGGAAGACCATCCGGGTCGTTCGGGCGTCGTCCAGGGCGCGATGGGCGCCGCGAACCGGAATGCCGAGGGCGCTGGCCAGGGCCCCCAATCGGTAGCGGCCGGCCGAGGGAAGCAGGACGGAGGCCAGATCGAAGGTGTCGAGCGTGGGGTTGAGGGTGAACAGTCCCTTACGGTGGAGGAAAGCCAGGTCGAAGGCAACACTGTGGCCGAGGATGGGAATGTCCCCGACGAAGTCCTGGAGATCGCTCAAGACCTGAGAGAAGCGGGGGGCGTCGACAAGCATGTCGTCGTTGATGCCGGTGAGCTGGTTGACGAACGGCGGTATCGGCCGGCCGGGGTTGACCAACGTGCTCCACTCGGCCTCGGTCCGGTTGCCGCGAAAGCGGACGACACCGATTTCGATCACAGCGTCCCGCTCCGGGTCCAGCCCGGTCGTCTCCAGGTCGAGGGCGATCAGAGTCTGCATGGAATCGCGAGGGGGCACTCTGGCACCTGCCGGGCGATCCTCTGCTCTGAACCAGCCTGCGAGCCGGACGGTAAGAGGAGGATGGCCAAGCAAAGCATTATAACATTGGGGTCGATTCAACCGTGCTATACTCGCCTCAGGTCATCTCGCCCTTGGAGTGATCGATGATCCAGCAGACGGCGCGCAGGCTGCGCGAGAACATCCAGCACGTGATCGTGGGCAAAGACGAGGTCATCGATCTGACGCTGGCCGCGGTCCTGTGCGAAGGCCACATCCTGCTCGAGGACGTTCCCGGGATCGGCAAGACGACGCTGGCGAGAGCGCTTTCGGTCTCGCTGGGCTGCAGCTTCAAGCGCATTCAGTTCACGCCCGATCTCCTGCCTTCGGACGTGACCGGGATCGACTGGTTCAACCAGAAGTCCCAGACGTTCGAGTTCCGGCCCGGGCCTGTGATGAGCCAGGTGGTCCTGGCAGACGAGATCAACCGGGCCACTCCGCGAACGCAGTCGGCGCTGCTCGAGGCGATGCAAGAGCGACAGGTGACGGTCGACGGCGTGACACGCCCGCTTCCCCGGCCGTTTCTCGTCCTGGCTACGCAGAACCCCGTCGAACTGGAAGGAACCTTCCCGCTTCCGGAAGCTCAGCTCGACCGGTTCCTCATCCAGGTGCGGATCGGGTATCCAAGTCGGGCGGAGGAAGCCGAGATCCTGCTCCGGTTCGGCGCCGGTGATCCGCTGGAGAGCCTGCAGCCCGTGGTCACTCCGCAGGAGATCCGGGAACTCCAGGATCTGCGCCGCAAGGTCCGGGTGGAGGACTCCTTGCGCCGCTATGTCGTCGAGGTTGCCCGCGCCACACGAGCTCATCCGGAGATCGATCTGGGCGCCAGCCCCCGGGCGACGCTTTCCCTCTACCAGACAGCCCAGGCCTGGGCGGCGATCCAGGGCCGGGACTACGTCCTGCCCGACGACATCAAGCAGATGGCGCCCCATGTCCTGACGCACCGTCTGATCATCGCTCCCCAGGCACAACTGCGCGGCCGTCAGCCGGCGGAGCTGGTGGCTGACATCGTCGCCGAAGTGCCCGTTCCAGTAGAAGGACAAGCCCCTGAGAAACGCGCGCAGTGAGGGCTGGGCCCGGCTGACGGTCTTCCTCTTGACCGTTGGCTACCTTCTCCACACGCCAGGCCTGCTGGCCGTGGCCGGGCTGATGGGTATCGTCCTGGTCGCAGCCGGGCTGTGGAACCGCGCCGCCCTACGTTCGCTCTCTTACCAGCGTCGGCTGCACTTCCGCCGTGCCTTCCCTGGTGAGAAGGTTCCTCTGGACATCCGGGTCGAGAACCGGAAGCTGCTCCCCCTGGCCTGGCTCCGCACCCGCGACCGTTGGCCCATGAGCATTGCCCCGGAGGACGAGGCCTCCCTCGCGCCGTCCCCTGTGCCGGGCGAAGGGTTGCTCGGCATGGTGCTGGTGATGCGCGGCTTCGAGCGGATCCGCCGGCACAACGAACTGGTCTTCCGCAAGCGGGGCGTCTACTCCGTCGGTCCGGCAAGCGCTTCTTCGGGAGACCCCTTCGGGCTCTTCCAGCGTGAGGCGATTGTGCAAGAGGCCGAGCGGGTCGTGGTATTTCCCGAGCTGGTGCCGCTGAAGGAGCTTGGGCTGCCGGCCGATGACCCCTTCGGCGGGCGGAGAAGCCGCCGCCGTCTATACGAAGACAGCAGCCAATCGATAGGCGTACGCGAATACCGCGCGCAGGATGGTTTCCGCCGCATTCACTGGTCAGCCACAGCCCGGACGGGAAGACTGCAGACCCGCGTCTATCAGCCGGTCTCCGGGCTCGACCTGCTGATCTGTCTCAACGCCGCAACCTACGAGCGGCACTGGGAGGGCACGCGTCCCAAGCTGTTCGAGGCCCTCTTGGGGACAGCCGCCTCACTCGCCACCCAGGCGTTCTCCGACGGCTTCCGCGTCGGGCTGATCTCGAACGGCAGCATCGCGCACGCCGACCGGCCGTTTCGAATCCCCCCCAGTCGCGCACGGGAGCATCTGCCTCGGCTCCTGGAAGCGCTGGCCGGGCTGACGCCGCTCATCACCGTCCGCTTCGAGCGCTACCTCTTGGCCCAGGCGCCACGCCTCGAGTATGGCTCCAGCCTGCTCGTCGTCAGCGCAGTCACGACCCCGATGCTCTCTGAAGCGTTGCTCCGTCTGCGAGCACGCTGCCGCCGGACGACGTTGGTCTCCTTGGCCGAAGAACCGCCGACCTGGATCCCGGGGGTGGAGATCTTCCACCGGCCGTTCCTTGCCGATGGGATTGCGGTATGAACCAGGCGGCAACGGCCCCGGCACAAGCTCGATTTCTGTCGCTCGTGCGGCGGCGTGGCATCCATGCATTGGGCCTGATGTTCCTCCTGTCCATGGAGCTGGCCTGGTTCGTCCCCTGGTTCCGGTCGCTCACGGCCGCGACCAGGGCATTGACCACCTTGCAGTCCATGGCGCTCTTTCTGAGCGTCTCGGCCGTGACGCTGGCGACGTCGCGGGTCCTTCAATCGGGCGACATCCGGCTCTCGATCCAGCAGGGCGCGTTGCTCCTCTTGCTCACGGTCAGCTTTGTGGCAGGGCTGCGGATCGTGGTCTTCAGGGGCTCGGCGCTTGGGCTGTTCGATCTCGTCGTCCAATCGTTCACCTCGTTCGCCTCGGTCCTGACGATCGTGCCCAGCGAGTTGATCGTCGTCCTCTCCATGCTGTATGCCTGGCGGCGCGGGATCGTGGCCTCGGGCGCGCACGTGCTGGATCCGGGCCTCACGGCCTACAAGTTCCGACTGGGCATCATGGCGCTCGTTGTGTATGCCCTCGTTCACCGCGCGGAGTCTGGCGGCTTGATGCTCGAGATCCTCCCTTTCTACTTCGGGGCAGGGTTGGCCGCAGTGGCGCTCAGCCGGGCCGACAGCCTGTCGCACACCCGCGGAGCCGGGAGGTCCCCGTTCACGGGGCAGTGGCTGGCGGCGATGCTCCTTCTGGCGGCCGTCACAACCGGCATCGGCGTGCTTGCCGGGGCCTGGCTTCGGAGCTCATCTACCGTTCTTGCGTTCGACCGAGCGGGGTCTGTGCTATTCAGGCTTCTTGAGCTGCTCGTTCTCCTGATCAGCCCTGTGATCCTGGGCCTGGTCTGGCTGGGAGAATGGATTCTGGGTGCCCTGCATCTGTCCGAGGGATTGGGGACGGTGTTCTCGGCGCTTCGACGCGTGCTCCCCGGCCCGGCCTTTGAGCCGCGCCCCGAAAGGGAGAGCCTCCTGGCATGGCTCGAGCCGCACCTGCCGTGGATCAAGATCGTGGGGACCTCGCTGGTGATCGCGGTCCTGGCCCTGGCCGCAATCCGCGGCGCTCGCCGGGCACGCCGGCCGCTCCCCGAACCCGAGGAGGATGCCGGGGACAGCCTGCTGACCCCGAACGCCCTGCTGACCGGCTTGCGCCAGACGCTCGGACGGATGGCTGCCGGATGGAGGAGCCGGCGCTTTGGGTCCGCCAGGCGTCTCTTGGCAGCCTCGGCTATCCGGCGGATCTACGCCCGGCTTCTGCTCCTAGCAGAGCAACAGGGCAGGGCCCGCCACCCGGCTGAGACGCCTCTGGAGTATCTTGCCCAGCTGAGGAAACTGTTTCCCAACCGCGTGGCAGAGGTGTCGACGATCACGCATGCCTACATCCAGGTGCGCTACGGAGGATTCCCCGAGGCGGAAGCGACGATTGCTCAGGTCCGCGAAAGCTGGGCGGTGTTGAGACAGGATGCCAAGCCTGCGCGCTCTGCGGGTGAGGGGGGAGCATGGTGAGCGAGGTGAGGTGGCCACAAGAGGACGGCAACGGTTGGCCCGGTCCAGTGTTATCACTTGTGGCCGGGTCGGCGTGGACGGAGCGGGGCGATGAGTGACCAGGGCTTGGAAGACCTGGAGCTCGTCCGGCGCGCCGCCTCCGACTCCGAGGCCTTCGGAGAGCTCTACGAGAGGCACGTTCGACGCATCTACAACTACATCTACTACCGCACGGGCAACCACCACGACGCTGAAGACCTGACGGCACGCGTCTTCCAGCGGGCGTTGGGGCACGTGGCCGACTTCCAGGACAAGGGGGTTCCCTTCTCGGCGTGGCTCTACCGGATCGCCCACAACCTGGTCGCCAACTGGCATCGCGACGAAAGCCGCCGACCGACGGTGCCTCTCGACGAGCATGCGGCCTCGCGCGTGCGAGGGGAGCATCCGGAGGCCGAAGCCCTGGCCGGCGAGGAGCAAAGCATGCTTCTGGAGGTCGTTCGGCAGCTCCCGGAGGACCGCCAGCAGCTGCTCATCCTGAAGTTCGTTGAACGGCTGTCGAACGCCGAGGTTGGGGAGATCATGGGGCGAACCGAGGGGGCGATCAAGAGCCTGTACCACAGAACGCTGAGCTCTCTTCGAGAGGAGATCGGCCGGTGGCCGGCAGAGGCGCGTTGGGAGGAACCGGGCGAGGACTCGAAGAGCCGATAGGGCTCCGGACCGGGCAAAGGGATCGCCTGCTGATGCAGGTTGCGGGCGGGCGTGGGGTCGATACCAGGAAGCGGACTTGGCGCCGTAGCAAGTGGAGGGAACGATGTTGGCTTGGGCAGGACAGGCGCGCCTGAGCGCACGAGAGCTGGAAGGATGGCTTCGGCAGGCTATGGTTCCCGTGGAGCCGAGCCCCGCGTTTGCCCGGCGGCTTCGCGCCCGCCTGGTTGAGGTCCGCGGCAGTGGGCTCCCGTCCATCTGGTCCATGATCGGAGTGCTGGCAGCCGTGACCCTCTTCACGGTGGGTGCCTTGGGATTCGTGCTTCGGCTCGTGTTGGCGTTATTGAGCCTTCTGACCCTGATCAATCGGCGGAGACAAGAGCGCGGCAAGACGACCTGAGTCTGCCGCTCTTCTTCCCCAACCCGATCCAATCACATAGGAATGGGCAAGCCATCGCTCGTGCCTTCCGGCTGAAACCACGGTCAACATGGAGGGGCGAGATAAGAAGAGCGGCTGACCATCGTCAGCCGCTCTTCCTTCCCCGGAGAGAGTGCTGAGGCTAGAAGAACCCCCAGGCGGCCGCGGCCCCTTCCTCCATCATGCTTGGATCCCACATCTCGGGCGCGAGATCGATCTGAGCCGGCAAGCCGGAGGCTTCCTGTGCCTTGGCCCGGGCCATCTCGAGCAGGGCTGGTCCGTAGGGACAGAAGGGCGTGGTCAGGACCATCTTCAACCGCGTTTCA
>Ga0315293_10005129_pt1 | contig 12354 bp, 8 predicted proteins | sample YL17G13_20_MG_FD_203071 | JGI IMG/M metagenome (GOLD analysis project Ga0315293, IMG submission 203071) | Sediment microbial communities from Yellowstone Lake, YNP, Wyoming, USA - YL17G13_20 | ecosystem: Environmental > Aquatic > Freshwater > Lake > Sediment | place: USA: Wyoming | collected... | reverse complement strand
GTGTTCGTCGGCGGGGCCCTTGTCGAACCGGACGGCGAAGTGAAGGTCTATTACGGCGCCGCCGACACCGCCATCTGCGTCGCTACCGCGCCGCTGCAGGACATCATCGACTGCTGCTTCGAGTGCGGCGACTAACAACGGCGCGCCGCTCACTTACGTTCGCGGCCCGGCAAGGTGCACTGGCTACGATCATGCCTCTTCGATGATCTTGTAGCCCATCGCCGCCGCCCCATGCCGCTTCTCCTGAATCGAACTCCCTGGGAGTGCTGTCTGTTCATAACGTTTTTCCTTTCTTCATCGAGTTCCTGTATTTTTGGTAGGAGATTGCTTTGGGGGTTGGCCGCGACCGGGGAGCCATTGGGCTGCTCGAAGACCGGGCGTGAGGGGGGGGCGGCGAATCATTTTTCAAGAGCACGCACGCCATTAGAGAGAAGGTGCCGGCGGTCATTGCTTGACCCTCACAAAGATTGGCGAGGCGTGGGCGATGGCCGGCTGCGGGTAAGCGGAGTCGGCCTCGGCGGTGACCACGTACCAGTGACGGCCAGGTGCGGACGTTTTGTCCTCGAGAGTCAGCGAGGCCTTCTTGGCGCCCACGGCTGTCCAGGGGAGAACTTCGCCGTCGCGGATTAGCGTGACGCGCCGGATCGGTCGGGCCGCGGCCAACGCCACCTGGAAACGCAGCGGGCCGGCGGCGGCCACTTCCTCGCCGATACCTTTGCCCTCCAGCGTGGCCCAGATCGCCACCTTGGCGTTGGAGACCGCCAGGGTGCGGCGGTTGCGCAACGCCTCCCAGATGCCGGCCTCGGAACGCTCGCGCACCCAGAAACCGGTAAGGCAGTAGCGGTTGACGGCCTCGGTCTCACGGAAGTGATCCGAGCCGCCGACCAGGCCGATTTTGAAGCCGTGATTGAGGTAAATGGCGGGAAAGCCGGCCTTGCCGTTATTGCCCAGCAGGTTGTTGGTGCGGCCCTGCATCGCTTCCATGGCGACCTCCAGACGCGGTTCGAACGATGTGGCTGATTCGGCGTTGTCAATGCCGGGGTCGCCGTGGAAGTGGCGAAGCGCAACGGTCTGGCCGGCGGGAAAAGCCTCCAGCAGGGCGCGGTAGGAAGCCGCGCGGTTGCCGCCGCCCTTGACCCAGAAAAGGGAGCAGATGCGATCGAATACGCCACGGGAGGTGGCGTAAATGTTGGTGTCGCGACCCGGGCGGATGCCCGGCTCGGTGCCGTAAAGGAGAATACGCCCGCCGGCCTCGGCCTCGAGGCGGTCAAAGTCCCAGATGACCTCCGCCAGGCTCATGAACTGGGTGTGCTCGAGCAAGGAGATGACATCCAACTTAAGCACATCGCGCTCGTAACGGATCATTTCGTCCGGCGTCCCGTTGGCGGAGGGGACGCACTTGGAGTAAAGACTGTGGGCATGCACATCGCCCCAGAGGAGGGTTAAGCCATCCGGTGCAGAGGAAAGGGCGGGCGGCGCCGGGGCGATGTCAAGGAATCGCTCCGGGGTGCGCCAGGCGGCGTTTTGTTGTGCCTCGGGGATTGGCGGCACAGGCAGCGCGCGGTCGGTCGGGACTGTCACCAGGGCAACGCGGTGGGCGTAACTGCGGGAACTCCGGCCGGGGTTGTCCAGTTCGGGGAAGACGCCGAGGAAGCCCGCGCCGTCAGGTAGAAGGGCGTAGCCCGTATCCGCCGAGCCAAGTTGTTCGGTCAGGCGCGCGGGGGCGGACCAACCCTGATCCGTGCAACGGGTCAGGTAAACATCCCAGCCGAAATCCTTGGTGGTGCGGCAGCGAAACTCGCGGAAGGCCACCAGCGGCCGGCCGCCGACGGATAGGATGATCGGGCGGATGGGCGGTGTGTTTTCCATCGAGGCGCCAATGCCGGTTCTGAAGGCGCGTCGCTCGATGGGGAGGAGTGCGCGGGCGGCGTCGGGATAGGGCGAGGCCTCGGGCGCATCGGGGGCCAGACGCCAGGCGCGCAGTTCGCGATCCAGCCCCAACTGGCAGTGCGCGCCGAAAGCGACGGCGCACTCGGCGACGATAAAGGCGGCGCCGCCGGCGGGGTCGACCGCAAGATCAGCGTTGAAAGTATAATCGCGGGGGCCGCGGATCGCGACGGGCGGCTGGGACTTGCCGTCCTTGATCGCTGTGGCTTCCAACCAGATCGCGTCGGCGGTGGCGCGCTCGGCCAGCAGGAGCAGGCCGGCCGGCGCCGCAGCCAGACGGCCATGGCGGCCGGGAATGCTCAACATCCTCGCGCCGCTTTCATCATAGAGCGTGATCACCGACTCGCCTTTGTCATCATCGGTCTCGCATCCGGCGATCAGGCCGCTCCTGGCGGAGAAAGCGATGAGCGGATGGCGCAGGATTTGGCCGGCGGAGGCGACGGTTTTCATTTTGCCGTCGCGGTAAACGCAAAACTCCCATTGCGTTCCTTGGCGCTGGGTCCAGGCCAGGATCGGGCCGGGGACAGTTTCTTTCGGGCAGACGGGGCCGTCAATGCGGTCGGCGCGGGCGATTTCGACGTGTTGCCATTGGCCGCCTTCGCGCGTCGCCAGCACGAGACGGCGGGGGGCGCCAAGGGCCGCGGCGACCTGGAGCGATTCCCGCGGGTCGGACGGGGGCGGGGCATCGGGCAGATCATAGACCAGCATGGCGGCATAAGGGCCGGCTGCGCTCAGTCCTCCGGCGGCGGAGAAACCACCCAGAATCACGGTTGCATCGGATGGGACATCGGCGGCGTGAGCGGGCTTTACCGTCGGCGCCATCGCCGCCAACGCAATCACGGCCGCCGCGATACATAGCAGCCCGCTACCTTGCCGCCCCATGCCGCTTCTCCTGAATCGAAATCCCTGGGAGTGCTGTCTGCTCATAACGTCTTTCCTTTCTTCATCGCCTCGCCGATTAAGGTGCAGATCTCTTGTCGCGCAGCTTCATCTTATGCTTTTGCGTAAGCCCGTCCAGCATCATGGTGACCAGCGTGCTGCTCATGCAATAGTCCGGGACTCCCAGCGGCTTGCCCGAAATGGAATCGTAGTGCTCGCTGATCCCGTTCTTGATCGCGTTGGCGATGGTCTTGTCGGAGATGTCGGCGGCGAGGTCCTTGTGTCCATAAGCCGCCAGGCCGGAGGCAATCTGGTAGTTCGTCGGGGGCCAGACGTCGCCTCGCCAGAACGCGCTGGATTTCCACCGCTTGTCGGTTCGATCCACGGTCGGAACAGGAAGCGGCGTCATCCAGGCGGGCGAGGCCAGCACCTCGGCCATGCGCCTGGCCATCGCATCGGTGGGAACGCCGGCCGCCAGCGGAATCCAACTCCCGATGGTGGCCACCGGAATCTTCTCGAGCGTATCCCGCTTGACGGAGAGGAACGTGCCCGCCTCTTCGTCCCACATGTGGTCGCGCATTCCCTTTACGCCCTTTTCCATACGCAGTTTGCGTCTGGCCGCCATCTCTTGGTCGCTCGCGATTTCCGCCAGTCGGGCGAGGCTTCTTTCGCCCAGGATCAGATAGGCGTTGTTGCCGGGCACGCAGACGTCGGCATACCAGGTGCCTTCCTTGGGGCCTTTGCGTTTGGGATGGACAGTCATTTGCACGTCGTCCATGTTGCATTCGTAATCGAACGTTTCCCATTTCGCGTGCTGCAGCCTGCCCGTGTATGCGCCGAGCGTAATCAGTCCGTTGTCGTGCAGATCCCGCTCCCGCCAATACCAGTCGTGGAACCGCTCGAGCCGGCCGAGGCATTGCTCAAGCAGTTCCTTGTCGCGGTTGCGCTGATAAACCCGTTCCACGCCCCAGGCCAAGATGGGGATCTGCGAGAACTGCCGGACCTCTTGCGGCGCGGTCTTGATCGCAGCGGTCACCATGTCGCGGGCATAGGCCGGCATCCGCTGGTTCCAGCGATCCTGGAAATCCCAGTAGTTCTGGAAAATGTCGCGGATGACTTTCTTCTTGTCGGGCAGGATGCTCAACAGATCGACCACGAACATGGTGTCCCAGATCCATTGGCCGTTGTAGTACGGCCCGCCCGGGCGGACCCAGGTGTGCTGCAAGGGTTCGGCCGGCGGCTGGAGTTTTTCCAGAATGCATTTGTCAAAGACGCGCTGCGTCAGCGCGAGAACCTCCGGGTCATCCGATTGGAAAAGGTCTCGGATGTCTGCCGTTTTCGGTTCCGAGGCGTTGACCCAATCATCCAATAGACCGGGGAACGCCACCCCGCCCAGAGCCCCGCCGCCGGCGACCTTGAGAAAATCACGTCGCTTCATCGCTTGGTCCTTCAATGGTTGATATCCAGGTGAGGAGTTTCCCGTCCACCTTGTCCAGATGCCCGAAGTTTTTCGACTTGAAGTTGCAATAGCGCCAGACGACTTCCCCCGGCCCATGACCTTGTTTCACTGCGCTGGTGTGACATGTTGTGCTTCGCCTTCCAGGAATGCTGGCACCGGGCTGCCGCTTCAACCTGGCCGAAACTGGGGCAGCCCCCTGTCATTTGTCCTGTTTCTTCAACATCTCCGCCATGCCCCAGCCCAGCGCGTTGCCGACCTCCATGTAGGTCTCGGCGTTCCGATTGTAGTGATAGCCTTGATTCGCGGGCGAGACTTCGACATCTCTCCAGAAATCCCGGCATTCCACGGTCTTCACGTTTCCGGCAAACTCCCGGTGCTTGCCCGTCTCTCCACTGACCGCAAGCTGACCGTTGATAACCTTCAATCTGCGGGCATTCGATTTGTCCCAACCTTCGAACGCGCAGGTGGCGATCGCGAAGGGCGCATTCGGCACTTTGAATTCGGACCTCACAGCCTTGATGAAGTTGGCCAGGTTCAACTCGTAGCGATCGGCGTACACCCCGTTAATGATATCATTAAACCCGTGAAACCAGGCGAACCCGGCGATTTCATAACCTTGGCCGCTGTATGACGGAAAAGAGGTCTTGAGGTTGTCCAAGACTTTATGAATCTCCACGACGCACTCGTCGTACTGCCAGCCGCCCCACATTAGTTTACCTTTCCGCGAGTACGGCTCAGGCTTGGTGCCCACGGGCCAGGAGGGGGCTACATCCTTGTATCCGGCATAGACGGTATTGTTGATAGTGTATTGCCCACTCCCTGGCGGAAGGAAATCATAGCCCAGGCTCCGACCGCCCTGGGCGGCCTTGATGAGGAGGACCATTTCGTCGTGAATCTGCCCCATGACGTGACCGAACTGAAGTTCCGGTCCTATGGTTGTGTTGCTGGTTCCCGGCTGCAGCCAATTCTGCCTCTGCGCGACGACTGTCTGGACATACCACACGTCGTTGCGCACCGTCCATTTCCCCGCTTCATCCAGCAGATGGGGATACTTTCCTTCTTTCTTGGTGAGATAGGCCAGCGTTCCCTTGGTGGTCTCCGGTTCTATCTCTCCCATGCCGACCATGTTGGACTGTCCCAGCAGGATGAAGACCTGGACCGGCTTCGTCATGTCCGCCGGTTTGCCGTCGGGCTTCGGCAACTGCTGTTTCGGATCCGTATCGAACTTCTCCGCTGCCCATGCGTTGGCAACACCCATTGCCATCGCTGCCAACAGACACAACACAGCAAATAGTCTCTTCCTGTTCATGACTGTGTCTCCTATCGTGGTTATACTCATTTTTAGCGCACTATTTTCCCGTTCCCTCAGGCCCCATCGGCGGGAGCTTCTGTTCCTCCAGCCAGACGCTCAGTGGGGCGCTGGCCGGGATGAACTTATCGTCGGTCCTGTTGTTGTTCATCGGGAAGTTGCTGACCGCGATGGTCACCTTGCCGCCTTTGAATTCGTCGCGAAAATCGGTCCAAAGATGAACGCCGCGGAGCCCCGACTTCCGCCAGCCCACCACTCCCACTTTCGACTCGGCCAGCAGCTTGCCGTTGAGGTAAATCGCGTAACCCTCACCTGAATTGGCGTGTGCGCTGCCGTCAACTCTGATTCGGTAGCGGTGGCCGTCCTTCAACGGCGGCAGATCGCAGTTCCGGCGTAACAGCACCACGTCCTTCTCGCACACCGTTTGGGGCGGAACGCGTTTGCTGGGTCCATACCATTCCGGATACTTGATCGGGTCTTTTTCCACCCCGAACGGCGCCGCGCCGCTCTTCCAGCCCGCCTTCTTCGCATCAAAGTCCGGCGCGAACCAATTCTCCATCCCGGACGGACAGGTTTCCTTCAGGTCGCCGATCCCCTTGGTCTTGTCCCGGGATGCCGGCAGGTCGAAGCAGAAGTAGTCCCAGGCGGCGCCTTTGAGGTCTCCGCCGAAGGACTTCCAGTCGTAATCGTGAATCCCCGCCGTCTGATAATACACGACGGCCTCGTCCAGCAGGTCACCCAGATACACCGGCGGCTGGGCCGGCTTTTTCGCCCCCTTGATGATCTCCTGCAAGGATGGCTGATTGCGCGGATTGCTCATGAACGTCTCCAGCACGCCGTCCAACAGCATCGGTTTGATCGCCGCCAGCGAGGCGGCCTTCTGTTCTTCCGTCGGCACCGGCTTCGCAGCCTCGGCAGCCACGCGGGCGGCCGTCCGGGCTTCACGGTCCGACTTCGGAATCTCCACGGCCTCACCGCCCTGCATGCGCACCATCGCGCGCCCCATGGCCTCGCCGACCAGCAGGTAGGTCTCAGGATTGCGGTTGTAATGGTAATCCTGCCCCCTTGGCGACTCCTCGACCTCGCGCCAGAAATCCCGGGTGTCCACCGCGGCCACCGTGCCGGCAAACTCCGGATGCTGCTTGGGATCGCCCACCGCCATCTGGGCCGCCCAGACACCCTTCCACGGTCCCTCTCCCAACCTGTAGCCGTTAAAGCCGACCGTAGCCACGACGGCCGGCATCTTCGGGGTCTTGAACTCCTTGCGGAGGTCGTTGATCAGGTTGACGAGGTGCTTCTCGTATTCTTCCTTGGATGCGCCAGCGTCCTTGTGTCCCTGGAACCAACCGAAGCCAGCGATCTCGTAGCCCTGCCCTTTGTAGCCGGGTATGATCTTGTCGATCTGATCGAGCGTCTTGTGGACCCCTTCAATCATCAGGCGGTATTCCAGGCCTTCATACTCCTCAGCACCTTTCTGATCGGTTTTGCCGCTGGACGGCGGACGGAAGTCAAAGCCCAATGAGCGATTGCCCTGGGCCGTCTTGATCAGCAACACCTGCTCGTCATGGAAGGTGCCCATGACATAACCGAATCCCACTTCGGGCCCGATGCTTGCCCCATTGTTCGAGGTGGCGGAAAGCGCCGAGCCGGCGCTTTCCGGATGAAGACGGGCTTCCTTGTAGAACACATCGTTGCGCACGGTCCACTTGCCGGCGTCGTCTAGCAGGTAGGGGAACTTGTTGTCCTTCTTCGTCAATGTTACCAGATCGCCCTTGCCCTCGATGTCCACCTGCTCCAGCCAGAAGGCCGCCGAGCCGCCCTTGAAGTAGGTGATCCGCACCGGATAGCGTTTGCCCGTTTCGAGGGCGACTTTCGTGATCACCGGCTTGCCACCGATGTCCTTGCGATACACTTCCCTGCCGTCCACGACCGCGACCGCATAGGTGCTGTCGCCAAACCCCGCATGCACCGTGTAGTTCCCCGTCACCGGCACGTCAATGAAAGCAGTCACCACCGGCGTGCAAGGTCCATCAAGGACCGGCAGCGTTGCCGCGAAGGTGCCGAGAGCCACCGTGACAGTCCTGGCTGGTGTCAGTTTGGCATAGTCCACCTTCGGGTCATAGGCTCCCTGATGGACAGCGACCACAGCGCCCTTCTCCGCCTTGGGGTCGGCCGACTGGTAAACCCCGTGGGCCGCCAGTGCGGACACCCCGCTCCAGTTCCACCTTCCCCCATCGTTCCTCCGGCTCCTGCCGACCGGCATGACACCGGGCAGGATTGCCGGATCCGCCGCAAGAAACACGCTCGCATGGGCCGGGCTGGCACCGGATATATCCCCCATCCCCACCATGTTGGACTGGCCGGCCAGGATGTAGACCTTGACCGGCTTGGTGGGGTCACCCGGTTTTCCGTCCGGATCGGGCAGTTGTGCGGGGATGTCCTTTGCCGCGGCATTGAGGGCGAATCCTGTCAGCACCAGTGCCGAGAGGGCCAATACGGTTTTGATTCTGATGTTCATTGCGTTTCCTTTTGTCTTTACTTCGTCTGCCTTTTCATCACGTACCACGGCGACGGCCATCCCACGGGATTCTTCTCGCTGAAACCGCCCGCTTCGATGAACAGGTAGTCGCTGCCGGCGGTTTCTTTAACCGTCATTTTCAGCGCCTGGTAGCGGACCAAATCCATCAGGGTATCGCCCGACCATGTTCGACTGCCCGAGCAGGATGAAGATCTGCAGTTTTTTCTTCTGAATCTTCTCCGCCGCCGATACGGTGGCAAATGACGACAGGGCGAGCGCGGTGAGCGCGATGGATGATAGAGCAAAAGCTCTGCGTGTGATGTGGTTTTGTTTCATTTTTGTTCCTTGTTTCATGGTGGCGACTATTTGGCTTTGCTCTTCTTCTTCACGGGTTTGTTCGTTTATTTGAAAGAAAGCGCCTTAAAACCCACCTTGAGTTCCACGGTTTCTGCCTTCTGGCTGCGGATGACTTTCAGCGTCAACTTGCCGTCCTTGATGCCGCCAAGCACTTTCTTGAGATTGGCGATCGAGGTGATTTTGCTGCCGTTGAGTCCTTGGATCAAATCGCCTTCCTGCAGGCCCTTGGCGCCGGCCAGGGGTGACTTGGGCTGGATCTTCTCGATCGACACGCCACCGCTGTCGAAGGCGACACCATAAGCGGTGAGCGTTTCCCCCTTCGGCTCGCCGAGGGTCGCTCCCTGCCAGACCACCGCAGCGGGCTGGGCCGCAGGTGGCGTGAATGGTGTGAGGTCTGGCTTGATGACCGGGTTGGGCATGGCGGGGGTTTTGGCGATAGCCTTGAGCGAGGGCTTTTGCACGCCGAAGCGGTCCATCGGGAAGTTTTTGAAGCCGATGGCCTTGGCCAGGGCTTCGTTGCGCACGGTGAAGTCGCCCTTGGCGGGATCGGCGAACTGCGGGTCTCCGACGATCGAGTTGGAGTCCACGCCGTAGGCCGCGAACTTCAGGCGGTCCCCGTGGCTGGTGGTGAAAAGGTTGCTGTCCGACCCGTGCCCCCAGTTATCATACATCATCGCCGGCCTGTAGGCGCCCATCACGATGTTGTGTTGGAAGACATCGCCGCTTTGTGGATACCAGCACGCCAGGGTGAAGGAGTTATCCACGATGATGTTGTTGGTGCCGGTGCGACGGTAGCCTTCGCGAAACTTGAGGCCGCCGTGAAGCATGAGGTTGTTGTAGATCTCATAATTGCTGGAGCCGTCATCGAGATCGATGTCCCAGCCGTGGTCGCAGCGCCAGCGGCTGTCCCGGATGATGGTGGTTTCCATCGCGTCCAGGAAGGGCAGTTTGGGATTGGCGGCGACGGCCTCTTCGGTTTGTAGGTGACCCCTGCGTGGCAGCCAGAAACGGTCGCGTCCCCAGGAGTTGAAGGACCCGTGATCACCGGTTTCCTGGACGGTGTTGAAGACGTCGCAGCCTTCGATGAGGTGCCCGCCCCAGGTGCCCTCGTTGATGTTGATGCCCGCGCGGGAGGTGTCGTAGATCGAGCAATGGCGCACGGTGATGCGGCGCGACATCGAGACCTGCACGCCCGCGCCTTGTTTCTCGACCATGCCGATTTCATGGAAGAGGGAATCCTCGACCACGCACTCCATCGGATAGTTGTCGCTTTGCGGACCCGGGGTCAGGTCGAGGGCGGAGAGTTTCTGGCCGCCGTAGCGGAACACCGGGTTGCGCACGGCCGCGGGGTCGCCGACGAAGGCGACGGCGCTCGCTCCCGCACCGAAGACGTGGAGACCGGCGAGCCGCAGGCGGCGGTTGTAGTTGTTGACGAAGACGGCGTTGGCGCCCGGTTGGTCGATGAAGCAATTCAGCAGGTTGCAGTCCTCGGCTCCGCCTAACAGGATTGCGCCGCCGCGATAGATGGTCCAGTCGGAGCGCAGCAGCGGCTCCTTGTTTTCCATGAAGGTGCGGACGGTGTGGCGGAACACCAAGCCGTCGAAGGTGACGAAGCGGACCGGCTTCTGCTGGGTGCCCCGGACTTCGATCAAGGTTTCCAGCCTGACTCCCTCGACGGTGGCCTTGGCCAGATCCACTCCCGCGGGCGGATAGAAATAGAGGGTGTTGGCCTTGCGGTCGTGAAACCACTCGCCGGGCGCATCGAGTTCCTCGAAGATGTTCTCCACCATGCGCGCTGTCTTGTGCATGGCCCCCGGCCGGTTGTTCTGCCAGCCGCCCTCGTAGGTCACCTCCCCATTCTCATTCTTGCCGGTGATCCGGTAATGGTAACCACCCCAGCTCGCACCATGCATGGCATGGATGTAGCCGCCGATGGGGTCGGCCCACTTGGCCGCGCGTTCGGGGGCAAATGCGTCGGCCGCGGACCCGCGGTAAGGGACGGTGGTCTTGGCGGGATCATAGTTCGGATAGCGGGCCATGTTTTGGCGCGCGCCGTTGACAAAGAGTTGGTCCAGCTCAAGACCCGCCGGGGTGGCGGCCTTGTAAATCCCGTCCTTGTGGGGCGACCACTGGAGCTTGAGCGGAAGGCCGCCGCTGAGCACGGCCTTGCCTTCATGGTCCGCCTTGTAAACGACCGGCGCGGATTTGCTGCCTGAATCCGCGTCGGTGAGCAGCAGCGTCTGGTCGAGATAATAAACCCCGTCCGCGAAGAGGATGGTGACCGGCTCCTTGCCGGCGTGTTTGCGTGCGAGATTTCGCGCGGCTTCGGGGGTCTTCACCGGCGCCTGGACGGTGCCGGGCCCGGTATCGGCTCCATTGGGAGCGACATGGATCTCGACCGCCATGGCCAAGGAGCCATGGGCAAGGGTGAAGATGAGCGCGGTGGAGGCTAGAGCAAAAGCTCTGCGGGTGATGGGGTTCAGTTTCATTTTTGTTCCTTGTTTGTTTATTTCTTCAATAACTCCGCCATGGCCCAGCCCATCGCCTCGCCGATGTCCATATAGGTTTCAGCGTTACCGCCGTAGTGGCCTTGTCCGCGCCCGCCTTTCGAGAGGGGATTGGAATAGACCGTAGCCACATTGCCTTTGAACTCCGGATGCTTGCCGCTGTTGCCGTCCACTGCGAGCTGGGCATCAAGTATCATTCCCCCGCTGCCCCCGCAGCCTTTCTTGGCTTCGCCCATAGTGGCCAGGACGAATTTGGCGTTCGGCGCAGCGAAGTCCTTGCGCACTGCTTTAATAAAGTTCGCCATGTTCAACTCATACCGCGTCGCCCATTGTGGGGCGCCGTCGTTTTCTCCCTGCCAATAGAAGAAACCCACGACCTCGTATTTCGTGGCCCCAGGATAGTACGTGCCAATGTCCGCAAGCACCTTCTTCGCGGCTCCAACGTTAATATCGTACTCCCAGCCGCCATAAGATTCCTTGCCCTTCCTGCCTGCGGCCTTCCCATCGAGCTTGGGGTCTTTCGGGGTTCCAGTATAGCCGGGGTACGTTTTTCCCTCAAACTCGTAGATCTCGCTGCCTGGGGGAAGCAGGTCAAAGCCCAGACTTCGGTTGCCATTGGCGACCTTGAGGATGAGCACCGGCGCATCGAATACATTGCCAAGGATATGGCCGATTGGTTGGTCTACGCCGACGAAGGGGTCCTGGATCGTCAACGGACCGTTAGTGACGGGCCTCTTGGGAATGTTGAGACTGCCATTGACCATATTGATATTACGGACATCTTTTCGCACGATCCACTTGCCGGCATCATCGACAAGATAAGGATACTTGCCCCCCTTCACGACTTCTTCCAATTTGCTTACGCTTCCCATCCCACACATGTTTGACTGCCCCATCAGGATGAAGACCTGAACGGGTTTGCTCATGTCGGCTTCCTTGCCGTCCGGCTTCGGCAACTGCTGTTTCGAATCTGTATCAACCTTCTCCGCTGCCCATGCGCTGGAAATGCCCATGAGCGCCACTGCCAGCAGACACACCACACCAAACAATGTTCTTCGTTTCATCACTTTGTCTCCTCTTGTTTAAGGTTGCCAATTCGATAATGCGTTGCGCACTCAGTTTCGATTTCCTGTTTCTTGGTGATTCCTTTCTGTTACTTCACCGGCGTTCACAGGGAACAGTCCCCTCCGGCGACTTCTGTTACTTCACCGGCGTCAGTGTGAGCTTCTTGATGTTCGCGTTAGCTTTCGAATCTGGCCTTTCGCAGGTTTCATGCGGCGCGGGTGGCGGTGGAGAAGAGTTGTGCGAGGGTTCCGGCCATTTCGCGTAAGCCCCTGCGCCGGGGGGCACAGGCGAAAAGGGTTTGCCGGATCGTTTC
>Ga0315293_10005127_pt1 | contig 12357 bp, 9 predicted proteins | sample YL17G13_20_MG_FD_203071 | JGI IMG/M metagenome (GOLD analysis project Ga0315293, IMG submission 203071) | Sediment microbial communities from Yellowstone Lake, YNP, Wyoming, USA - YL17G13_20 | ecosystem: Environmental > Aquatic > Freshwater > Lake > Sediment | place: USA: Wyoming | collected... | reverse complement strand
GACCAATCGATCCAACTCTTTCCGACTCAATGTCAAAATCTCCTTTTGCATCGTGCCCTCTCGTGCTCATTCTAATAGAGGACATTTCTAAAAAACGCAAAGAGGACATTATCAAATAACGCTAACAATATCCACTGCCATCCTTGCCTACCCAACACCGTTCTGCTAAAATCAAGTCATGGTCTGCAAAAATTGCGGCATGGCCAACGACGTCAAGGAGAGGTTCTGCGGACGCTGCCGGGCCGAACTGCCGTCAGCGGCTGAAGGCAATGCCAAAAAGGTCAAACCATCCCGGGATATCACTCCGATCTCCAGCCGCAATATTTTCCTGGAAAATATAATCAACGGACGCTTTAAAGTCATCAACGTGCTAGGCCGGGGCGGGATGGGCGAAATCTACCTGGCCGAAGAAGTCAAGTCAGGGAAGAAAGTGGCTATCAAGAGCATTCGCGGCTCCCAAATCCTCGACCGCAACGTTCGGGCGCGCTTCCAGCGTGAAGCCGAAGCTACCTCACGCCTGAGCCACCCCAACATCTGCGCTATTTATGAAATAGCCGCAGAAAACGATCACGAATACATCGTCATGCAGCATATCGACGGGGTCACCCTGGACCAGCTGGAAAAAATGAAGCCTCTCGCATTGAAGGCAATCATCGACATTGCCCTGCAGATAGTCGACGGCATGATCTCCGCCCACGCCAAGAACATCATCCACCTTGACCTGAAACCCGGCAACATCATGATCGATAAAAGCGGCAAGGTCAAGATCCTCGATTTCGGCCTGGCTGAATTCCGCCCCCGCAAAACCGCGAACAGAAAAAATCGCCGCCCAGAATCAGACTTGAGCGAAATTGGCGTGGTCATGGGCACTGTGGCATACATGTCCCCGGAACAGGCCGAAGGGCAGGACCTCGACGGGCGCAGTGATATTTTTTCGTTCGGCGTGATGCTGTATGAATTGCTGGCCGGAGAGAATCCGTTCGTGGACCGCGCAAACATCGTCACCCTGTACAATATCATCCACAAGGAAATCAAACTCGCGCCGGGCATCCCGCCGGCCATGCAAAAGATCGTCGGCAAAGCCCTGCGCAAGAACCGCGGCTGCCGCTACAGCGATTTTAAGGAGATCAAAACGGATCTGGCCGCCGTGCGGGCATCATTGGCCTGACCGTTACTTTTGTTTTCCCCAGCCGGTTTACTGCAAATTTTCGTTTTCTTGCAGCAGCGAGGAAAGCTGCTCGAGAAACTGCTCCGCATTCTCCTTTGCCAGCGCTAGGAAGACCGGTTCCAAGTCGGGATCTTCCGTGTCGGGAAACATCCCGTGCGATTTTTTTGATTTGGAATAGGTCTTGATCTTGACTTCATAACCCGAAGCGTTGGTGATCTCCCAGATGGTTGTCATATTCACCTTCTTGGCCAGGCCGACACAGACGCCCAGGGTCGCTCGCACACTCAAAGCGCCATAGAGATTATTCTTCTGAAAAAAAACTTCCAGCGGCACATCCTCCTCGGACCGCTCATATTGCAGTTTCTCCACGGGAATATATTGAAAGACATCATTTCCTTTCAGAACCAATTCGGAAATTTTGATCAGCTCCATGCGCAGATAGTCGAGATACGGCATTTCTTCTTCATCTTTTTGCGCTTCTTGAACGTCTCCCTCCACTTTCTTGAGACCCAACCCGAAGCCGAAGTTCGTTCCTCCCCGGAGCACGAACGTAGCAATCCCCATTTTTTTGCCATTCCCTTCCTGCTCGGAGGCTTGGGGAGCGGATTGCAAGAGCCATGAGAACAGTAAAAAAGTCGTGATGAAGCATGCCGCCTGGCCCATGAATCTTGGCTGTTTCCTTGTTAGTCTTAAAGATTTTTGTTCGCTCATGTTGGCCTCCTCTCTGGATTGCGGTTCTATTCTACTCCGGATGAAAATAAAAATCATGCCCACATGGAGGATAAAATAAATTCAATCAAATTGAAAATTCCTTTTTTATATCTCCAGCATTTCCCTTACCTTCTGGGACAGTTTTTCAATTTGAAAAGGCTTCTGGAGGAAGCCGTTGCAGCCGCGATCCATGATATGTTGCGCCTCGCCGTTTAGGCTGTAGCCGCTGGAAAGGAGAACCCTGACTCCGGGATTGATCTCCCGCAGACGATTAAATGTCTCGGAACCCGATATTCCCGGCATGACCATATCCAGAATGACGAGATCAATTTCGTTTCTTTTTTCCATGTAAACAGCAATACCCTCCTGACCGCTGCCGACCGCATAGACCTTGTATCCCATGGACTCCAGTAGTTCCCTGCTCACTTCCATAACTATCTTTTCATCCTCCACCAGCAGAATCGTCTCCGTGCCCCTGACGATTTCCGCGGTTCCCGTCTCTTCCTTCTCCACTTCCTTCTCCGAAGCGGGCAAATAGATGGTGAATACCGTTCCATGGCCGGGTTCGCTGTACACATTGATCATGCCCTGGTGACCCTTGATGATCCCATAGACTGAGGCCAGTCCCAAACCTATTCCTCTGCCCATTTCCTTGGTCGTGAAAAAGGGATCAAAGATGCGCACCCGGGTCTTCTCGTCCATTCCTATGCCGGTATCGGTAACCGTTATTTTCACATATTTCCCCGGCTTCACGGAGTAGGGAAGCTGCTTTTCATCATCCAGAAGAACATTCTCCGTCTCCAGATAGATCTCTCCACCCCCGGACATAGCCTGCCAGGCATTTACATACAGATTCACCAATACCTGTTCCATCTGTCCCCGGTCAACCTCCACGCTCCAGAGATCTTTCCCGTGTTTCCGCTGAATGGTAATTTCCTTTTTGGTTCTGCCGAACATGGAGGAGGTCTTTTCAATAATTTCGTTCATATCGGTGGGCTTCACTTCATATCTTCCCCCGCGGGCAAACCCCAACAGTTGACTGGTTAAATCTGCTCCGCTTTGCACCTGCTCCTCGATCCGTTTGAGCCGTTCATAATTGGGATGGGCTGGATCAAGATTCAGTAACGACAGGGAAGCATAGCCCTGAATCCCCAGGAGCAGGTTGTTGAAGTCATGGGCGATGCCGCCGGCCAACGTGCCGATGGCCTCCATTTTTTCCGCCCATTGCAGGCGCTCTTCCAGGATGCGCTTTTCCTCCTCCGCCTGCTTGCGCTCGCTGATGTCAAGAATGATACCGAAGTACTGAGTCCCCTGCTGGGTGCGTTTTTTGATGGTTCGATCGTAAAACCATTTGTAATTGCCATCTTTGCACAACCAACGGTACTCAAGGACAATCTCATCGCCTGCCGCCGGATTCCTGTAGGCAGCCAACACCCTTTCGCGGTCATCCGCATGCAAACGATTTCTCCAGAAATCCTTCTCCGCCAAGTATTGATCAACGGTGAAACCGGTTACTTTTTCAACATCACCGCTTATCCAGGAAGTATCGATTGCCGGATCAAGCGGAGAGGTGAAGATCGCAATTGGCAGCGTTGCCAGAATCAATTGCTGCCGGGCTTCGCTCTCCCGCAGCGTCTCGTGCAGAGCCTCCCTTTGGGACTCCGCCTGCTTGTGCTCGGTGATGTCCTCAACAGTCCCATCATAATACAGGATTTTCCCCTGCGCATCCCGGATAGCACTAGCGTTTTCCCTGATAAAAATTATGGTCCCATCCTTTCGCGTCCAGGCGGATTCCATTCCCTTTACCCCGCCGTCCTTTTCCATCATCTCAATGAACCGCGTTCGAGGATAGGAAAGATCGAAACCGTTTTTCTCAAGGTCCCTGGTTGCAAGATCAGCGAAAGATGAGTAACCGAGCATCGTGATCAGGGCAGGATTGGCCAGATGAATCCTGCCATCCGGAGTTGTTCTGTATATACCGATTGTAGAATTCTCATACAATGTACGGAAGCGTTCCTCGCTCTCCCGCAGCGCCTCGAGCGCAGCCTCCCTTTGGGACTCGGCCCGCTTGCGCTCGGTGATGTCACGGGATACCGCCTGGAAACCCGTCACCTGGCCGTCCTGCGCGATCAACTGGCTGTTTTGTCCAAGCCAGACCTCACGGCCGTCTTTCGTGAGAATGGGGAATTCGGAATAGGTATTAGGTATCCCCTTTTTGAACTGACGGCCGAATAGCGCAGCCGCATTTTTGCGCATGTCCGGGTGGATCAGTGTTGAATAGTGTTTGCCGAACAGCTCCCTTTTCTCGTATCCGATCATTGTGAGCGCCGCCCGGTTGATAAAGGTGAAATGTCCAGTTTTGTCCGTCCTGTAGACGAGATCACTTGCATTTTCCACCAATGCCCGATAACGCTCCTCACTCTCTTGCAGTGCCTCGAGCGCAGCCTCCATTTGGGACTCCGCCCGCTTGCGATTGTCGATGTTGTCGATGATCCCATCATAATATTTCACCTGACCCTGCACGTCCTTGACGGCCACTGCAGATACGGATCCGACAAAGTAACTTCCGTCTTTCTTTTTCAGCCACAATTCCTCGCCTTTGACAACCCCTTCTTTGAGCATTTTATCATTGAATTTTTTCCTGTCTTCCGGATTTTGATACAGGTCTGAAACGTTTATAGCCAGGAATTCCTCTTTGCTTCCATACCCGAACATGCCAATGATGGCGGGGTTGACTTCAATGAATTTGCCTTCAGGTCCAACGGTATTCCTGTAAATTCCCAAGTTGATGTTTTCTGTCAAACCCCTGTATTTTCTCTCGCTATTTCTCAAGGCTTCTTCCGACTGCTTGCGCTCGGTAATGTCGCGAATAAAGGTCACAATCCGGTAAGTTTTTCCATCTTTATCTTTAATTGGAATCTTGCGCGTCTCGGTCCAACGAACCGATGCTCCAATCAGTGTGGCATCATCGCTAAAGAGCATTGTACCGGTTTTTAACACCGTTTGATACTCCGAGATGACCTTTTCCGGTAGAAATGGAAACAGATCAAATAAGCCCTTTCCTTGAATATTATCCGGGATTCCCAGTTCGGAAAGGCATCGAGCAAATGCCTCATTGAATAGAAGAATTCGCAGGTCACTATCAACCACGTGAATAATATCATCTACGGCATTAACGGTCGCCCGGTACTGCTCTTCGCTCTCCCGCATCGTCGTGAGTGCAGCCTCCCTTTGGGACTCTGCCTGCTTGCGCTTTGCTTCCGATTTTTCCAGTTTCTTTATTTTCTGCTTCAAGCTCGATATCTCGGTTATCAGCCCAGCTTTTGTCTTGGAGGACTCGCTCATCTGCTTTTACTCCTGAAATTGATCTGCACGCGAAATAATTGTCAATTCTACGAGATTAATTAACATTATTTTATTTAAAAAACAACATTGTGTTCGCATTTCAACAAAAAGCTGAAATCTCGAACATCTCATTCGAAGCTGGGAATGGAGAACTTGTGCAGCAGGTAATTCAGGCGATACTTCGCCTCGATCTCAGGGCGGCGCAGTGCCGGGGCCAGGTTCTTCATGAACCATTCGCACTTGGCGTTCAATTCGCTGTCATCCTGAAAATGGCGCAAAAGCTTTTCATGGATCGGGCCGGCGTCGGCCCTGCCATTCCGGGCGAACTCGGCACCCAGACGCTCGAAATCGACTCTTACCCAATCGAGCGGTTCGGGGAATTTGCTAAGAAATGTTTTTACCTGGTCGCGTTCATCTCTCAGTTCTCCCCTTTCGCGGCCGATGTACAGGTTCAGAAACGACTGGTAATCCCGGCGCACCTCGCGGCTGAAAACGGAAAAGGAAGCGATCGGGGGCTTTTTCGGCGAACGGCGCTCGACTACCCGGCGCAGCGCCGCGCTGACGACCGTATAGGGGACGCGTTTCTCCCACCAGCGGTAGAGAATGTCAAAATCCTTGCTGCTAATGAAAAAGCGGATGGCAAACTGCCTTTCCAGGAACTGGATGATCCTGATAATGTAGTCGTAATCGTCGTTGTCTGCCGTCATGCGAGCGCTGGCTGCAGATCATAGATGCTTTTCAGGCCGTAGAATAAAAGATCGGGTTCGAAGCGGTCGATGCCGGGCACGCGGCCTTTGAAATAGCGGATCAGGCCGCCGGTGGCGATCACCTTGCATTCCGACCCCAGGACCCGACGGTACAGGGCGATCAGGTGCGTGAGGGTCCCGACATAGCCGAAAAATATGCCGGCGCGGATGCTGTCGACCGTATTGGTGCCCACCGGCGAGGCGGGAACCGCAAACGTGATGTTCTTCAACTTGGCCGTGTTCTCGGCCAGGCTCCTGATGGCGATGCCGATTCCGGGCAGGATGGAGCCGCCGCAATACTCCTTTTTTTTATTGATCAGGTCGAAGGTGGTGGCCGTCCCCGAATCGATGATGATCAGCGGCGGCGGAAAAATTTTCAGCGCCCCGAGGCAGTCGGCGATGCGGTCGGCGCCAAGTTCCGACGGCCTGTCGATTTTCAGTTTGATCCCGGTCAAGGTGCGATGCCCGATAAAAAGGGGTTTCCGCCCCAGTATTTTTTTGCAGTCCGCGGCCAGGGTCCCGTCAAGGAGCGGGACCACCGACGATACGATGATTGCCGTTATTTTCGTTCGCCAGGCTTCGCTCAGCAGGACGCGCAAATGACCGGCAGGCCATTTTTCCGGCGTGGGAACATGGCGTCGGTAAACGATGGTCTCGCCCTTGAAAACGGCGCAAGCGGTCGTGGTATTTCCCACGTCAACGGCCAGGATCACGGCGGCCTTGCGTCTCCGGGGCATTCAATCCCCTTCTCCCAGTTTCATCTTGGAGAACGATGCCAGGCTGATCTTTTCCCGGCTGAGGATGAAAAGACCCAGGAAAAAAACCGGAAAAATATTCACGGCGTGCAGGACGAACGCGTAGGACAGGGCCGGGCCCTTGGGAACGGCGAACAGGCCCAGGGAAAGCTGGCAAAGCAAATGATAGGACCCAACGTACCCCGGCGACGAGGGCACGACGACGCTGATGGTGGTGATGACCAGGGCCACCAGGGCGGCCGTCCAGGGCAGATGGTAAAGGCTTGCAAAATCGAAAGCATAGAAAAGCAACTGGATAACCAAGGCATAACAAACCCAAATCGCAATGGATAAAATACCGACAAGCGGATAATGTCCGGCCGATTTCAGGGCCACGATGCCGTTTAAAAACTGGTCCAAAAGTTCATTGATTTTGGCTGAAACGGCCGCGGGCAAAAAAGCGGTCAGGCGATCGCTTAAAGCCAGTGTTTGCCGGCGGTATTTTTTCATCAGCAGCAGCAGGGCGAACAAGGCCGCCACCAGGACGAGCATGATAACGCCGCTCTTCTGCACCCAGCCTGGAAAGGGAAAAACAACCAGGGCCAGGCCCATCAGCAGCAGGAGCGCAAAAATATCGATCAGGCGCTCGACCACGATGGTGGCGAAAATAGCGCTGGCGGCGATGCCGGTCTTTTTCCGGGCATGGTAGGCGCGGACGACTTCGCCCAGGTGGGCCGGCAAAAAGGTGTTGGCCATGTAGCCGACGGCCAGGGAAGCAAACAAACCCGGCAGCGGCACTTTCTGGATCGGCGCCAACAGGTAGCGCCAGCGCCAGGAGCGCAGCACCAGGCCTATGAAAATGATCGCCAGTACGGGAATAAGCAGCCAGTAGTCGGCGTCGGCGAAAGCCTTGCCCATCTGGCTGAAGTCGACCTGGCGAAAAGCCAGAAAAATGAACAGCAGGCTGAGCAATATACCGGCAATTATTTTCCAGTTATGCGTAATCTTATTCCATTTCATCAGGTTCTCTGTATAACAAATCCCAGGTAGAAAGTCAAAAACAGCGCTCCGTTTGACATATTATATTGCCTGTGTTTATAATGGGCGACACTAGTTTTGATGTGCCTAACCAGCTGCGTGGAGGTGAGTCATAGACTTATCAAGTTTTCAAATCAGCAAGATCGAGCTCGTCGCTGAATTCGAATCGGCCGTCATGGAGCTGTACTGGATGTACAGCGAAAAATTCCCCGAGCACGAAGCTTTCTGGATCGCCATGGCCGACGATGAACGGAGAAATACCGAATGGGTTCATTCGACCATAGAAAAAATAAAAAGTGGCGTCATCGAATACAACCGCGACCGCTTCAACATCGAGGCCCTCCGCACTACATTGAATTTCGTGAAGACGCAGATCCAGGCAGTTCAAACCAAATCGGTTACCCTGCAAAACGCATTGGGCAATGCCGTCGGCATCGAGGATTCGCTGGCCAAAAAAAGATTTTATGAAATCATCAAGGACGACAATCCGGAAGGCAGGCAGCTTTTCCAGAAATTCATCGGCGAAAACCAGAAGCACCGGGAGCGGCTCAACCAGTTCCGGCAAAGATACAAGTAGGGGCCGCCCTGGAACGGGTGACCCGATACCAGGAGATGAACATGCCCATCGTGTCGATCAAAATAAAAATGGCGCCGCCATTGACCAGGAGGGTACGATGTTGCGTTTGCTCCTTTGCGGATTTTTTTTCATGGGCAGCATGAATATCCCGGCCCAGGAGAATTTCGCCAGCGATGTTTTCAAGACCGCGGCCGGCGACCTGAAGATCACCTTCATCGGCCACGGTTCGCTACTTTTCGCCTACCAGGGCCGGATGATCTACGTCGACCCCTTCGGTCCGCTGGCCGATTTCAGCCGTCTGCCCAAGGCCGACGTCATCTTCGTCACCCACCAGCACCAGGACCATTTTGACGCTGCGGCCATCGAGAGCTTGCGTCAGGAGAATACGCAGATTTTTCTCAGCGCTTCCTGCCAGCCGTACCCCGCCGCCGGCCGCGTTCTGAAAAATGGCGATCGCGTTACGGCACAGGGCATTGATGTCACCGTTGTGCCGGCTTACAATGTCGTCCATAAAAGGGACAACGGCGTGCCGTTTCATCCCAGCGGCGAAGGCAACGGCTATGTCTTTGCTTTTGCCTCCTTGCGTATCTACGTGGCCGGCGACACGGAAAATATCCCGGAAATGGCCGGGTTGAAAGACATCGCCGTCGCCTTCCTGCCCATGAACCTGCCTTATACCATGACCCCGGAAATGACCGCCCAGGCCGCCCGAGCCTTCAAGCCACGGATACTCTATCCTTACCATTTCAGCAGCAGCGATCCCCGGCAATTGGTCGAGCTGCTGAAAAGCGATCCCGAAATCGAAGTACGCATCCGCAAAATGAACTGACCGCGTCGCCCCATGCTGGGTAAGGATTTTCGCGACCTGGCCGAAGCGGTCACCAAAACCTATGGCGATGATCCCTGGTTTTTTCTCCGCGAACTCGCCCAGAACAGCCGTGACGCCTCGGCCAAAGCCATTTGGGTCGAAGCGCAAAGGAGCGCCGATGGGCTGGAAAGCCTGACCTTCGCCGACGACGGCCGGGGCATGAGCTTGGTTCACGCCCGGCACTTCCTTTTTCGTTTGTACGCCTCGAACAAGAGCGGGGACAAAATGTCGGCCGGCAGATATGGCATCGGCTTCTGGACCATTTTGCGTTTTCAACCCGGCCAGATCTGCTTGCAGTCGCGGAATAAAAAGGAGGCATGGGCCATCGTCCTGGATGCCGATCTCAGGGCACGTACCGTAGCCTGCCCTCTGACCCGGCCCGGTACTACGGTGCGCCTGACCCGTCAGGCTGTTTATGCATCCGCGGCCGAATTCCAACAGGGAGTCGAGCGTGCCTTGCGTATTTATTGCCGCTATTTGCGCCGCAACGACCATTGGGGCGCCATCCTGCCCGTCTATTTTCACGGGCAAAACCTGACCGTCCCCATGAGCCTGCCGGGTCCGCTCAGCTACTCGTTTCACAACGGCAAGGTCGAGGGCGCGGTTGCCGTGGACGAGAACCCGCGGGTGCGGCTTTTCGCCCGCGGCCTGCCTGTCTGGGATGGCACTCTTCTGGACCAGATGTCTCACCTGCAAACCATTCCCCCAACTCCAATCGCCCTCGGCCCGGCCCTGGCCCCGGTGTTTTTGCTCAACGGCAACCGGCTGGACGTCACTTTTTCCCGCAACCTGGTGCTGGAAAACAAGGCCTTGCAATATGTCCGCAGCAGCGCTGAAAAAGCTCTGCGCCGGCTGCTGGCAGATTCCATGGAAAGGGCCTTCCCCAGAAAATGGTATCAGCGCCTCATCCATTTCCCGCGCTCACTGTTCGGCCGCCTGCCCCGGCCCGGCTGGAAACCGCTGTTGCTGTTATTGCTGGCCGTTCTGCCGCTGGAGATCGTAATTTTAAGCCATTTCTTCCCAGCCCAGATTGTCCGCCGCCCGTTTTTTTTCAGCCTGCGCAACGATGCCGTAAACTACCCGGGCGCGTCGGTAGGGCTCTCTTTTTCGCAGCCCATGGCGCGTTTCGCCTACTCCCCCCCGGTCCCGGGCTGGTTCAAGGTCTTCGTCGCCTCCGAATATGACTTGCAGGACGGCTTCATCCGCAGCGCCGGCTGGGTTATGGCGCTACCGCCGCCCTTCCAGGCCTGCGGGCTTGAAAACGCATTTCGCATGCGCCTGGTCACGACCGAAGCCGGCCGGACGCTGTTGCCTGTACCGCCCGGACACGCCATCGATCCCGACAGCCTGGTTTTTGCTTCCCGACAACGCCTCACCCTGGACGGCGATGTTCAGGACGAGTACAGCGTCGTGGTCCCGGCCGGATCGGGCGAGATCACCTATAATTCCTGCCCCCAGTTCCGGGAGCTGACTGCGGCGGAAACTGCTCGCCTGACCACCCTGCCGGGGGAACTGGAATTGCCTGCGGCATTGGCAAGGTCACTGACGGAGGCGAATTCCCTTGCCCCGGCCGAAAAAGTGATCTATGCCAGCGCCCTGGCCCGGGAGTCCATCCGCTATGATACTTCTTCGTTGACGGCGCAGGCCTATCAACGGCGCAGCGCCGGCCAGCCGTGGCTGGCGGGAGTTCTAGCCATCGGCAGGGGGGATTGCGACATCATCAACGGCTTCAATGTCCTTCTGTTGAGAAAGCTGGGCATTCCGGCCCGGCTGGTTATCGGCTTGACAGGCAGCCAGGGCCGCATCCTGCCTGGACTTCATGCCTGGAGCGAATATTTCGACCACGGCTGGCATGTCGTTGACCCAAGCGCCGGCGCAGCCAGCGCGTCATCGCCAGCTCCGGCGGCCGGACAGGCACCCCAAGCACAGGATGAGTCTCCCGCCTTGCCTTCCCCCGCAGCGGGAACGGGCAACGGCAGCCGGATCGGCTCGATTGAGCTTGGATTGGCCCTAACGACCATACTGCTGATATTTGTCCTTGTTTTTAAAAGAAGGTCCCGCCGGTCCCGGCCGTCCGGAATGACCATGATGACCTCTGACACGGGAAAGGAACTTCTGCTGCCGGTCATCCAGCAAGCCCTGCTTCAGCCCGAGAAATGGGGCCGGGAGAGCCCCTTGTGGGATCACCCCTTTCTGCCCACCTTCGGTCACAAGCCGATAAGCATCCGACGCGCCCTGTCGCTGCTTCACCGCGGCCGCCTGTTGTTCTTCACCAGCCAGAATCCCTTGGCCGTCTCCTTAAAAGGCCGAGCTGTCCCGATCCTCGATCTGCGTCCGAAAATATTCGCTCCCCTGCTCAGCCTCCTCCCCGGCGCCGTCAACCTTGACCTGCTTAACCGGCTGCGGCCGCAGCCGCCGGGCAAGACCAGGGCGAGCGCCGACGATTTCCTGATGATGGTCAACAAGTTTTTGAACAAAAAATTCGCCAAGCCGACAGTCTGCCTACTGACCCCGGGCCTGCTGGATGCCGATCTGTTGAACATTTCCCTCCCGGCGGCGCCCAGACAGAGAGACTTTTTCTTCCCGCGGCGTTTTATCGCCGTCAATCCGTCGGGAAAAAAATTCAATGAATTAACAGAGCTATTCAAAAAAAATCGCCCGCTGGCCGTTCTCAAGTTCCTGCAGACATTGCAGAGCAACTCATTGCTTTCCTTTGCCGACCCGGAAACGCTGCTAAAAAAAACGGCGCGCCGCCTGCTGCGCCAATGCCCATGAAAACTGCAGCGGGATCCGTAAACAGCCGTGGCCGGCAAGACCTGGCCGGGGAGCTGCTCTCCATCGATGCCGACGCCCATCTGCACAAGCTGACGGCCCACATGTTCCCCTCGCCGGCGCTGCTGCCGGTGGAGCTGGTACGCAGCGCCTTAAAAAGAGAGGCGGCCGTGATCACCATCCAGGTGACCTCCGAAAGGATTGAGATCAACGATGACGGAGCCGGCATCGGCAGCGAGCAGTGGCGCGCCCTGGTCGGCCTGGGCGACGGCAGCCAGGATGCCGTAGCCAGGGAAAAGGCCATGGCCAGCCTGCAGGACTTCGGCCGGCCGGGCATCGGCCTCCTGGCCGTTTTTTGTCCGGGAGTCCGCGGCGTGCAGATTGAAAATACCGGCGCG
>Ga0315293_10005126_pt1 | contig 12359 bp, 11 predicted proteins | sample YL17G13_20_MG_FD_203071 | JGI IMG/M metagenome (GOLD analysis project Ga0315293, IMG submission 203071) | Sediment microbial communities from Yellowstone Lake, YNP, Wyoming, USA - YL17G13_20 | ecosystem: Environmental > Aquatic > Freshwater > Lake > Sediment | place: USA: Wyoming | collected... | reverse complement strand
AATCCTTCTCTTGCTACTTGTCTTATTACTAACAAAAGAAAGTATTATTAATCTATAATATATTTTCTTCTAACTACCCCACTAAAGTTTACACTAACCCATACTTCACCGGAAATACTAGGTGATAATGTATCTGCCAAACACAATGATATCCTTTTTGAACTTATCCTTTACCCATATAATCATAATACTTCAGAATCTACCCTGCGGCAAGCCACAGGGAATTCTCAAGTTAAACTTATTCTTAATTAAAATATTTCTGCAACCTGCTCTTCTCTCTGATTCTATATAAAAGAAGATAGGCATTTTATTATTTTTAAAGTTTTAGTTTTAAGAACGCCCTTTTGTTTTAACACATAGAATTTGAAATGCTTTTTCTGGTTTATTTCTAACAAAAAATTGAGTTATTTCTGAGATTCTTAACCAAAAATATTTTGGCCAGAATCTTAAACGTGCACATTCCCCTCTTAAAGGTTTCCAACCATTTATACCAATAACTTTATATCCTCGTTTTTTCATCTCTTTAACAGTCCAACCTGATTTGTGTACTTGCCAAGGATTATTATAATATATTCCTTGCGGCAAAAAACCATTAGGGGTCATAATTATAACTTTATTCTTTGCAATTTTTTCCATCATTTCTATTAATTTTATCCCTTCTTCTTTTGTGAGATGTTCAATTAAGTCAGAAGCAAGAACACAATCAAAAGAATTTGGTTTAAATTTTTCCCCAATATCTAAAACAAATATCTTATAATATTTATTATGAATCTTAAAATTCTTGCTTTTTTCTATGGATGGACCATAAGCATCTACACCAACACAATACATTTTTTGGGAGAATGATTTTATTGGAGAATCGTTACCACATCCAACATCTAGCAAACTTTTACATTTACCTACCGCGTTTTCCAACTCAATGGAATAATTAGGGAATATTTTTAGATAGTAACATATTTTTACATAGTTACTGTAATATATCTTTTTAAGTAAATTTTTAATTACCATATGAGATGAAACCTCCCCCATTGTTTGGACAAAAAGTAGTAGTTCTTAAGTTGTAAAAAAACATTTAGACTGCCAGCAATTTTTTGCTGAGAGTTATATTAACTGACCCCCTTTTCCACCTGTCAAATTTTTCCATAATAAATTTCTGGTAGTAAATCTCTTCTTTTCCCCTATTCTGAAATCTTTTTTTTAAATGTCAGGTTCTCTTCCGTTATTTCGCTGATAACCGATCTTAACCTGCCTATTTTTTCTTTGAGAACCTCTACTTCATTATTTCTCTTCTTCCCGTTGCTTTTGCCTTTTAATGCTTCTAAACTGCCCCCTTTTGCATGTTTCTCCCACAGGTAATATAAAGTAGATGAAATTTAATGCCGACAACATACCTCTGCGATACTACTACCTGGCACTTTTGCCTATTCTAATATCTGATACTTCTCTTCCGGGCTGAACTTTCTCTTTTTTATTTACCTTGCCTCCTTTCTGTTATAATATTTTAACATTCTTTCAGGAGGTAAACTACACAAAACTAAAAGCTTTAAAAACTCTAATTTATTATAAATCAAAATAATTCATTGGGAGTATTATAGTACCGAAAATTGCTTCTTAAATGCAATTAGCTGAAATAGACAATAAGGCAATAAGATAATAATGTCCGATAGCACAATAATAATCCAATTGTTATATAGTGTAAAACCTATATATATTAAAATAAACTTAACCCCTACACCTATTGTGAAGAAAATCGCTTGTAATTTCATTTTCCCCATTCCACAAGCAAAAGTCGAAAGTACACTTACATAAATAAAGACGCTTCCGAACAATGCAAAAATCATGGCATTAATATAGTTTATGCTTATAGTATTTTCTCCTAACCATATATTTACAAGGATTTGCAAAAATGGAACAATGAGAAACTCGCATAAAATAACCATCATTACTAAGCGATTTAAGAGTTTAAAGTATTTATTTATCCAAGCGCCATCTTTTTCCTCAAAGGCTTTCGTTATTGCAGACCACATTGGTGTAAGTGCTAACATAAACAACATCCCCGAAACTAAGAAAAGCCTATAATAAATTTGATAGTCTACAACGCTTCCAGGTCCAATAAATTTTGTTATTAATATAGAATTTGTACCAGTGATCAACATATACATTATTTGATTCCAAAAAAAAACACCACCTAGCTGCAGTATGCTTTTTGCAGCAGACTTGTTCAAGAATTTAAAGCTAGGGTAGCATCCTTTTAATTTAGTAGCAAAAATAATAATAGTAGCAATGAAAAGTGGTACATTTACACACAGTAAATACACAACAGATAAGACTTTTATGTTAGTTTCAGTATTAACATATGGAAACAATAGTACAAACATTAACTGTGTAACACTTGTTATCAGAGCCATTAAATTATTGAGTGCAGATTTTTGTAATGCATACAGCACAAACGAGATAAGGCGAAGAAAAAACTGTAGCATAATAGTAAAAAATACGCACGTTACCATAAAAAGCATTGTCGCTGGAGATACCAACGTCTCAGATATGTTAAATACAGAATTCCAATTAATATATGGAGAAACAATAGAACCTAAAGATGTTACTAACAGTACTATGCCTCCAATAACAAAGTAAGCAGAAGATACATTTTGTTTCACTTCAGTTTTATCGTTTCGTACAAGCGCTCCTACCAGTTTATTTCGTAAACCATTTCCAATTCCAAAATCAAACGCAAGAATCCAAGTTAAAACCGATAGAATTGTATACCATACTCCAAGCACTTCATTGTTATCAAAATATCTTATATAAGCAGGCAGGCTAAAAAAAGATATCAACAAAGCCCCGCCTTTGATAACAAAAGCAGCTACAATATTCTTAATAACCACTTTATCCTTATCACTAGAAAAATATTTCAAAATAAAGTTTTCCATATATGCTCCAATTATTTATAAACGCCTATGTAGATTCATAAAATTTAGCATACGCACTGTTAAAATTGTAGCGAACACAAAACTTAGAATAAACTATTTAATATATAAGTCATCGAAGTGAGTGTTCAAAAATGCTCAAACATGCTGTATTAAACGTGCCTCCAGCATCATCTATTTTATCTGACATGGATACATAATTTGTAGATAATAGCTTATATTGCAAGGAATTAGGATTTTACTTGATCTTACATCTTCCTTGATAAAATCTGTAATCCTTTTTATCCTTTTTTAATTTAATGTATTAGTTTTTTAACAATATCTAATGATGCAATTATCATCTTAGTATCAATACCTATATCTAGAAATCTTAGTTGAAGAGCTTCACTCGCCTTTATTATATTTTCGATCCCATTAACTCGGAAAAAATCATCTCGTCTTCGTCTGATTCTACGAATAACTCTTTTTATCAAGTCTAAAGTAGGATATTTTAAATATGCAACCACTATCTTTGCTTTCGACCTATCTGTTGTTTGTGAGTAGCTGTTGTAATGCTGAATAATAATATCCTTAAATTGTGGATATTTTTTTAATAAACACGCTGCCAAATCTACCACATTAAACTTTTTTAACATTTCTGATTTATCTAAATCCTTTATAGCCGCTAGAGCAGAATCTGCCCATATTGTTTCTACACTATAAAATCTAGGAACCAATTCTGACCATTCGTAATTATTATGTCCGTGAAAATGTGGTGCTTCTTCTAATTTACCTGTATGTCTCCCTGTAGCATAATCAGCGGAACCACTTTTATTGCATATACCTGAAATAGTCAAAGGAAAGTCAACCTCAACAACTTTATCTACTGTCAAAGATAAAGCTACAGATATATATATATCCGGTGATAACCCTCCAAAGTATTTTCCTGTTTTCTTTTTTATATTATCAAGGCATTCTTTTCGAACAATTCCATGATATAGCTTGACTAAGTCAAGAGATAAATACTTCTGAGCACCTTGATTTAATAATTTTTCCACTTCATAAAAAGGTTTACATGCTCTAGCTTTTGCAGTTATTTTAGTAATGCTCAAATAGCCATTATCAGTTTTGTTTCTCAGAGCCTCTGAATTCGGCCAAAAATATACTGCCTTTAACTCTGGTTTTATAGCGTCTATGTTATTTTCTTTTGCCCACTCAACCACATCAATAATTTGTGAAACCACCCCATCATCATCACCAATTATACATAAATACTCACCATCAGCCAGATCAACAGCTAAATTGAAATTGTCAACAAATGATATAATTCCTTCAGTATAGTTGTATTTCAAACGTTCATCATTATTATATTCAAAAAGCATTTTAGACATCATGCATGTATCGCCATTATCTTGTATTACAATTTGTACTCTATCGTCGTTCATGTGTAGAATTTGTTCTACAGCTTTAATCGCATAACTTTCCCTATTCTTTGTAGGGATTATAATTGATAATAAAAAATCTTTTTTCATATTATAATCTACCTTTCACACTCGAACTCATGGTACAACAAATATTTGAACCCTACTAAATTAACAAATAATAGAAAATATTAATTTGCTGTCCTAATATTTTACTAGCGTATTTTTTGCCCTCGCTTTATTTAACCGCCAGAGTCTGCAGGAGTTGTCGTGTATATGTCAAAAAGAACTCTGTAATTTGCGAGTCTATCCTCATTCTTTATAATTTTCTCCACACCATGCGATTTATAATCCCGGTATAGCTCTGAATTATTTTAACCACTTTTATACTTACATTTTCATCAACGTAATTTGGCACATCCACACCCAAGTCATCATTACTGTTCATTGCTACAGCCATATCTACTGCTTGTAGCACTTCCTCAGTTGTAATGCTACCAATGACAAAGTTCCCTTTATCTAAAGCTTCTGGACGTTCTGTACTTGTTCTTACAGATACAGCTGGGAATTTGAAATAAGAGGCTTCCTCCGGTATAGTTCCGCTATCAGATACTACGCAAAAGGCATTGAGTTGCAGATTGTTATAATCCGAGAATCCGAAAGGTTTTAAACTGCATACATTAGGGTGGAATTTGAAGCCACGCTGTTCAATGAACTTTGCACTACGGGGATGTGTGCTGTAAATAACAGGCATATCATAATTCTCAGCCATTGCATTAACTGCATTCATCAAAGCAAAAAAGTTTTCTTCGATGTCAATATTCTCTTCACGATGAGCAGAAAGCAGGATGTACTTGCCCTTCTCTAAACCCAAATTCTCAAGTATCTTACTGTTCTTAATTTTGTCCATATTGGCCGTCAGAACCTCTGCCATCGGAGAGCCTGTTACATAAGTTCGCTCTTTAGCTATACCTTCATAGTTCAAATAGCGACGCGCATGTTCGCTGTAGCACAAATTCACATCGGCTATATGGTCAACAATTCGTCTATTGGTCTCTTCCGGCAAGTTTTCATCAAAGCAGCGATTTCCAGCTTCCATGTGAAAAATGGGTACTTTCAACCTTTTGGCTGAAATGGCTGACAGAGCGGAGTTTGTATCGCCAAGCACCAGAACTGCATCCGGCTTCACCTCTATCATCAGCTCATAAGACTTAGCAATAACATTTCCCATGGTTTGACCAAGATTGTCACCTACAACACTAAGATAATAATCCGGTGCCCTGAGGCCAAGCTCCTCAAAAAATACTTCATTCAGCGTATAGTCATAATTCTGGCCGGTATGCACCAGGATATGTTCAAAGTATATATCGCACTTTTTTATGATCTCTGATAATTTAATAATTTCCGGGCGTGTGCCCACGATTGTCATTATTTTTAATTTGCGCACCTCTACCCCTCCTTTATCTAAAATAATGCGGATACAACTCCTTGTGGCTGTAAATCCATTCCTTCATTTTTATTACCATCTGCTCATAACTCGGTACTTTAAATGAAAAGTCCTTTCTATTGTTAACGAGCGATTTATTCAAATTGACTGCTTCACTTGGCAAAATGGTAATCATTTCATCTCGCATGTGTTTGTTAAATAGTCCAAGTAAATCAAACTTGCAGATGCTTTTATTATTTACAAGATTATATATACCTGTTAGATTTTCGGTTGCAGCCCTTTCCATGGCTTTAGCCAGTGTCAAAGTTGTAACACCGGTCCAAATGGCTTTGGAATAGCCATTTATGGTACCATTCTGCTTCATAAACCAGTTAAACAGACCAATTCCATTCCCTTTCATATCAGGACCAACGATTGAACTCCGGAATGTCAGATTCTTGTCATCTTCTACTTCGCCTAGCGCCTTTGTTCTATCATAGAAGGTTTCACCATCGCGGAAACTGTTCTCGCTATAGGTTCCTGACTTTCCAGAGAAAACGCAATCGGTACTCATATGAATCAGCTTAGTCTTAGTATTTCTCAGTGTATCCGAAATTAAGTGTGGTAGGTAACTGTTAAGATATATTGCTCTGGACGGTTCTCTATCACAGGCTTGATTTAAAATACCTATGCAATTGATAACCACATCATAGTCACTATCTTGCAACAATGATACTACAAAAGACTTGTCCATTGCATCGCCATTAATATTAATATTTTTGCAATAAGGAAAGGCATTTATAGAAAAAGCTGTTACATCATGCCCTTGCTCTTGCAAATATAAGGAGATGGTATGACCCGCCATCCCGGTTGCACCCAGTACTAAAAATTTTATTTTCCTTCCTTCCATGCTTCCAATTCCTCTCTTATATAACTTAGAGATAGCAACTTCTCTTTCACTTCTTCAACATTCAGTCTTTGTGTGTTATTAGAATTATATTCTTGTTCTGTGGCTAATCTTTTATCTCCCACAACAAAATATTTATCATAATTGAGATCTCTTTGATCTGCCGGAACTCTATAAAAATTGCCCATATCTTGAGCAACTACATGTTCTTCTTTAGTTAAAAGGGTTTCATATAGTTTTTCACCATGACGAGTTCCTATAATTTTTATCTCATTATCTGCATTAAACAATTCTTTTACTGCTTGAGCTAAGTCACCTATGGTAGATGCTGGAGCTTTTTGTACCATAATATCTCCCGCCTCAGCATTTTGAAACGTGAAAACTACAAGTTCTACCGATTCTTCAAGGTTCATTAAAAATCTAGTCATATTTGGATCTGTAACAGTAAGCGGGTGTCCACTTTTTATTTGTTGTATAAATAGGGGTATCACAGAACCTCTAGAAGCCATAACATTCCCATAACGAGTACCACAAATAAGGGTTTTGTCAGGATCAACAGTTTTTGATTTCGCTACAAATACTTTTTCCATCATTGCTTTGGATATACCCATTGCATTGATAGGATAAGCAGCCTTATCTGTAGATAAGCAAATAACTTTTTTGACCCTGCTTTCAATGGCTGCTGTAAGTACGTTATCTGTCCCTAAGACATTGGTCTTAACTGCTTCCAAAGGAAAAAACTCACAAGACGGTACCTGTTTAAGCGCTGCTGCATGAAAAATAAAATCTACGCCGTGAATTGCATTTTTTATAGATTGTAGATCTCTCACATCCCCAATGTAAAACTTAATTTTATCATTTTTATAAAGCTTTCGCATATCATCCTGCTTCTTCTCATCTCGTGAGAAAATGCGGACTTCTCCAATATCAGTATTCAGAAAACGGTCAAGTACGGCATTGCCGAAGCTACCGGTACCGCCTGTTATTAAAAGTGTTTTATTTTTAAACATGATATTGTTCCTCCTGATTATAATTCATATTTGATTTCAGCAACCAAATTTTTTAATATCCGATACAATCACTGCCAAAAAAACATATATTTTTCCAATTGTGCTGTATAAATAGTACTAGTAAAAAACCATATAATTGCTGTTAAAGCATATCCTGTAATCCCAATTAATCTTATCATCCTATCATTAATCACACTTAATATGTTTGGAATATATATGATCATAAATATAAAAAAGTAGAAATATAACCTCATTGCTGTAGGATTGAATTGAGTAATGGGCATTATCATAGTACTAGCAACCATCATATAAAAGAAGTACTTGTTATCTTCATTCTGGGCTATAAACGGTTTTCTATAAATCACTCCCAACAGGGTAGATACAATCATAATAAAATACATTCTATTTCCACCTGTCTTGATTGCACTGTATTCTAACCTAGCAAGGCTGTTTAAAATACCTCTTATCTCTTCTTTCAAACCAATCACTACTAATGCGATTGCAACAAACAATATAATGGTCTTTTTATTAAACTTAAATTTATTAAACCAATAACTTGGTATAAATATTAATGCAGCTATGTGGAACATAGACGCTACTATAGTAAAAAATAAAAATTTGAATATATTTTTTTCTTTTATATATCTAAAAGCAATTAAAATAAAAGCCATTGCTATCGTTTGTCTTATCCCTGTCATCCCAAATGTATAAAACCCGAACCCAACAAATAGAATATAACTCATTAGTGGGTTGCTCGAATACTTATAAATGTAATAGGAAATCATACCTATATATAGAGCTGCGACAATAATAAGAAGAATTTTAAATTCTCCAAAAATTTGTCCCACTAGGTATTGAAACAATACATATCCATGCTCAACTTCCGCTCCTATAAAAATTTCTGAAAAATCAAGCATATTTATCTGATTAAAGATATTAAAATAATTATATGTATCTATACCAACAGACAATCCTCTAAAACCTGCAATTACAATCAACATCAAAGACACGATAATCACATATTTTTTACTATTTAATGTAGTTACTTCGCCTTTAATTAAGGTTCGTTTTTTTCTAAACAGTGGGTAAATAATTGTAAGACTTAATAACAATGAAGCATATACTAGCATCGGAACCATCCTTTATATATATTAACATACTTTTCATACATCTGCTCTTTGGAATATATTTTTCCGGCTTCTTTCGAGATCTCATCACTATATTCTTGTTTTTTATTTAACCACCGTCTAGTGGCGTACTCAAGTGCATCCACATCCCCCTGTTTCACAAATTCACTATATTTATTAATTGATATGGTTTCTGGCGCACCTGCTTCAAAACCTACGAGGGGTGTTCCGCAGCAAAGGCTTTCGGCACATATCATTGAAAAAGTTTCTTTTTTACTGGTTAATAAAGTCAAATCAGCCATGGAATAATATTTAGCTAATTCAGAGTGATTTTTTGTATGTTTTACAGGAATTACATTTGTAGGCAAATCACCCATATCCCCATTAAATCCAACTATAATAATTTTAACTTTATCGTTTTTTAGCCTATACGCTAAATCAATGATATATATACCACCTTTAAACGGGTTTTTAAAGTTAGGTGTTACATATAAAATTATTTTTTCGTTTTTAATGCCGTGCTTTGTCTTTATTTCAGAGTAATCAGTTGGTTTAAAGGTGTTAACCGTGTCCACGCCGTTTGTAACTACTACAAATTTTTTATCCTTTAAAAAAGGCGATTGTTTCGCCCTTTCGCCAAGCCATCCAGATACAGGTGCTATTACTAAATTGTCAAATCCTTCGAATGCATCAGCCATGAGCTTCCACTCTTCTGCGCTTCTATCAAAAATTTTAGAAGATGGTCTTCCCGCTCCTTTTTGCGGGCAATTTCCGCATCCTGTTTTCCATTTTTCACAATCCAGTGCGTTACCACATCCGGCCGTATGCATTAATTCAGCATGCAGAGTGAGCACAGTTTTAATATTGTTAATTTTTAGAAATTTTAGTAATCTATATATATTTACAAAAAAACCGTTTAAACAATGAAGGTGAACTACATCTGGATTCTCCTTTTTTATTACACTCAATAATTTTTGTGTAGAAAAAAAACATCCTGAATAGGCATATCCTGTTATTTTTGAACGTAAAGATTGCATTTTCATCACAAATTCTGGGGCCGTCTTGTAGATATTTTTCTCATCTACTTTTTTACCTCTACCGTAGCATACTATAGAGGTATGACCATTTTCTAATAATCCCATATGTATGTCCCTAACAATATTTCCTGTACTTCCATTAGAATAAACAACGTTAATTTGCATTACTTTCATATTCTCACACGTTTTCTGATTTTATTAATAAAAATGGTTTTATACCCTTTTTTTACCAACCCATAAACCCTACCGTAAATAATGTAAAACCAAACTTTCATTCTAACCTCCAAACTAAATTTCTTACTGTTCTTCAATACTGAAACTATTCCCCTATATAATTTGTAGTTGTATTCTTTGCAGCAAGTGTATAAATAGTTTTTTAGCAAAAACTCATTTTTCCCATTACAGTCTGATAGTATTTTTACTACTTCATTCCCCAGTCGTTCATTTTCTATATAGTATAATTGAGGAAATTTTGTTGTAATCTGTCCACTATGCACTCTTGTTCTAACCAACACATCATCGTGACACACAAAAATATAATCGTCTAACATAAGCTTAACCCAATATTCCATATCCTGAAGATATTTATAACTAGTATCAAACTCCCCAAATTTATCAAATACACTTTTAGGTATCAACAATGAACATCCATTAATCCCACTACTATTGAAAGACTTGGTGAATATTTCTGAACCAGAATAATTTCGATTCAACTTTTTTGATGGGTGAAATATTTTTTTTCCTTGCTCATTTATTAATTCAGAGGCTGACAACACCACAATTTTATTTGAACCATAAATTGAATTTTTTTCAATAAGTTCTATTTGCTTTTGTATTTTATTTTTGTCGTATAAATCATCATGACTTAGCCAAGAAAACCACTCACCCCGCATATTTTTAATTCCGAAATTCAATGCAGAGGAAACTCCACCGTTTTTTTTATGAAAAAAACGAATCTTATCACCATAACTTTGAGCAATTTTTTCTGTGGCCCCATTATCAACAGAACCATCGTTAACAACAAGTATTTCTATATTCTTATAGGTTTGATTTAGTGCGCTTTCTATACTTTCCTTTAAATAATTAGCACCATTATATACGGGTATAATAATTGAAACCAATGGTTGATACATATTTTTCAACTCCTCAACATAAAGACAGCAATTTTTGTAATAATACTCTGTCTATCCATACTCACAGTTATTCCACAAGTAATACTCATTTTTATAATAACTTTTTAGAATATATTTCGTGCATCTTTATTTTAACATTGCTTATATCAAAGACTTTAACTACTTCTTTATTGTATTTTCCCATTCTTTGTCTTTTTTCTGCATTACCTAAGATTATATTAAAAATATCGGGGTCAGGTCTCCACATTTGGCATTTCTTCATTTTTTAACACCATTAAAATCCCTAAAAGAAAATTGTGACTGTCCTTATTATACCATCCTTTTGAATCTTATCTTCAAATCTTCTCGCTGCTTGATAAATAGCTTTGTAATCTATATCGATAAGTCTTATCTTTTTTGATATTCATTTTAATTCCTGCGTACACAAGAATGATAGAATAAACTAAAAATTTTAAGAATTAATTTTTATAATATATCTTATAAAATTTATTTTCTACAATCCCCCTACTCCCTCATAGATAAACCCTAAACTTTTTACCTTTTCCGGTTCGTACAAATTTTTTAAGTCAAGTAAAACCGGTGTTTTTAGAAGTTTCTTTATTTTTGATAAATCAATATTTCTAAACTGGTTCCATTCGGTTAAAATAACTAATGTATGACTGTTTCGTGCCGTATCATATTCATCCTGGCAATAAGTTAGAGTAGGAAGAATTCTTCGGGAATTTTCCATTGCCAGGGGGTCGAAGCATTTACTGTAGATTTCCTGCATTATTTGTTTTGCTTTATCATTTTCACACCCGATCACAATTTTATCAGGGTGGGTAAAATCATATACTGCTGAGCCCTCCCGGAGGAATTCGGGGTTGGAGATGAGGTCAAAAGGATATTTCACCCTCACCCTGCCCTCTCCCCTCAAGGGCGAGGGGGAAGAAGGAGGGATTGCCGCGCTCCCTTCGGTCGCTCGCAATGACGGAGGGACCTGAAGGTCAGTGGTAAAAGTGAGTCGGCCAGCTGAGACGTTCTTTTTGATAAGGGGGGCAAGATTAGGTTCGTAGATAGGGACGCCACCAGAATTAAGAAGAGAAATTTTTGTTTCGTCTTGGTCAACACAGGTTACGGAAAGACCAAAGTCAGCAAGGCAGGTGCCGGTAACCAGGCCGACGTAGCCGGTGCCGATGATGGAGATATTCACTATTTTATACCACCTTTTGTTTTAATTTTACGAACGTAAATCATGCCGCAGATAAGCTTAATCTACCAATCTTCCAATCAGCCAGTCTAAAAAGTATATAGTCGTTAGTGTATAGTATTTAGTATAAAATCAAAGAAAAATAATTTCTAAATTCTAATTATCTATGAAAAAACTATTTTTATCAGTTGTTAATGTAACTT
>Ga0315293_10005125_pt1 | contig 12360 bp, 5 predicted proteins | sample YL17G13_20_MG_FD_203071 | JGI IMG/M metagenome (GOLD analysis project Ga0315293, IMG submission 203071) | Sediment microbial communities from Yellowstone Lake, YNP, Wyoming, USA - YL17G13_20 | ecosystem: Environmental > Aquatic > Freshwater > Lake > Sediment | place: USA: Wyoming | collected... | reverse complement strand
GTCTGACCATTGTTGAGGACTGGCAGACAGCCGAGGGTGGCACTGACGGTGATGGTGCCGGTGACAGCGAAGTCGATTGTGTCCGGCCCAGCATTGGCTTCGGCGAGAGCCATGGCGTCACGGAGGCTACAATCGACGTCGCCGCAACTGCCGTCGGCCTCGTCGGTGAGGATATTCACGGTGAGCGTGTTGGCGTTGACAGAGACAGGTTTGGCGAGAGGCGCGGAGAATGCGAGGGCGAGCAAGAGCACGGCCAGGAGCCTGAATGCGCGAGAGAACGTGATAGCCATGGCGCCACCTCCCTGTAGGCTGGATCATCAGCGGGGATATATGGAGACGAGTCACCAGTGTGGCAAGCATAGCACTGCCGAAGCGCTTGTCAAGGCTCGGCCCGGGCGCCGTCCCCTGCAAAGCGACCCCTACGGTGGCGACGACCGCGTTGCTGCCGCCGAAACGCTTGTCAAGAAGCGCGACGATGCCCAACCGGTGTATTCGCTACAGGCCGCAGACGGGGAAGTCGCTGATTAGCCCGGCCACCTTCTGCGCCACCAGCATGGCGTCCACCATCGATACACTGCCGCTGCAATTCACGTCGGCTGCCGTCTGGTTTATCGTTCCGCAGTCGATGAGCCCCACCACGCACTGGGCCGTGAGCATGGCATCGACCATAGACACTTGACCATCGCGGCTGCCATCGCCCACAGTACAAGCATTGCCGATCCCATCCCCGTCTACATCCGCCTGGCCAGTATTGGGAACGAACGGGCAATTATCCGTATCATCCGGAATCTGGTCGCCGTCACTGTCGACCCAATTCCAGGGCCGGTACATTCCGAATCGGCCGCTGGGAATATCGGGGTCAGTACCCCAAGAACCGACAAAGCCATCTCCGGTCCAGTTGCCGACCAGCTTCAAACCAGAAGCGCCAAGGAGATCGATATGTCCATCGGAGTAAGTTCCTGAGAATGAGGACTCGTACAGGCCGAAGGTTCCACCTGAGTAAGGCTGACAGGACATCCAGCCCGCGGAAACAGTTACGCCCGATTGAATGACCTGAAGGGGATCTGGAGTGTGGCAGGAATCCGGGTCTCCGGGAGACGCGTCCCCAAGGCCCATATCCAGCAACCAAGGACCTTCGACTGTCATTGGCATGGGTTCGCACGCGTCTCCCTGACCATCGCTATCTGAATCTGTCTGGTCGGGGTTGGGATAAGCCGGGCAATCATCGCTGATATTTGGCACTCCGTCACCGTCAACATCCGGATCACATGGATTTCCGACGCCGTCCCCATCGGAATCGGTCTGATCAACGTTGGGATTGGCTGTACAGTTATCGACGCCATCTGGCACTCCGTCCCCATCGGAGTCCTCGCACACATCTCCGATACCATCCCCGTTTGAGTCCGCTTGATCGGGATTGGAGTAGAGCGGGCAGTTGTCTACGGCGTCGGGTATGCCATCACAGTCTGCATCGTCGTCGCAGAATTGGATAGCGCGAACGAAAACGTCGTCATTGCCGTTGTCGTCGTCTGTCACTAGGTTTGACGCTGACGAACTGAATGCTACATTCCTGCCATCGCCGCTCATTGAAGGATCGCTGCTATTGCCGTTCCCTTGTCTACCAGCGCTGTCTAGGCTTACCCGCTCTGTTTGCCCTGTCTGGCGGTCGTGTATGAAAACGTCACAGAGATCATTGGTGTCATCTGGCACGAGGTTGGACGAGCATGACTGAAACGCCACGTATCTACCGTCCGCGCTAATGGAAGGAATGCCGCTGTCGTGATTCCCCTGATTGCCAGCGGGGTCGACACTAACCCGTTCTGTCTCCCCAGTCTGGGGTTCGTGGACAAAGACATCGTAACTAGCGTTCGTGTCGTCGGGAGCTAGGTTGTAGGCTTTGGATACGAATGCCACGTACCTTCCATCGGCGCTGATCGAGGGGGAGGAGCTACCGTAGTTGCCCTGATTGCCGGTGCTATCGACGCTGACCCGCTTTGTCTGGCTTGTTTCGCGATCGTGGACGAAAACGTCATACGTGCCGTTGGTATCGCCGGGCACCAGATTCGAGGCCCATGACCAGAACGCGACGTATCTGCCATCGCCGCTGATAGACGGTTCGCCACTACTGTTGTTTCCCTGGTTACCAGCATCATCGACGCTTACTCGCTCGGTCTGCCCTGTTTCACGATCGTGGACGAAGAGGTCATACGTGCTGTTGGTATCACCAGGCGCTAGATTCGTGGCCCATGATTCAAACGCCACGTGCCTTCCATCGGCGCTGATCGAAGGGTTCCAGCTCGCGTCATTCCCCTCGTTGCCGTCGTTGTCCACGCTTACTCGCTCGGTCTGCCCTGTTTCGCGATCGTGGACGAAGACGTCACGGTAGTTATTCGTGTCTTCGGAAACAAGATTGGTGGCCTCGGATTCAAATGCCACGTACCTGCCATCGGCACTGATCGCCAGGTAAAGGCTGAAGTCGTTTGCTTGACTCCCAGCGCTGTCCACGCTGACCCGCTCTGTGTTCCCTGTCTGGCAATCGTGAACGAAAACGTCATCGACGCCATTTGTGTCGCCAGGAACGAGGCTGGTCGCCCCAGAGAGAAACGCAACATAGCGGCCATCGGCACTCACGGAAGCATATTCACTGTTATTGTTCCCGGCGGTGCCATCAGATGCAATGCTCACTCGGATAGAGGTGCCGGGAGAGGCGTACGCGCTGGCGGATGGGAGAGCAGCGGCGCAAAGGAGAGAAAGGACAACCCATTTCGGAAAGCTGGCACGCATCACGCAACCTCCCTGTTGGCGGGGGTGAATCAGCGAGGATAATCAGCAGCGAGCTGTCAATGCGCCGATCATAGCACTGCCTGCGCGGTTGTCAAGCTGGGGGGCCGTTGGGGATTCGAACCCTCGACTCCCGGATCAGAAGTCCGCTTTTCGTTCGGCCCACCGTGGGTGCCCGATCGGCATATTTCGCTACGGACTGCAGACGGGGAACTCGCTGATGAGGCCCGCGACTTTCTGCGCGATCATCATCGCGTCCACCATCGAGACGCTACCGCTGCGATTGACGTCGGCCGTGTACAGGTTCAGGCCGTCGTCTCCGATGAGCCCTGCGACATACTGTGCAGTTAGCATGGCATCGACCATTGACACTAGGCCGTCGCGATTACCGTCGCCCACGGTACAAGCGTTGCCAATACCATCAACATCCGCATCCGCCTGGTCGGCATTTGGAGCGAAGGGGCAATTGTCGACTCCGTCAAGCACGCTGTCGCCGTCAGTGTCCGCGGCGGCGGGATTCGTGAGGTAGTCACTGATCTCAGCCTCGTCGGTGAGGCCATCTCCGTCGGAGTCGGCATTGCATGGATCCAGAATTGCGTTGCCTGGCACGCCCACGACGGCTATCGTGCCGCCCTCTCTAGTGAACGGCGTTGAGTCGTCGGTGCCGCTGGCCGTCACCACCACGCGGTAGATGCCGCAAGCAGAGGTGTCTCCGAAACTGCCGCTGTATGTACCTGTTCCGTCGCCGCCCAGGGGAACGGCGGCAGAAGTACCGTCTGGCTTCCTAACGGTAGCGTTGACTGTTGCATCTGCCACCGGTGTCCCGGCAATAGCCACGTCCGCCTCTACAGCGATGGCCTCCCCTGTGTCATAGTGACCGGCTCCAACAGAGGCGGCTACAGAGATCCTTGCTGGGACGGAAGAGCGAACTTCGTACGGCCAGCCGCTGACGGGCACAGTGGCGCCAATGACCTGCATTGTCCACACGCCCGATGTGGGGGCGGTTATCTCGTACCGAGTTTCGTCAGCGCCGTCGAAAGCCGGGCCCACAACCAACGATACGTCCGGGTCCCCCTCGCTCACAGCCGCCCCTTCGGGCCGCAGGAGCGAATACGCCAGGGTGACGTCGGGAGATGGCGACGCTCGGAACTGGAACGTGGCCCAGGTCTGCCCCTCAGGCATCGCGACCGGAACCTCCACCGTTTGTCCGTTCGCTATCACGCCGTTCTGCCAAAGGAGTATATCCGGCGCTGGTTCATCGGGTGGTGGAGTGGGGGTTGCCTCTAGTTGGGCCCCCATCTGCACGGCAGGAGCTGCCAGTCCATTCGAAGCAAGCAAGATGTCGCGGACCTGCTCGTGCACTCCAGCGTCATCGATCTCCCCCGGCGCCACGCATCCGGCGACAAGAGCGGCCGCCCCACTCATCGTTATATGGGAGACGGGTCGCAGGGTCATTGGAAACCCAAGACCTACCGCGCTCGCCGCCGGGACGACGCAGTCGTTCGGCAGCTGAAGGAGTGGATTCCACCCAACATAGCCCGTTATGACGTTGTACGAGACCCCGGCGTGGGATCCAGGATTCAGATTGAGATTGAGGATGATAGGACTGAATGGCACAAGGTCACACGCGGCCTGGTCGTACTTGTCGTGCTGTCCCCTGAAGAGGTACCACCAGTTCCAGTCGCAGGCAGCGATGGCGATCGCTGTTCCCCAGTTGGGGGTTCCCAGCATTGTCAGCGAGCGGACCTTGCTCCTTCCGCCCAGCTTCTCTATGTAGTACCTGGCCACGACGCCGCCCATACTATGCGCGACTATGTCCACCTTATCCCGGCCCGTGGCGTCTATCCTCTGCTTCAGCGCTTGCGCACCCGCGATGACTCCTTCTCTGGTGTGGTACCGAAGGCACTTGGCGTCGAATGAGTGGCCTCCCATGTTTGACGGGTTCTCGATGTACTGTTCCAGAGGTTCCATGCCGCAGGACGTACTGTCGCTGTTCCCGTCCCATCCGTGCACCAGCAGCACCACCGGAGCTGGCGGTGGGAGTGGCACGTCCGGGCATCGCGGGTCTGCAGCGGAGATTGCCGGAGACCACTGCGGGTTGTCGCCGTCCGCACCGATGAATGCCTGGTTGGATCCGTCCGCGTTCATGACATAAAAGCCAACACCGGGGGATGACCTACCGGAGAAGAAGCCAATTCGGCAGTTGTCAGGTGACCAAGTAGGGTTTAAGGCGTATGCGGGGTCGCTGCTGATGTTTCTCAGGCCTGTTCCGTCAGCGCTCAAGGTGAAAACGTCTGTCGGTTCGCTTGTGTCCGAGTTCTGGTGGAATGCGACCCTGTTCCCGGTGGGCGACCATGCCGCCTCCATGGGGTTAAGGCTCGGGGTGCTCGTGAGTAGAGTGATCTCAGCCGTGTCTAGTGTTAGGACCGACAACTCCTGAAAACCGGCTTGCCAGTGCCACATGTTGAGAAGCAGCCTATCCCCCTGTGGAGACCATCGTATGTCATGTACGACGGTATCCGCCGGGAGATCCCAAACCCGGCGCACGTTGCTTCCGTCTGGACTGACCAGGAAGATACCCAACGACGTATCTCCTGGCAGGTAGCACTTAGCCGCAATACTCGCCCCGTCTGGCGACCAGGCGGCTATTCCTTGGCAGTACTGAGTCGAGGGGAGCAGCACCGGATCGGCACCGTTCACACTGCCGATGTAGATGCCGCCATCGACCCCGCCAATGGGACCAGCGGTGAAAGACACTCTTTGCCCGTCCGGGGACCACCTTGCTTCCCATCCACCACCGCATCTCTTGTCTCCGGAGAGCCTTACTAGGTCAGAACCGTCGAAGCGCACCGAAAAGAACGCGCAATCATACACATCCCCCCAGTATTGGCGCTGAAAAGCGATCCTAGTTCCGTCCGGCGACCAGATGGGTTCTGTGTCCGACGCGTTTGGCTCCAGATAGGGCTGCGTAATGCAGTCTGTCGAGTGCGTGTCAACATTGACTGTGCAGATCGCGTCGTCCGGCGAAGAACTCGAGAAGGTGATCATGTTCCTCGAGGTAACCTCGGCTCCGGCAATCTGTGGCTCCGCGGTAAAGACGGGTCTGGCGCCAAGGGGCAGAAACACCGCGGCCACAAGGAGCACGAGGAGAAGAGAAACACGGCAGACAGCCACGCGCTCGCGGTTCATGAGCCACCTCCTGCTGCACCGGCGGGGTTAGAGAGCGGCCCGGAGTGTACCGCGCCACATGGCGCTTGTCAAGATGTGTGTTGGGTGACAGCCAAACTGGACTCGCAGAAGGGCTGGAACAGGTGTCGTGTCCAGTGAGGCAAGTAAAGCGCTGGCGAAGGGCCTGTCAAGAAGCGCGGCGATGCCCGATCGGTGTATTTCGCTACGGGCCGCAGACGGGGAATTCGCTGATTAGCCCGGCCACGTGCTGCGCGATGAGCATCGCGTCCACCATCGTAGGCGCGCCGCTGCAATTCACGTCCGCCGCGGTCTGGCTAATCGTGCCGCAGTCGATGAGTCCTGCTACGCACTGGGCGGTGAGCATGGCGTCGACCATTGACACTTGTCCGTCGCCATTGCCATCGCCGGGGAAGGGGCTCGCGTACGTCCGGAACGCGAAGTCCCCGATATACTGCCCCCAATTGGGCTCGCCCGCCGGGTAGAGATCGGGGTCAACCGACGTGCAAGTACCATAAACCGCTGCGCACGTCCCTCTCCACTGGAAGTGGCTGCTCTCAGGTATCTCCAGAACGAGGTTGGCGCCCGGCGTCGTCGCCAGTGGTGCGGGAAGGTTGACGAGAACCCATTGGACGCCGCTCACCGCAGTGGTGACCGTTTTGGTGGCCAAGATGGTGCCAGGGTCGTCCGCAGTCCCCTCGCGGACGTTCAGGGTTGCCTGCGTGCCCGGCGTCGCTGCCAGGCAGAGCTGGACTCTCTCCAAGTGGGACGCGGATGGAACGAATTCCTGTTCCAGCGGGTCGTGAGACGACACGGAAGTCCGGAAGTTGCCCGAACTGCAGTCTGGGTTCCCCGTCAGTGCCTGGTCAAGCGGGCCTAGAGCGGCTCCCGAGCGGCTTGTACTGGGTAGTAGACCAATGGCGGCGACGGCTGAGGCCAACGCCCATACCGCCAGGCGCCGTCTGAACTGCCTGCCTGAGACTGAGAGCATTGCCGTCGCGCAACCTCCCTGTTGGCGGGGATCAATCAGCGGGAATAATCAGCAGCGAGCCACCTAAGCGGCAAGTGTAGCGCTACCGGAGCGCTTGTCAAGAAGCGCGACGATGCCGGCGCCTCCTGGCGTATCAGCCGCTCGCCATGAGGCCCGACCCCGCTCCGTCACACGACGACCGCCTGCCTAAGGCGTAGGCGTAGAGGTAGGGGTTGGCGTGGGCGTAGGTGGCAGGGTGCATGGGAACCCCTGGATGAGGCCCGCCACGTATTGGGCAATCAACATGGCGTCGATCATGGTCACGGTGCCGCTGCAATTCACGTCACCGATTGGGATCGGCAGCGGAGGTGGTCCGACGCTAGTCCTCTCCACGTCGCAGTCGCCTGCCTCATCGCTGCTGGACATGGCGCACGCCTCGTTGGTGATCTGGTCGCCCTCTTCGGCACCAGACGTGAGTTGGACTACCATCCGCAAGACGACTTGGTCGGCATAGTTGAGGTTGTCGATGGTAGCCCAGACAACATCTCCTGAGGAGTCGCATCCATCGGGGCCGTCGAAATCGAGCCCGGCGTCATCCGTCACGGAGGCGCTCACGCAATCGGTGTAGTCGGGAATGGTGTCCGTTACCTCGAGGTCGCTGCACTGTCCCGCGCTGCCATCGTTCTCTACCGTTATCGTGTAGGTGATCTGGCCTCCCTCCGCAACCGTGTCCGGGTCATCGCTCTTGCTGACGACGAGCTCGCAGTTCGGGTTTACCGTGGGCGTTGCGGCTGGCGTGGGAGTGATGGTCGCATTCGGAGTGGGCGTCTCCACTTGGGCAGACACCCCATTCATCCGCAAAGGCGGTCCGAAAAGCATCGACGTGATGAGCAAGGACAAAGCCGCTGCAAGGAACAAAGAGATTGCTAGCGGCGATACCAAGTGACGTGCGGAGTTCAGTCTCCTCATGATAGTAACCTCCGAGTTGACTCTTGCGGAATCTGCCGCCCGTTTAACGATGAGGCAGCCCTGTCCGGCTTCCCAGGTCTAGCGCGAGGCGTCATGTGACGGACGTGACGAAGATTCCAGCGACCAGTAGCTTGTGTCTGGCCACCAAACCGCGAAGTGGCACCGCACAACTTCCCTGTTGGCGGAGTCAATCGACGGGGCTATTCAGGAATAAGCCACCAATGCGGCAAGTATAGCGCTACCGAAGCGTTTGTCAAGAAGCGCGACGATGCCCGACCGGTGTATTTCGCTACGGGCCGCAGACGGGGAACTCGCTGACTAGCCCGACCACGTACTGTGCCACCAGCATCGCGTCAACCATGCTCAACCCGCCCGAGCAGTTCACGTCGCCCATAGTCCCATCGATGCTATCGCAATCGATAAGCCCAGCAACGCACTGGGCGATGAGCATAGCGTCCACCATGCTTACACCACCGCTGCCGTTGACGTCTCCCAGCAGGCGAAGGCGCAGAGGATCCGAGAACTCCGACGTGTTGCCGGCGGCGTCGGTTGCCGTGGCCGTGACTGCCGGCCCGGAGACGGCGCCGGCGAAGGTGAAGTTGCCGCTTCCGCTGGCGGTTGTCGAGCCTTCGTAGATGCGCCCCTCGTCCTCTGAATCGGAGTAGACGTCTACGGTGCAGTTGGCGCAGGCTGTTCCCGCCACAGGGCCCGGTGAGGTGATGACCGGAGCTGGCAGCTCCGTGTTGCCGCCGTCCCACAGACTGATTCCATATTCCAAGTTCGAGTGAATGGAGTTCCCGCGGATGGTGTTTCTGATGCTGCTTGCCCCACCAACACTCACGCCATTGCCGCCGCTGAAGGCTATGACGTTGCCGTGCCCCGGCGTACCGATGATGGTGTTGCTGGAGCTGCCCCGCAGGCCGATCCCATCGCCTTGATTCGGCAACGCTACTCCGGACGGGTTCGTGCCGATGCGGTTCTCCTCGATGACGTTCCCGCTGGCGGAGAAGCCCACGGGAATGGCTATTATGTAGTTCATGACGATAGGCTGGCCGGTGCAGCTGTTGCTGGCGCCGTCGGCAACTTGGTCAACGTTGCCGCTGCCGAGGTTGTGCAGCCAGATGGGACCCACGCTGGCGCAGGCGTCGAGGCTTGTCACGGTGATGACCAACTCGTCGCCGAGCTTGCCGCGGAGGAAGATGTTGCCGATCGAGTCCCCGTCCGCGTCGCCGGAGAAGATGGGCTGGCCGTTGCGCGTGACCTCGATGTGGTCGTCGAGGTCGATCTGGGCAAAGAAGTTATCATCAGCCCCGGCCAGCGAGTACTGATTTTCCCCCACGGAGACGCCGTCGCCGTTGTTGCCGGAGATGACGTTCCCCCGTACCTCGTTCGCGCTGGAGCCGTCGTACAGGTCCACGCCGGCACAGTCGTTGGGGATGGCTTTGCTGCCGTCGGCGGAAAGGCCGATGTAGTTCCCGACAACGACGTTATTGTTGGTTCCCCACCACATCGAAAGTCCCCCACCACCACCTTGCACGGTGGTGCACCGGTTGCCGCTGATGACGTTTCGCTCTGCCGCTGAATCCCCGCCGACGATGGTGTGATCGCTACCAACGAAGATTCTGATGCCCTGGCCGGCGTTGCCGATCGGAGCATCGCCGGCGGCGTTGGCGCCGATATAGTTGCCTTTGATGGAGACGTTGTTGGATATCCACAGGTCGATGCCGGCCGGGTCATTGCCGCTGATGACGTTCCTAGCACCAGGCGTTGCCCCACCGATAAGCGTTCCGCTGCCGCCAAGGGCGGGCCAGGCCCCGATCTGGACGCCGGCGTCGTTCAGTCCGCCGATGTTAGGTATGGGGGCGGTGCCGCTCTGGTTGACGCCGATGTAGTTGCCCTGGATGACGTCGTTCTGCGAGCCTCCGTAGATGTGGATGCCGGAGCCGTTGTTGCCACTGATCAGGTTGCCCTCGCCCGCACCGTCGCCACCGACCTCGGTCTCCGCCGAGTTGCCGATGATCCGGACTCCGTCCCTATTGTTGGGCCACGCAACCGTGCCCGCCTCGTCGGTGCCTATCTTGTTGCCGTGCAGAACGTTGCCGGTAGTCTCGATCTCATCAGCGGGAAATTCGATGGAGTACGTGGTGCTGCCGACCTCCTCTCTCTCGCCGGGGCAGACCTCGGGAATACCGGGGGTGAGCTGGACTCTCTCGTCAGTCTGGAAATGGTACAGCCAGACGGGGCCCATGCTCCCACAACCGTCGGCGCCGGCAAGGAGCTGCAACTCCAGAGCGTCGCCGGTGTTGGCGACAAGGGACTGAAAGCTGATCTCGCCAGCGTCGAGGTAATAGTTGTCGAACTGCTCGCCATTCACGAGCACCGTCAGCGCGCCGTCAAGCTGGATGGGGTCGGTCCAGTTCTCCGAGCCTGAGAGCGTATACCAGAGCCCGCCGATGGAGACGCCGGGTCCGTTCCAGCTGCCGCTGATCTGGTTGCCTTCGATGGTGTTGTGACTCGCGCCTTCGGTGACGACGACGCCGGACTTGTTGAAGACGACTTCGTTGCCCTGGACGAGGCTGTTCTGTGAGCTCCCCCACATGATGAACAGGCCGGGCCCGTTGTTGCAGGCAATGAGGTTTTCGGAGCCGGGCGCCGTGCCACCGACAACGTTGCCGCCGTTGATTATGGTGATGCCACCGCCGTTGGCGATGCAGTACTCGCCCGCCGCGTTTGTGCCGATGTAGTTGCCGCTGATTGTGGCGTTGCCGGAGTAGTAATCGACCATAACGCCGCCGGTGTAGTTGCCGCTGATCACGTTCCGCTCGCCGGGCGTGGTCCCACCGATGACGGCGTTCTCGCCGGGGACAACGGCGCCACCCAGTCCCCCATTGCTGATGGCGTAGGTGCCGCCGCCGTCGGTGCCGATGAGGTTGCCCTGGATGACGGTCGCCTCTGAGCCGCTACCGTTGATGGCGGCGTTCCAGTTGCCGCTGATCAGGTTGCCGTCGCCGGAGTTGGGCCCGCCGATGAGGGTGTCGCTGGATGGGCCCATGACGATGATGCCTGTGCCGTTTGCGATCGCCGCACCGCCTGCCGGGTTCGTACCGATGTGGTTGCCCTGAATGACGTTGTCGGCCGCTGATCCGTAGGGCGGCGACGAGACGCCGATCGGTTCCGACCAGTAGAGGAATACCTCGCCGTCCCCGGGGCAACTTCCGGAATAGCCCGGGATCTCCACGGTCTCTCCGCTCCCTATGTGCTGGACCCACATAGGCCCCGATCCGCACGAGCCGCCGACCTGCGTGAGCGTGACGGTCATCTGGTCGCCGACGCCGGCATCGAAGAACCAAGACGACACTTGCCCGCCGCTGCTGTCCGCGCTCCAATACACCTGTTGCGGACCGCTAACAGACACCTCGATATGGCCGTCGAGCTGAATATTGGCGAACAGGTCGCTCTCGCTCCCCGAGAGGCTGTAGGATAGGCCACCAACGATGACGCCTGCCTGCCAGTTGCCGCTGATGACGTTGTCGAGGACATAGTTGCCGGACGAGGCCTCGTCCAACTGCACGCCCATACCGTTACCGATGGCAAAGCTGCCGGTGACGTCCAAACCGATGTAGTTGCCCTCGATGACGTTGTTTGGCCCCGCCCCCATCAGTCTCACGCCCGGGTTCCAGTGCCCGCTAATGACGTTCCGGGCACTTGCCGTGCTCCCGCCGATGGTGTTGCCCGACGCTCCGTAGCACAGAAAGATGCCGCCGAAGTTGTTCTGAGCCGCTTCGCTACCTGCGTTGTTGACGCCGACGTAGTTGCCCAGTATTTGGTTTCCGGTAGCGGCCGAGCCACCATTGGGGCCACAAGCTCCGATCCCGTTCTGCGCCCCGTTCCGGATGACGTTGCGCTGCGACGACGAGGTGCCGCCTATCGTATTGCCGCTGCCGCCCAGCTCGATGCCGTCTCCCGCGCACTCGGCTATGACGATGCCTCTGACGGTGTTGCCATTGGAGTTCAGGTTCAGGCACGGCGTGCCTGCCGGCAGGTCGGAGCCGTCGATAGTGACCTGCTGGTTGAGGCCGGCGATCGTTATGCCGCTGGATGAGAGGTCAGGTAGAGCCGTCGTCGGGGTGATGGTGCCGGCTAAACTCCCGAACGAGATGCTATTTGAGTCAGCGGGGTTGAAGTTCGCCTCCTGGAGAGCCGCCCGCAGCGAGCATCCGCCTCCAGCTACATGGCAGACACCGTTGCCGACGCTGTCGTCAGGCGAGTCACTGAGGCGGTCTACGGTGAAGCTCGGCCCTGCTGCCAGCGCCGGCGCCCGCGAAGAGCCGTGTCCGCCCCCGAATGTCGCGGCCAGAAGCGCCGCTGCCAGCAGCGCACCTCGCAAGGACCGTCTTGGGTTCGTCTCCACGGCCATGGCACTGCCCCCTTTCGTCCGATCGTAACCGAGCACC
>Ga0315293_10005124_pt1 | contig 12360 bp, 24 predicted proteins | sample YL17G13_20_MG_FD_203071 | JGI IMG/M metagenome (GOLD analysis project Ga0315293, IMG submission 203071) | Sediment microbial communities from Yellowstone Lake, YNP, Wyoming, USA - YL17G13_20 | ecosystem: Environmental > Aquatic > Freshwater > Lake > Sediment | place: USA: Wyoming | collected... | reverse complement strand
GGGGATTAGCATACACGCCAAATGCTAACAGTTACCATGCTACTCATTAAACACATTTTATTGTAATATTAGTTGCATTTAATTCATATTTATATTACAAATCTATTATATGCTAATCATTACCATGCTATACCAATACACATTGGATTTTTACCAATAATTATTTTTTAATATATATAATTTAGAAAATTAAAAATATTTATAAGCTTAGAAGTCATATCAGTTATTACCCATGCCAAAGCTTGTCAGTAGTGGTAATCAACAGAAAAAACCACGTATTATTGTTCAGGATTTAGTTTTAAGAAAGAATTATTACAGGGTTACACAAATAGAATTAAAAGAAGAAAGATATTCAAGAAGTAGAAAAACTTCTACCAACAAATTTTTAATATATTGGAATGAACAGGATGATTTTAAAAGAGGATTATCACAACTTAAAAGAAGATATGATTTTGTTAATTTAGATATACAAGATATATCAGGCACAACAGCACATAGGTATGTATCAACTAAATTTACAGCAAAAGGATTTAAACCATGATATGCGATAAATGTAAAAAAGAATATTTTATTTGTATTCACAGAATTAATAGAGTATGGTTATGTTATAAATGTTATCCTAAAGGGTTTTTATATTGTGATTGTTGTAAAGATATTATAAAATATGGAAAGGAGGAATTAAATTGAGAACATATAAACCAATATCTCACCATCTTTTTTTATTCGTTCCTATGTCCTCCTTTCTCCTCCCCTTTCAAGAGGTGATATTATAACTTATTTAAAATTTCATAAATTTCGTAAAAACGAAAATCTTAATCTTCAATCAAATTATATATTTTTAGATACCGAAACAAAAAGAAAAAATAATAGAGAGTATTTTGAACTTGGATGGTTTATCTATTGGAATAGAAATACAAATATAACAGAAAAAGTATTTTTTGAATCAAAAAAAGAATTTTTTACTTATGTTTTAAATAAAATGGAACATTTAGAACATATATTTATTTTTGCTCATAATACAGATTTTGATATAAAAGTATTAGGAGGAATAGATTTTTTTATTAAAAATGGTTATGAAGTAAAAAGTTTTTATGTAGAAGGTTGTAGGTTTGTATTAAAATTACAAAATGAAAAGAAAATAATTGAAATTCTTGATACTATGAATTATATACCATTATCATTAAAAGAAATTGGTAAATCAATAGGTTTAAATAAAATGGAAATAGATTTTAATAATTGTTCAAAAGAATATTTAAAAGAATATTGTTTAAATGATTGTGAAATAGTTTTTCTTTTTATAAAAAAACTTTTAGAATTTCTTGAAGAATTTCAGTTAAGTCAATTAAAACCAACTGTTTCTTCTTTATCATTAAATATTTTTAGACATAAGTTTTATGATATAAAGAATAAACCTTTTTATGTTCATGCTTGGAAAAGTGTTATAGAACTTGAAAGAATGTCATATAAAGGAGGTATAACAGATTGTTTTAAAATAGGTATTTTCAAAGATAAACAATTTAAACTTGATATTAATTCTATGTATCCTAAACAAATGAGAGATAATGATTTTCCTTCTAAATTACTTTATTACAGAGATATAAATCACATTAAAAAAGAAACATTGATTAAATATTTTTTTAAATATTTTGATACTAAATTAATTATAGCAAGATGTAAAATTTATTTACCAAAAAAATATTCCTATATCTTAACAAAAGTTACTATAGATAGTGAAAAGAAAAGTATGTTTTTATGGGGCACTTATATTAATACTTTAACTACTCCTGAATTAAAATTTGTAATGAAATATGGAAAAATTTTAGAAATATATAATCTTGCTATTTATGATAAAGCAAATATTTTTAAAGATTTTGTTAATTTTTTTGTAGACCAAAAAGTAAAATTCGAGAAAGAAGGAAATATTGCCTATCGTTTATTCTGTAAAACAATATTAAATTCTCTATATGGTAAATTTGGACAAACAACAAAAACCTATATACCAGTTATAAATAATAAATATGAATTTTCTTCTAAATACATAATAGATACTGTTAATGATGATAGTTTTATAACTATGTCATTAGGGAATAGAACATTTGAAGTAAATAATTCTGGAAATAATAGTTTTGATTCATCAGTTTCTATTTCTTCTTTTGTTACTGCTTATGCAAGAATGAATTTAGTTGATTTAATATTAAAAGCAAAACGAGAAAATGTTTATTATGTAGATACTGATAGTATTATAGTTAATGAAAAAGGATTTAATAATTTAAAGAATGAAATACATCAAACAGAATTAGGTAAACTTAAACTTGAAGAAACAAATTTTATTAATGAAGAAAATATTATTTATCCATGCACATATTATAGACCAAAATATTATATTTTTAATAATGTTGAAAAATGTAAGGGTGTTAAGAAAAATTCAGAAAAAATATTTGAAGATGATAATTTACTTGTAATAAAACAAGAGCAATTTTCTAAATTCAATAGTTCATTAAGAAAAAAAGAATATGACAGAATGATGGTTATTGATATGATAAAAAATATAGATAAAAAGTATGATAAAGGGATAGTAAAAAATGGAGTAGTAGAACCTTATGAAGTCAAAATATAGAATATGTTTAAAATGCAACTATAAATTTAGATTACCCGATTTAACATATAAAATGTTATCTCAAAATAGAATAGATACTATTTATTGTGTTCATTGTCATTCTCCTTTTACTAAATGTATATCGAACAGAAGGTTTTTTGAATGAATCATTTCACATTACATAGAATTGATAATTTTCTAAATTCACAAAATGATATAACAAAAGAACAGAAAATACTTATAATGTCTTTTATTTCTAAACTTATATTGGAGGAATATAAATGAATTTTATTGAAGTATTATCAGGGGTATTAGTGGCATTAATCATAAAAGATTTTTATGATATATTCATAAGAAGTTATATAGTATCAGTGTTATCAAATTATCATATTTTGATAACAAAACGAAAAAAGGAGAAAAAATAAATGAAACAAACAAACATAAAACAACCTAAATGCTGGACAAAAGTAGAATCTGCGAATTTTGTCAGATTCGAAAACATAGGTGATTCAATAGAAGGATTGCTTACAGAAATAAATCATGGTGATAAGATGAATTTCTATAAGTTAAAAACCTTTGAAGGAGAAGAAAAAAAGTTTCATGGAACTAACCAACTTGACGATTTGTTAAGTAGTTTTACCCCACCATGTTATTTAAGGATAACATTAACAGGTAGTCAAGATACAGCAAACGGAACTATGAAAATATTTGAAGTGGAAAAAGGAGAAAATTAAGGGATATTTTCCCTTCTTTTTTCTTTAATAAAAGAGGTGTAATTATGGTAAGTTGGAAAACAGAATATGAATATTATAATAATAATCTTTCTTATAACTATGGAAAAAATACATTAGATTTTTTTAAAACAAATCCAACAGATAAACAAATACTAATTTTAGATAAAAGAGAACATAATATAAATATGGTATTGTTGTTTATTTTTTTATATGGATTGTTATTTGGAGGATTATTTTTAAATGTTTATTATTCCATAATAGGTGTAATATGATTAAAACAGATTGTATATTTTATAATAAAACCTTACAATCATGTAACATACATGATTTATTTAATTGTAGTATCTGTAGTGATTATGAAGAAGTGATTAAACTTGGATAAAATAGAAGAATCTTTAACATACATATCTGAAGATTTTGGTATCTTTCAGATAATAGCTAAAAATCATGGAGTAATAGGAAATATATTATATAAAGATGAAATAAAAAAATGGGTATTTTTTCCAAAAAATAATTATTTTTATATGCCTGTTACTCTTGCTCTTATACTTGGAAAATTAAATATGCTTAATGGTTATAAAAAGGAGGTTAAAAAATGAAATTCTGGAAGGCATACTTTAATTTAATGTATATATGTTTTAATAATAATGGAAAAATAGTTACATTAATAACTTTTTCAAATCCATTTATAATATTATTAATGTTTAGATTATATCTTGAATTACATAGGGAGTACGGTTATGAGTATTAAAGATAAAATGCAAATAGGATTTATTAAAAACAGTATGAGATTAATGAATAAGGGACAATTACAGGGTATTTATGGAATTTTAGAACAATATCCTGATACAGATAAAGACAAGCAAGAAATACTGAATCATCTTAAACATATCTATGAAAAAAGAGGCTATGATATTAAAGAATTGATAGAAGAAAAATAAATTATTGACATAAAATAATATTAAAAATTTTTTCTGTTTCTTCTATTATTTCTTTCTCCCATTTTTCTTGTAAATCTTTATATTCTGAAATATTAATTCCATGAGCTAAAGCTTGTATTCTTCCTATTGAAATACAAATAGAATTAATTTCAGAATCATTAAGTGCTAAAAACCTTCTTTGCATTTTTTACCTCCATTAAAGAAAAAAAAAGAAAGGTTTTAAAAAACCTTACTAATTTCTTTCTCTCCGCTGATTGAAATTTTTTCTCCGTTTGCTATTGGCGTGTATCTATTCACAAACAGTTCGTGATAAGTATTAACCCATGTCAATAACTTTTGTGCATCTTCCTGTGTAACATCATAGGAAGGTTGTTTAGGTAATCGGGTTATAAGATTGTATGCTTTTCCTAATACTGCACACCTATGACTAACTACTCTTTCGAACCGTTGTTTTGGTGTTTCATTCTCTGGAATTTCTGCCTTTTTTCTTGGTTTTCTTATTTCTTTTGACATATTATTTTACCTCTTGTCGATTCCTGATTTTAACAGGGTTTCGACCATAAAGAAAAAAATAAGAAAGAAAAAAAGTTTCTTGCTTGTAGTATCTGTATGACATTAGTTGTCATGACTTTTTGTTACCCATGATAGATAGTTTTCTGTAGTCCAGTTTTTCTATCTACAAGAATATGAATGGATTTTAAGTATATAAATGTTATTATATCTTGTTTAAGTTCATTAAACCTATCAGGTAGTTCAAGAATTGATATGATACTAAACATCATTATACCTGTGAAAGCCATCCATAAGCCCTGTAAATAGTCAAATTTTGGATGATTGTTGAGATATACAAAGTTTAAGTATTCTGATGGTGATAATTCATTATAATTTATTGTTTCATGTGGTATAGTATAATATTCTAACCATAGAAAAGAGCATATTCCAGATATTATTAAAAGCAATAGTAAAAAACTATTTCTTTTTTCTATCTGCATATATACTCTCTATTATTTCATCAGTATCATAATAATTAAAGTATTTTGATATATCCATATTCACTCTTGTAAGGTTTTCTTTTCTTTTTCTTGAATCAATAATAATATATTGTCTATACTTTTCTATTTCTTTTATTTCTCCATTATTAGTTCTTGCATAACATCTTTGTGCAATAACAAAAATAGAAGTATATCGTATTAATCTTAAATCTGTTTCATCAAGTGATTGACAAGTATAATAAATATCTATACTTCTCTTTCTCGATTGTCTTAACAGGGTTGAAATAGCGATATTTTCTGCTCTATGACTTCTCCTACAATCCATAAAAAGAGTTATTTCATCAATTAATATAGTGCAATTCTTGAATTTATCTGATGAATCTTTTTCAAGAAAATCTTCTATATGCAATGGTGTATATTCTACACCAAATAATTTTATATTTGAATAGATTTTTCTTCCGTGTTCAAAATCTATTTTTGCACATCTAACCATATAAATTGTCTTTCCATCCCCAAGAAAACCTTCTATACCAATAATCATAGATACCTCCTAAAATATTATAATCTCCAAACCAGTAAAATAACCAACATGATATAAAAAATAAACTAAATACCATGCAAATTAGATTAAAATGAACTAATATCAAATTAAAGTTGAATAAAGTAAAAATAGAACATATTAGTATTTCTCCTACCTTAATAAAATTTTTTGATATTTCCTTTTTCTTATTATTATTTTTTAATGTTCCATAAACAAATATTCTATGAGTAGGATTAATTTTTTCTATGTTAAAATATTTAAATTCGTTTAGGTTACGATGTTGTATGAAATGAGCATTTTTTGGAATACTGAATTTTTCGAATATTGATAATAGTATAGTTGTTTGTTTATGATTCATATTATTTTTTCCTTTAATATAATTAAAAGTGTGTTTCTACACCATCTAAACGAGCAACCCATTGTATAGTATGGGCAAGTTGTCCAGTAACAGTAATTTTTAATGCTTCATTTGTATCATCAGCGGTAACATTACAATCCCATGAAGAAGTAGTTTCATAATTAGTTGTTTTATTACATTGAACCATGATAGTATTTGATGTTGCATTACGTTTAATAATTCCTGTAAATTGATATAAACAAGAATCAGTATATGTAGAGTTTAAACCAGTAACAGTTATTTCAAATGCTAAAATAGAATTTGGTCTTATTGTGCATCTTTGGTTTGGAGTATCTCCGCAAAATATTTCAGTTGGTGTCGCTGTTGTTGTATCTTTAGCCCATCCAATTATTACAATATTATTTTCTTGGTCGGTATCATCTTCATTACCTATATTAATAGATGTTTCGCTTGTTCTAACAGGTTTTGAATAATAACCTAAAGCATTTGCTCCAAATAATGTTAAACTCTGGGCATTATAACCTATTGCTGTATTTCTATAATAAGCAAAAGCTGTATTACCTATTGCTACACCTCTATTATATCCGTAAGCTGTGTAACCTATTGCTGTTCCATAAGCATAAGCTTTTGTATTTTTTCCTAAACCTAAATTTTGGTCAGATGTTGTTCCTGTTCCTGAACCTTCAACAGCTCCAACCCAGTTTGCTCCGTTCCAAATAAAAGATTTTGTTGAACTTGCGAAAATATTATCTAAAATAGTTGCTCCCTGATTAATTTGTAATTGAGGTGAATCACCAAAAGAATCAGTATTACGAATAATAAAAGTATCTCCTATATTTACTCCTGTTGTTGCTAATGTAATTATTCTTAAATTACCATTTGGGTCTAAATGTTGGTATATCTTATCTACATTAGCATACAAGGTTTTTGCTCCGGATAATGATTCAACATTTAAACCATAATAACCCCCCATATTAGAAATTTTACTACCATTGCCATAAAATTTTGTAGAATTACAATTTCCAGTTATGAGAGTATTTCCTGTTATATTTGTATTTGCTTTAATTAATAATTTATTATAAGACCTATTATTCCATATAGTAGTATTTACTAAACTTGCTTTCCAATATTCAGGTAATGAACCTCCAGAAATACCTGTTAAATAACTACCATCACCAAAATAATGTATAGCACTACAATTATTAGTAATATTAAGATTCCCATTTACTAAAACTTTATCATAACTTCCATTACTCCAAATAGTAGAATTTCCTACATTATTTCCCCATAAAATAGTAGTAGAACCACTGGGGATTTTACTTTCTATGTCATCAGCGATTACCATCATTATGCCTATTGATATAACTACACTTGCTCCAATTACAAACCAAATACTTCTTTTTCTTTCTTCCATAATTCACCACCAACTTTTCATGTTCTTTATTTTACTAATGAAATTTTTTATTCTTTCAAACATTATCTTCTCCCTAATACCTCCATGAATCTTTGATGTTCTTCTTCTTTATCTCTCCTTATAGCATTTGCTATTTCTATCATTTCTTTTCTTCCTCTCCCGTCATCCCCTGATATACGGTATCTTGGAAAAGTTTTTATGAATACCTTAAAAAAATTAATATCGTATGCTTGAGCAAGATAATTAATTACACTCATAGCGATTACTTGAGGATTGTTAAGTATTGTATTTGATTCCAAATTTTCAGGATTATGTAATATTTCCATTGCTCTTAATAAATCTGATGAACCTTTTTCACTTATTAATTGCATATCATCTTTGTGCATATCTGTTTCTATTGCTGTTGGAATAACTCTTTTTGTATCTTTTTTAAATTCTTTTTTAATTTCTTGTATTTCTTCTTTAATAATTGTATCTTTTGTAATAGGTTTTTCTTCCTCATAAAATATCTTTTCCTCTTTCTTATAAATTTCTTCATAAGGTAATTTTTCAATATTTTTTTTATCAAAAAATAATTTATCTATTTCACTATGAACAGTATCAATTTTTTTAAGTTCAGATTTTTTAATTGTTTTTCTCATTATTCACCTATAAAAATAAGATATTCCTATACATACTCCCGACATAGCAAGATTTATTATAACGAAAAGAAAAGTAAGTAGTGCATACTTGAATTTTTCATCTATCTTAGTGAAATTTTCTGATAGTTTTCTATCACAAATTATATCCATTATCTTTGAATCATATTTTAAACCTTTTATTTTTTCTACATTAGCAGTTTTTACGCTACCATCTAAATCTATATATTCTACAGTATCAGTGTATCTTTCGATATTTGACATTTTAAGAGGTGTAGAAATTCCTTCAAGATAAAAACATATTCGATTACCATTATTTGTTAAATGAATAGATTCGTTGTCAATAATATATAAACCTTTATTGTATCTGAATGTATCAGTTCTATTATCGAATTTTCTTAGTAAGAAAACAGCAGATTTATTTTCACTAAAAATAACAGCAGTAAGTTTATTATTCTTTTTTGGAACTAAATTAGTTCGTTTATCAAATTTATATTCATATTTATTTTCATAATTGTTTTTTGATATGCTTTTATTTAGTTCAAATTTACCTAAACCAAAATCTTTATTTTTTCTGAATAACATTTTTTTATCACCTTTAAATTTTTTATTCTTTTTCTTTTAAATCAACCATATTTACAGCAAGAGCATAAATTGATGTAACAACAAAAACAAAACAGAATAAATATCCATAAACAAAACCCATTACATAAGAATTATGAGCAAGATAAATAACAAGAGGTATCATAAGAGCAACTTGAAGATAACTAAAACCTTTTTCTTTTCTAATGAATGAATAATCAAGAAAATATAACCATATTATAGTAAATAGAAGAAAAAATATTAATGTATAATCCATCTTTTTTTCACCTCAATTAAACATCAGGATTCCATATAACATTATGAATTACTTGTAGTATCATCATAGCAAGAATTATGGTTTGGACAGCAGAAAGTAATGCTGTGAAAATACCTATTAATGCAAGTATTTCTGTTGGTAATCCCATAAGAGCAAAAGAAATTAAATCAACAAATGGTATAAAAGAAGTCCCTAATCCTACTACTCCTATTACAACTTGTCCAACATTTAAAACATTAGTAGAAATTACGGTATAAAAAATACCTCCAAGATTAATAATAAGTTTAATTAATGATATAAAAATATATAATTTTAATTTTGGAGTAATATCTGACATTTTTTATTCTAACCTTCTGTTGTTTTACTACCTTTTAGATACATAATTAAAATAATTAATGCACATAATACGAATAATATAATAACTGTCCATACTGGAAACCATCCCATTAAAATGGTTACAATAAATCCAATGATAGCAAGAATCATATAAAGAAATTGAGGAATAGATGAAAGATTAAATTCTCTACCAGTTGATTTACTCATAAAACCAACTATAGCAAGAGGTGATAAAGTAAACATGATTATAACAAAAATTCCAGCAAAATAAGTATATGGTTGTGGAATAATAATACTAAATCCTCCCCCGCCCCCATCTTGTTTTGCACTTAATTTTATTCTTATTTGGTCTAAAACTATCCATCCATCAGTATCTTTTAATTCAAGTGATAATGTATGATAACCAGTTATACTGGAAGAATAATGAAAAGAAGTCCTCCAGTTAGCATCAGTATAATCTTTAATTATACTACCATCCCATTTTACAGCAACTCTTGATAGATAATAAGAATGATAATAAATGATATTAAATTCTGTATCAATATAACCACTATTACTTGGTAAATCAGTTTCTAAATATGCTTCACTGAAAATACTTCTTATAGTATGTTTATGTTCAAATAATGGTAAATATAATTCATTATCGTTAGTAGCGAATAATACCCATGTTTCATAACCTCCAGAATCTCTTGTATAAACTGTATATGTTGAAATATTATCACTATTTACGCCACTAATAGAAATAGTATCAATTGCATAAGTAAAACCTTTACTTTCTGTATCATCAGTAAATCTACAAACATACCAGTAATCATATCTTGTAAAATTATTTATATAAACAATAACTGAATATTGAGAATTTGTATTGCTTGGGTTTGGGTCAGTTCCTACAGAAACAAAAAAATCTGGATTATAAGGAGGATATTCTGAAAGATTAGCAAGATAAAACTCTCCTGATAAAACTTCTGTTTGGTTAGAAGTATATTCTAATGTAACATTAAAATAACCATAATCAAAAACTAATCCTGCATAAAAACCGTAATAATCGTGATAAGAATATATTGGTATTGTTTCATAACCATCTACACAACTAACATTTAAGGTATATAAACCTTCTACAGTATCTACTGTATATTCAATAGTTCCTGTTTGTAATTGATACAAATAAATACTATTATTATATTTTCCATCTTGTTTAAAACCATCTTGTTCTAAAATAAAATTAATTGAATTGCTATAATTAACAGGAGGTGGATTAGGATTCCATACACTATAAAATATTCTCCAACAAGCACCATGAACATTTGATAAAATACTACCTACACCATCAGGAACTACACCATCTAAATCCCCTGATAACCATATTATATCAAAAGGATTTGATAAAGGGTCTTGATAATAAGAAGTATAAAGATTCCAGTAAACATCATAAGAATCAACATCAGTAGATACAAGTTCAATATCAAGAACCTCATTATCAAATTCTTCTATTGAAGAAATATCCCATTGTAGAGCATAAACATTATAAATATCTGTGCTTAAAAAAGGATATGAACACATAGGATTTCCTAAATAAGCACCATTAATGTATAAAATATAATCTGACATTAAAGTAGAAGGAAATAATATCATTAATTCAAATACTTCTGGAGTAAAAGATACTGGATAAAATGAAGTAAACTCTATTTCTGAATGATGATATATACCGTGAGAAGTATGTTCGTCAGCATCAAGACCATTTTGGAATTGTTGAAAATCAGAGGTATCTATGCAACCTTCCTGTGTTTGTCCACCTCCACCTCCGCTATAAGAATCAGCAATAGTTACCGATAAATCATCTATTCCAGATTGAGCACCCTGATTAAAAAGGCTTCCACAAGACCATTGACTTGAATCTATTTTATATCCACTATTTATTAATGTAGGGTCTTTAGCATAACCATAAATCCTATAAATACCAAAACCATACGTAACATTTCCTTCCTCATTATTAATATTAAAAAATAAAAGATTCCAATTAGTATTATAATTTGTAGTTAAAGTTTTATCTACACCATTTGAATTAATAGATAAAGCATTAGCAGAATATGAATCTGACCAAGTAAATTTAATTATTGGTCGTGTTGAACCAAGAGTTTTATTAAATAAAATCCAATTAGCAGATGAACCATCATAATTAGATTGTATCGAACTCCTCCAACTCAAATTAGTTAACAGTAAACTTGAACTTAAAGTAAAATTTATAAATCCATTAGTAGAAACTCCCCCTTGCTCTGCTAATGTAAAATCCTTATTAGATGAATAATATTTATCAGTATCAACCCTAAAAGAATTTTTTGTTCCTGTAATAAGTTTTGTCGTTATAATAGATGAATTAAAACCATAACCAACATCAGAAGTATCAAAATTATAAAAATAATTTACTGATAAAGCAGAAACATTATTTAATGGAAAAGAACCAATAACACCAAATAAAAATAAAAATAATATAAAAAATGAATATATTCTTTCTTTTTTCGTAATCTTTCACCTTTTCCTTTATTTAAATAAAAAGAAATAAAGAAATAAAGAAGGAGGATTTAATCTTTTCCTCCAAAGAATGTTTTTACTGCTGTGTATATTAATCCAAATGCTACTATGATTAAACCTAACGACATTATGAGAGATAATCCCATAATAGATGATAGGTTTTCATCAGCTTGGACATATACAACGAAAGCGGCGGCGGTTGGTAACATAGCGATACCAACGATAAATTCAATAATTCCCTTAATCAAATTTTTCATTTTTCAAATTCACCACAATACTGTAATGGATTATGAGTTTAAAAAGTTTTCCAATAAGTAGCCAAAAACGACCAATACTATACCAAAAATAAAATTTTTTCTATATAGTTCGGTATCGAACCGTTCATTTAAGGATGATAAAGAGTAGCATGATAGAGGTTAGCA
>Ga0315293_10005123_pt1 | contig 12361 bp, 11 predicted proteins | sample YL17G13_20_MG_FD_203071 | JGI IMG/M metagenome (GOLD analysis project Ga0315293, IMG submission 203071) | Sediment microbial communities from Yellowstone Lake, YNP, Wyoming, USA - YL17G13_20 | ecosystem: Environmental > Aquatic > Freshwater > Lake > Sediment | place: USA: Wyoming | collected... | reverse complement strand
CTTATTCCCGAGCTCCGCGACCGGGTAATCGCTCATCCCGTCACCAACAAGTATCGCATATTTCACGCTATCACCTCGTTAAATTCGAAATTCTAAATACGAAATCCGAAACAAATTCTAATTTTCGAAATTCGAATTTCGCATTTGTTTCGAATTTCGATATTCGTATTTCGTATTTACAACCCTATCTCTTTCAATATTAACTCAATCTTCGGCTCCAGTACAACCGGCTTTTCAACACTCGCTATCGCCCTGTCCGGGTCTTTTAATCCGTGGCCCGTCAGTACACAGACGATTCGCATTCGTTGTGCGTTGTGCGTTGTGCGTTGTGCGTTAAAAAATCCTTTTTTGTTAAGCTTCAAAATCCCTGCAACGCTGGCAGCGCTGGCCGGCTCTACGAAGACGCCTTCTTTTGCGGCAAGCAATTTATACGCCGCCAATATCTCGTCGTCCGACACCGCATCGATCAACCCGCCCGATTCGTCTCTCGCGTTTTCAGCCTGTTTCCAACTGGCCGGGTTACCGATCTTTATCGCGGTGGCTATGGTCTTCGGCTCCTTCACGGGGTGGCCCAGCACGATGGGAGCGGCGCCTTCCGCCTGAAAACCTAGCATCTTCGGCGCGCCTTTACTGATACCGGCCGCCTTATACTCTTTGTAACCCTTCCAGTACGCGGTGATGTTGCCGGCATTGCCGACCGGTATCGCATGAAAGTCCGGGGCGTCGCCTAAGAAATCGCATATCTCGAACGCAGCCGTTTTCTGCCCCTCGATCCTGAAAGGATTGATGGAATTGACCAAAGTTATCGGATGTTTGGCGGTAATCTCCCGGACAAGCTTGAGCGCATCGTCGAAATTTCCTTTTATCGCGATCACCTTCGCTCCATGTATCATGGCTTGCGAAAGTTTTCCCAATGCGATCGCGCCCTCAGGTATCAGCACTATCGATCTGATCCCCGCGCGCGCGGAATAACACGCGGCCGAAGCCGAGGTATTGCCCGTGGATGCGCACATAACCGCCTTCGAGCCTTCCTCCACAGCCTTAGAGATGGCCAATGTCATCCCGCGGTCCTTGAATGAGCCGCTCGGGTTAAGCCCCTCGTATTTTAGATAGACCTCGGCGCCCTTGCCGATCAAGTTGCTTATGTGGCACGCGTATATAAGCGGCGTATTGCCTTCGTTCAGTGTAATGACCGGCGTCTTGTCCGTTACCGGCAGGAATTTTTTATACTTTTCGATTATCCCGTTCCACATCGCATCAATCCTCGACCCTTATCGAGACCGCCCTCTTCTTCTCGGCGCTCAAACTATCTATCTCTTTCAGCGCTGCGGCCATGTCTCTCTCGAGGGCCTCATGTGTCATCATTATGAGCGGCACGACGCCCGCGGAACTTCTCTCCACCTGGTTAACGCTCGCAATGCTGATGTTGTGTTTCGCGAGTATACCTGAGATCTTCGCCAGGACGCCGGGTTTATCCAGCACGGAAAACCTTATGTAATACCTGGTCTTGATGTCGTCCATCTTCTTGACACGCTTCACGTCTTTCCTGAAAGCCCGAACCGAACCCGAACTCTTATAGTCGTCGCCCATGCTCTTCGCTATCGCGACTATATCGCTTACAACCGCGCTCGATGTCGGCGATGCGCCCGCGCCCTGTCCGTAGAAGAGATTCTCGCCCACGAGGTCACCTTTTACGAATATCGCGTTATATGCGCCGCCGACGTCGGAAAGGAGGTGTTTAGCCGGTATCAGCGTCGGGTGCACCCTAAGCTCGACCGAGTCCCCGGCCCTCTTCGCTATCGCGAGCAGCTTGATCGCGTAGCCGTATTCTCTGGCAAATTCTATGTCGCTCGGCTCAATATCGGCTATGCCCTCTGTGTATATCTCGCCGGGCTTTGCGGCTATCCCGAACCCGAGAAGCGCAAGGATGGACAATTTATGAGATGAGTCGCCGCCCGATATATCGAGTCGCGGATCCCGTTCGGCGTATCCTTTGCTCTGGGCAATGGACAATGCCTCCTTAAAGCCGAGCCCTTCTTCCGCCATCTTCGATAATATGAAGTTGCTCGTCCCGTTTATTATCCCGTAGATCAGATCTATCCTGTTCGCGACGAAACCCTGGCTCAATGCGCGTATTATCGGTATGCCTCCGCCCACGCTTGCCTCGAATCCTACACAGAGTCCAAGCTGATCGGCAAGTTTGAATATCTCGTAGCCGGAGCTCGACAATAGGGCCTTGTTGGCGGTGACGACATGTTTGCCCTGCCTGAGAGATTCTAGCAGGATATCTTTGGCCGGTATTATCCCGCCCACGAGCTCTACTACGATATCTATCTCGGGGTCATAGATGACCTTGCTCACCGATTTTGTCAGAAGTTTCTTCGATACTTTTACCGGGCGCTTTCTTTTCAGGTCCTTATCGCATATCCTGGCGATCTCGATGTCGACACCCGCCTTCTCTTTCAGGAATTTGCGCCTGGCGATGAGCGCCTTTACCAGACCTGTGCCGATCGTTCCGAAACCTATTATGCCGACTTTGACCTTTTTCATACGTTGCCCTTAGTGTGCTAAAAATCGGTAGATAAAAAATTTGCAATGGTCGGGACGGACGGATTTGAACCGTCGACCCCTTGCACCCCAAGCAAGTGCTCTAGCCGGGCTGAGCCACGTCCCGCCGATGCAAATTTCCTCAGATCCTCAATGCTCCCCTTCCATCTTCGGCGTGCGCGTCATCAGGTCCCGGACCGCCCGCCTGGGGTCCTTATTCTCGTACAATACGCTGTATATCTCCGAAGCTATCGGCATCTCGACCTTGAACTTCTTTGAAAGATCGTAGGCCGACTTCGCGGTCGCTACACCCTCCACTACCATGTCCGTTTCGCTCAATACCGTTTTAAGCGATTTGCCCTTTCCTATCTCTTCTCCGAGCCACCTGTTGCGCGAATACTGGCTTATGCACGTAGTCGCCAGGTCGCCCAAGCCGCTCAAGCCGTAAAAAGTCTCAGCTCTAGCGCCCATCGCGACGCCGAGCCTCACTATCTCCACGAGGCCTCTCGTCAATATCGCGGCCTTCGCGTTCGTGCCGAAACCCAGCGCGTCCGCAGCGCCCGCCGCTATCGCGATTATATTCTTCAATGAACCGCCGAGCTCCACGCCGATCACGTCGCTTGCAGTATAGACCCTGAAACGCTCGGCCATGAAAAGGTCCTGCACCTCTTTCGCCAGAGCCGCGTCCTCCGATGCCGCGACTACCGTCGTCGGCGCGCCGTTCGCCACTTCGAGCGCTATCGTCGGGCCGGAAAGGACCGCCAGTCTCTGTCTTCCCAGCACTTCGTATATCACTTCTGATATACGTTTAAGGGAGCTATTCTCTATGCCCTTGGTAACGCTGACGAACGACTTGTTCGAGACATCCTCCATCTTCAATATCGTCAATACGCCCCTTGCGAACTGCGAAGGAGCGGCGAAGATAACTATCCCGCTACCGCCTATGGCCTCGCCCATCGATGCCGTAAATTTCACGTTATCGGGTATCTTTACCCCGGGGAGGAATTTAATATTGTCGCGCCTTGACTTCAATATCTCTATATAGTCGGGAAAAGCGCCCCAGATGGTTACGTCTAACCCTTTATTTGAAAGGAGGATAGCGAGCGTAGTGCCCCATCCTCCATCACCGATGACGGCTATCTTCTTTACTTGGGACATAGTATTATGATTTTATTATAAAGGGAGGGTTATGTCAACATGAACCGCTTCACCTCTTATACCGGCCCATGAGCTGTCCCTCGGCCAGTATATGGCCCTTCATCGCATTCTCCAGATCCCTTTTCGCGCACCTGGGCTTCAGGGAAAGTTTCGTATCGAGCGCGTATACCTTAAAGTAATACCTGTGAACGCCGCTCGGAGGGCAGGGCCCGCCGTATCCGGTCTGGCGCGAATCGTTTATCCCCTGGACCGCGCCGTTTTCGAGCGCCTCTTTCTGCGGAACGTTTTCAGGCAGCCCTTTCAGGTCGGAGGGCATGTTATATATCACCCAGTGCACCCATGTCCCCATCGGCGCATCCGGATCGTCGCTTATCATGGCTATGCTCTTCGCTTCCGCAGGGATCCCCGACCAGCCAAGCGGCGGCGACATATCTTCGCCGTCGCAGGTATACTTACCCGGTATCATCTCCCCTTCTTTAAATGCGCCGCTCGTTACCGTTATCTTCATAGAAACACCCCTTTCATTCTGTTCGGCGTAAGCCTGAACGTAAAATATCAATACGCTTAAAACAACAATGTATCTTAATGCCGTTATTTCACTATCTCCAGTTTATACAGATCGCTGTACGTCCCCGTAAGCCAAAGGTATTTCCCGTCCCAGACGATACCTGTCGTCCTCTCGACCGGTGAGCGGAAAGCGCCGACGATCTCCCACTTACCTATATCCACCTTATAGACGAGCGGATCGTACCAGCTCGTTATCCATAGATTTTTCCCGTCCCATGCGAGATGCGCCGGCTCCTGTATATTCTTTATAGATACCTTGCCCGACACCTTCATCTGGCGCGTCAGATCGAGAAGGTCGAACTTCGTGCCGGTGAGACCCCTCGTCCATGTGATCACGAAGAGCCGGTCGCCTGCCCATACCGCGCCGGCCGGATGCGCCGGCCTAAGATCAGCCCACGACAATACCTCCATGCGGTTATTTTCGATCCTGGCCTCGTATAGCTTCTTCTCTTCCCAATCCGTCACGAAGAACAGGTCCCCGGATATATTCGTCACCGCCTCGGTGAATACCGATATCGGTTCGATGCTGGGCCCGAAAACGCCCGATTCAGGATCGACGACCCATACCTTGCCGGACTTACCGTTACTGACCCATATATTCCTGCCGTCGAAGGATAGCCCCTCATGATACCATTTCGGAAGCTCTACAGCCCCGAGGACTTTCACCGATATGGTCTTATATGATCTTGATTTCTTAAGGGTATCGGATAGCTGTGAGGGGAAAGCGGAAACCGGAAACAGTATAAGGATTACCAGGGCCAGCGTTAATATCTTGAAACTTGTTCTATATTTCGGCATCTTTCGGAAGCGCTTCATTTGAACTCTTTCCAATATCGCTTAACTTCGACTTTAAACCTCTTATCTCTTCTTTCATTTCTGCGGCCTCTTTCTCTATTCTTTCGAGCCGCTTGTCCACGGCGACGAATTTCCGCGCCGAATATTCGTCCACGCCTTCCATAATTTGAGTACTCTCATTACGCCTGCGCATCTTGGAGCCCTTGGGCATGAGAACGGTAACGTCGTTATTGATCTTCTTCTCCTCCATGCCCGGCCCCGCGGTCATATTATATCCGTTGTTATCCTGATCCGTTTCGGCAAAAACAAACCCGGCGCATAAGATAAAAACAGCCATTAGGAACAAAACGCGATATTTCTTCATCTCAGCAGCGCCTCCCTGGGTACTTTCGTCAGGATATAGTGGCAAAAGAAACAATTATTGCCCGTCTTGCCGGGAAACTTTATTCCTCTGGACCGAAGCCGCTCTCTTAGCCGTTGCAATCCCAGATCAAATATATCACATATTATTTCGTTTTGGCGAATATTTTTCATGAGCTTAGGCAAGCCGTCCTTCTTTATATTGCCTATCGTCAGCTCTTTCAGTTCATTGGCATACCCGCAGCACGGTTTAACGTCGCCTGATGGCTCGACAAGAAATACGTTCCCCGGCCCTTTGCAATAGTCCTCCTTGAACCATCTCCCGTCCCACGGATTTTTAAGTCTTAAAGCCCTGCCTACAGGAGAGAGATCTATTTTAGCAATCTTTATGTGGTAGGGCACCTTTAAAGGTGCCCTACTGTTGTTATTGCCCGTCGATCTTATAACAGGGTGCGTTCCGCCAAAACCTGACAATCGCGCTTTGAGCAGTCCGGCCAACCTTTGAAGCTTCTTTTTCGTTACACGATCTCGCCCTGTAACATAAGCGATCGATACGATATCCGGCCTTCGCCATATGGAACAGGCCTCCTTGATAAATAGAGCCACTTTCTTCAAGCTCTGTTTGTGATACGCATCGACGCTGATGCAGATGGAGCCGTCATACCTTGCATCGAATAATCTTTGCAGCGTCCTATTGAGCTCGCATATGTCCTTAAACCATACCGCATTGGTCATGATCGTGTTGAATAGTATTCCGTTCTTCGCGGCAAATTCCGTCACCGAAAATAAAAAATCCGGCGCGAAGGAAAACGGCTCGCCGCCGGTGAATCCTATTCTTTTAATGCCATGAGATTTACAGTCCAGCATGAATTTCTTTGCCAGACCTGCCGAAAGCGCACCTTTGGACCTTTTGACATTGCAATGCGGACAGAGGAGGTTACAGTCCGCCGTAGGCATGAATAAAATTTCTTCGGGCTTGAATCCCATCGATAGAGACTTTAGAAATTCTCGGCTAGAACTTCGTAATACGCCTGAGGGTGTTTGCAGGCCGGGCATTCGGCAGGCGCTTCGGCCACTTCAATAACATAGCCGCAGTTTATACAGTGCCACTTTACGGCCGCCTTCTTCCTGAAGACTTCTTTCTGCCCTATGTTTTGTATCAATTTATTGTAACGCGACTCATGGAACCTCTCGACCTTCGCTATCTCGCCGAACGAACGCGCAATTTCCGGGAATCCTTCGTCTTTCGCGACTTTGGCGAAATCCGCATAAAGGGCCGTCCACTCCAGTTTCTCGCCGGCGGCCGCAGCTTCCAGGTTCGCCTTCGTGCCGCAAATTATCCCCGATGGATAAGAGGCGGCTATCACGGCTTCGCCGCCTTCCAGATACTTGAAAAATACCTTCGCATGCTCCTTCTCATTCTCGGCGGTCTCTGAAAAGATATTGGCTATCTGCTCGAACCCTTCTTTCCGGGCGGCGCTCGCGAAATACGTATACCTGTTACGCGCCTGCGACTCTCCCGCAAATGCCGCAAGCAGATTCTTCTCTGTCTTCGTCCCCTTAATAGATTTTGCCATATACATTTTTCCCTTTCAGTTTATTTATAGATTATACCACAGATTATATTTCGGCGGGTTATTTCTTCTCAGCTGCTTTTAGTAAATCACCGATTCTGCCCGTGAAGCTATTCAACATGTCCTTCATATCAGCTTCGAGTTTCTTCTTATTGGGATCAAGATATGCTTGCCTGTATTTGGCTTCCTGCTGGAGGATGTATTCTTCCTCGAATGACTTATCCTTCATGCTCCTTATCTTCTCCAGTATCTTATCGAGTTCTGATGGGGACAGCTTGGACAGCTCTTCCCTTGTCATGTCGGGCTTTAAGAGGTTCTTGCTCTGTAACATCGCTATATTCTTTGCCAGGTCTTTTATGATGTTGTCATAGTAGGGTTTAGTGGCTGTGGAGTATTCGAGCATTATCTTGGCCCTTGTTGCATCAAGTTCCTGGAATATGGATTTTATATTGGATACGTCGCCGCTCTTTAATAGATCGGGTACGCCTTGAGCCAGGAGGATATTTGCCACCATCTGGAGGAGATCGTCCGAGGCTTTCTTTAGCTCAGGTGATTGTTTATCTGAAGCATCTTCTACTTTGTTTATATCGTTGAGAAGGGCTTTTACTGAATCCAACATGACCTTCTGGTCCGTTGTGGGATTCCTTAGGATGCCGGCAAGTATAGCCATGACTCCTGTTTCGTCACCTATTACGCCTTTCATGATGGATGGATTCACCGCAAGGGCATATGCCTCAAGACGGTCTTTCAGCGCCCTGGAAAGCTTGGCTGCATCGAGATCCTTGGGTTGAAAGGCGCCGAGAACACCCTCTCTATCTTTAAGCGCACCCAGGATCATCGCGAAGGCATCTTTTTTATATGATTCATCAGTTCTTTTACCTACGCCATACAGCCCTTGGGCATATTCGTAATTATTAAGCCTGTCGGAATTCGACATATTATTATACGCATCGTTTGTTGCGGCTGAGCCGGTGTCTGGTTTTTCAACCAAGACAGGGCGGGCGGGAGTGTTCAATGTACTGATAGCGGATGTATATATCGCGGTACTAACAAACTTATGCGGCCCCCCTGGGCCTACAATTCCCCACCCAAAAGGCGTAGTTACTTTATCCGCAAACGATGCTACCATCCTGCCGCCCATGTATTTATAAGACAGCTCATATGTCCAATCCGACTGGCTGGACGAAGCATTGTTTATCAAGAAAAACGTGGAAAGATAACCACATAATGTCACCTTACTATCTGATAAGGCAAATCCATTAAGCGTGGTGCGTCCCCACTCCGCAATCGGCGTTTCCTCAGTACCAACATCGACATCCCCGACTATCGTGCTTTTATTTCCCAATATATCCCTACTGCCGTCATTATCGAACCCGCCGCAAATATTTGCATTTACCGGAATTGTAATAGAACCATTGTAGGTACCTTTGGAAACAATTATTACATCCCCCGCCTGCGCCGCATTTATGGCCTGCTGTATCGGATCTGACGTGCCGTCAGCTTTGTATCCGTATTGATCGAATCCCGCATATACATGTTTTACCCCGCCGATATATTCTGAAATGAGACGGCCGTTCTCATAATGTTGAAGAGTACCTGTGCCGAAATTTACCTTATAGTTCTCGGCAATGAGGACCGACCCCTGAGGAGCCTGGGCATATGTTGCTGCTTGCGTCTTTGACGTCTTGCCGCCGGAGCTTGCTTTCTGTTTCAATACGGGCTTCGGCTTCTCCGCAGCACCTTCCTGGACCTTATTCCCTGTTTTACCTATTATAAACTCAACTAGATTCTGCAATAGGCCCTTCGGTTGTGTATGTTGAGCTACAATAGCCTCGGCCTGATACTTGGCGGCGTTGATGTATCCGGGCGCGAATACGGAGGAAGAGTCGTCGCGGTAACGGTCATTGTTGCCGCTTGCCATGGAAACAGGGATTGCCACAAGCGGTATGGCTATCATGAGTAATGCGAGTGATGCGATTTTTAGGGTTTTCATAGATACCGCCTTATTTCTTCTCGGCGTTCTTCAATACTTCGCCTATCCTGCCCGTGAAGTCATTCAGCATCCCCTTCATGTCACTTTCGAGCTTCTTATTATTGGGGTCGAGGTAGTCATGCCTGTATTTGGCTTCCTGCTGGAGGATGTATTCTTCCTCGAATGACTTATCCTTCATGCTCCTTATCTTCTCCAGTATCTTATCGAGTTCTGATGGGGGCAGTTTTAACAGTTCTTCCTTTGTCATGTTTGGGTTAAGTAAGTTCTTGCCCTGCAACATCGCCATGTTCTTGGCCAGGTCTTTTATCATATTCTCATAATAGGGCTTGGTCGATGTTGAGTAATCTAGCATTATCTTGGCCCTTGTTGCATCAAGTTCCTGGAATATGGATTTTATATTGGATACGTCGCCACTCTTTAATAGATCAGGCACCGCCTGCGCCATAAGGATATTGGCCACTGCCTGGAGAAGGTTGTCCTGGGCTCTCTTAAGGTCAGTAGCCCCGCTGCCTTCCTTACCGGTGAGCTTGGAGGTTTCGGTCAATATTGCTTTTGTGACATCGATCATGGATTTCTGGTCGTCCGTAAGGCCCCTTACATGCGTTGATGGCTCCGCATATCGATTCATGCCGTCTTTCCACTCAGCCCCTTTATACGTCATCGCAGTTGGCGGCGGGGATAAGGCGGACTTTTCCGGAATGTTTCCTTCGGCTTTGGCAGGCGCGGCCTTGCTTGATCCGGCGAGTGCATCGGCATTGGCCTTCCCGGAATCCTGGAGCCGGCCTATCATGTAGTCATTTTGAGAGGATGTGCTGTAAGAGTCGGCGTAGTATGGCGTAGTATCGCTTTTTTGCGTAATGCTGTTACTCGCCGGGATCGTCGTGGTAACGGTGGTTTCAGTGTAGTGCGGCAACCCAGATACAGTAAAGGAGGCGCCAGCATTACTTTTCCAGATATCAATATCGCCACCGTCTATTTCGCCGTCATTATTAAAGTCAGCGGCGCTATTCCATCCTGCCTGCCCTCTCATCGTTCCAACGCTACATTTTAATATATCAGCATCAGCTCCATCTACCTCCCCATCACCATTCGCATCGCCGTATTTTTTCCAGTTGTCCTGTAATTGTGTCGTGGTGATAGTTTGAGCCTTATCCGGTGTATGGGCATTGGCCTTCCCGCCTCCCCTGGGGCCTTTCAGTTTGGGGGCGATCACGCTATTCTCCTTGGTGCTCTTCTCCACCTTAGCCGTCGTCTTCGACTGCACGTATTCCGCCGCCTTCTCCATAAAGCTCTTCTTGGGAGCCTGTTCTTTTATCGCGGCCTCAGCCTGATGCTTGGCGGCGTTGATATATCCGGGCGCGAATACAGACGAAGAGTCGTCGCGGTAACGGTTGCCATTGTCATCGCCTGCCATGGAGACAGGGATCGCTATAAGCGATATGGCTAGTATGAGTAATGCGAGTGATGCGACTTTTAGGGTTTTCATAGATACCGCCTTATTTCTTCTCGGCGTTCTTCAATACCTCGCCTATCCTGCCTGTAAAGTTATTCAGCATCCCCTTCATGTCACTTTCGAGCTTCTTCTTATTGGGATCGAGGTAGTCGTGCCTATATTTGGCTTCCTGCTGCAATAGATACTCTTCCTCGAAGGTCCTGTCCTTCATGCTCCTTATCTTCTCCAGTATCTTATCGAGTTCCGATGGGGGCAGTCTTAACAGTTCTTCCTTTGTCATATCGGGCTTTAAGAGGTTCTTACCCTGTAACATCGCCATGTTCTTGGCCAGGTCTTTTATCATATTCTCATAGTAGGGCTTGGTCGATGTTGAGTAATCTAGCATTATCTTGGCCCTTGTTTGATCAAGTTCCTGGAATATGGATTTTATATTGGATACGTCGCCTTGTTTTAATAGATCGGGCACCGCCTGCGCCATGAGGATATTGGCCACTGCCTGGAGAAGGTTGTCCTGGGCTCTCTTAAGGTCAGCATTAGGCCCAACACCTTCTTTACCGGTGAGCTTGGAGGTTTCGGTCAATATTGCTTTTGTGACATCGATCATGGATTTCTGGTCATCTGTGAGACCACTTACATGCGTTGATGGATCCGTATATCGATTCATGCCGTCTTTCCATTCAGCCCCCTTGTATGCCACCGCGTTTACAGGCGGGGATAAGGCGGACTTTTCCGGGATATTTCCTTCGGCTTTGGCAGGTGCGATCTTGCTGGATCCGGTGAGTGCGTCGGTATTGGCCTTCCCGGAGTTCTGGAACCGGCCTACCATGTAGTCATTCTGAGAGGATGTGTTGTAAGGATCGGCGTAGTATGGAGTATCATCGCTTGTCCGCATAACGCTGTTACTCCCCGGGATCGTAGTGGTAACGGTGACTTCGGTGTAGTGCGCTATCCCGGATGAAATAAAGTTTTGGTTGTAATTAGCTAAAACTACAGCAAGATCCTGGTTGTCTACCACGCCGTCGTTATTAAAGTCGCCATTATAATTATCGCCTTTCTTATTATAGTTAGCTAATACGTCGCCCAAATCACTATTATCGACTATTCCGTCACCGGTTGAATCGCCGGATTTTTTCCAGTTGTCCTCTAATTTCGTTGTGGTGATGGTTTGAGCCTTATCTTGCGCCTGGGTATTGGCCTTCCCGCCTCCCCTGGGGCCCTTCAGCTTGGGGGCGATCACGCTATTCTCCTTGGTGCTCTTCTCCACCTTAGCCGTCGTCTTCGACTGCACATATTCCGCCGCCTTCTCCATGAAGCTCTTCTTGGGGGTCTGTTCTTTTATCGCGGCCTCAGCCTGATGCTTGGCGGCGTTGATATATCCGGGCGCGAATACAGATGAAGAGTCGTCGCGGTAACGGTCATTGTCATCGCCTGCCATGGAGACAGGGATCGCCACAAGCGATATGGCTGCCATCATCAGTATTATCAGGATCGTCGCCTTGGTAAACATTTTCTCCTCCAAATAAAAAACCCATCCACCATCTGAGATGATGATAGATAGGTTCGCAAAATTCGAAGCTTCGGCAGCCGACTACCATATCCGGATAGTCACAAGTACACACTTGCGACGCCGGACTTAGGCTCGTAGCTTTGCGGCCCACCCTTTCAGATGGTGTACCTTTTTCGTCTTCTACTTATAGTATACACTATAATCATACCATTTATTGAAATTTAGCTTTCTTTTTTATTGTTAACCGAGAACTACTGTGCGGGCTGTAGAGACAAGGATTGCAGGTCCTGGAGAGTGCCGATATTCTTCACTTCAAGCTTCGGATCGATCTTTTTCAATAGCCCTTTCAGGACCTGGCCGGGCCCTATTTCGAAAAATAACTTTATTCCTCCGCCGGAGACGAGGCG
>Ga0315293_10005122_pt1 | contig 12363 bp, 14 predicted proteins | sample YL17G13_20_MG_FD_203071 | JGI IMG/M metagenome (GOLD analysis project Ga0315293, IMG submission 203071) | Sediment microbial communities from Yellowstone Lake, YNP, Wyoming, USA - YL17G13_20 | ecosystem: Environmental > Aquatic > Freshwater > Lake > Sediment | place: USA: Wyoming | collected... | reverse complement strand
GTTGTCCCGTTCTGGCAGGTGATCGTGGTGTTGGATGCTCCGGTGTTGTACCAGCACCTGTCAAGGTTGGCTTCGGAGACCGTGAAATTGAAGTGGGTGGTGTTGTAATAGGTGGTGTTGGTCGGGTAGGTGATTGAGACGCTGGGCTTGGTCATGTCGACGTTTATCGTCCTCGGTGCGGACTGGCCAGGGTTGCCGGCTGCGTCTGAGCAGTTCACATACCACCATGTGTTCGAGCCAACGGGGACGGAGTTGTTCTGGATTGTCGTGGGGGTGTTGTTGAGCGAGGATGTTGTCCCAGAGGCTATGCTGTTGATGTAGAGTATGCACGAGGTTGTGTAGTTGAGATTATCGGTAGCGGTGAAGTTGAAGCCGACTGTCTGGGAGGATGAGTTGTAGTTGTCAGGGGTCGATGGGCTGACTGATGGTACCGTCCTGTCGATGTTCAATGCCATCGTTCCGGATTGTGTGGTCGTCGTGTTTGTGCAGTTGACATACCATACGTAGTATCCTTCATTGATTGTGTTGTTCGCATATATCACGTCAAGAGGAGCGAGTGTGTCGTTATATGTCGTAACGTTTGTCCCATAGGCCGTCTGATTGATGAAAAGCTCGCAGGATGCCGATTCGTTTTCTCCAGTGAAGTTGAACCTGAACTGGATGGTGTTGTTGGTCGCGCTGGTCCATGACAGGTTTCCGGGGGAAATCGGGAATACCGCATTTATTCCGGCTCCGAGAACAGGAAGAATGAATGCAAGTGAGAAGAACAAAAGCGCAAGCAGGGGCACAGCGTAAATCCACCTGCGTGCTGGCTGGCCACTGTTTATGTGATTATGATGCATACCATTAGATGGCGTCACTCCTTAAATTATTTTCCCATTTTTGACCGCATTAAATTGTATTGCCTGTATCTGGCAGTAACTTTATAAAACCATCCAGTTCAATAAATAGTCTATGGAGCTCAAAGTCCTGGAGAACACGGAGAAGAAGCTTAAGCTGGAACTGACGGGCGAGACGCACACATTTCTGAATCTCATCACCGAGTATGCATGGCTGGCGAAGGCCTCGCAGGCCTTGTACACGATAAAGCACCCCTACCTTTCGCAGCCGCAGCTGTCCATCATTTCAAATAATCCAAGGAAAACCCTCTCCGACGCCGCCCAGATAATAATCGACAGGACGGACGAGTTCGGGAAGAATTTTGAAAGGGCACTCAAAAAGTAGAAGGTTCGAAAGTTTTTTAAAGTCTTGCTTCATATAAGCAGTTTATACCTAAGTGGGTAAAGTGGGAATGGGTCCGGTAAAGCGCGAAATCAGGATAATAGGCTGGGATGACGCACCCTTCACTTTCAGGGACAAAAAAACCGTCATAATCGGGACTGTCTTCAGGGGAGGCTCATGGATGGACGGCGTCGTGACCAGCGAAATCGAAATCGATGGCATGGACTCCACCCGGAAGCTGATCAGGGCCGTGAACGGCACGCCCCATAAGAAGCAGCTGAAGGTGATAATGCTTGACGGCATCACATTCGGAGGATTCAATATCGTCGACCTGGGGAAGCTGAACGATGAAACGGGCCTGCCGGTGATTGCGGTCGTCCGCGATAAGCCAGACCTTGATTCGATCAGGTCCGCCCTCAGGAAATTCGAAGATTACGATAGGCGCTGGAAGATTATCGAGAAGGCCGGCGAACTGAACTCGCTTGACGTGAGGAATCCGAAAACCGGAAAAATTAAAAAGATATGGTTCCAAAAGAGGGGCATTGAAGCCGATGCTGCGAGAAGTGTCATAAGGATATCTTCCACGAGGTCATTCATTCCGGAGCCGCTGAGGGTCGCGCACCTGATAGGGCACGGGCTTGGGAGGAGGAAATGAAAGGTAGCACGAGAGAGACGATCTTGTACATGGTCATAGGAGTGGCGCTCGCCTGGGGGATAAACCAGGGGCTTGCGGCCGCGCTAACGACGGACATGCCGGTCGTTGCTGTGGAGTCGAATTCCATGGTGCCGGTATTCTTCAAGGGCGACATACTGGTGCTGAATGGCATAAAGGCGGCCGATTACAATATAGGCGACATCATAGTATACTCGGTTGCCGGGCGCCCGGTCCCTATTGTCCACAGGGTGATAAAGATAAACCCCGACGGCTCATTCCAGACAAAGGGGGACGCCAACAGCGGGCAGCTCGATTTCGAGCAGTACGTGGATCCGAAAAACGTCCACGGCAGGATAGTGGCGATAGTACCCTATCTGGGCTGGGTCAAGATAGGAATAATGCAGTACCTGCTTCCGAATGTGATCCTGTTGGTGATAGCTATTTTAGCTGTTGTATTCATATATTACGGAAGGAGGCTGGTCTGATGGAGTTTTGTCCGAGATGCGAGTTGGCCCTCATGGTCAACGAGGAGAATGGCAAGCGGATACTGGTGTGCAGGAAATGCGGATACAAGACTGACAAGTACAAGCCGCTGCAGATATCCGAGAGGATCGAAAAGAACCCCATGGACAACGTCGTGGTGATAGAGAAGAACGAGGAAGCTCTGCCCAAGACCAGGGCCACCTGCCCCAAGTGCGACAATAAGGAAGCTGTATGGTGGGTCCAGCAGACCAGAAGCGCAGACGAGGCGCCAACGCTCTTTTTCAGGTGCACCAAGTGCAGATACAGCTGGAGGGACTACGGCTAAATCTGCTCCCTTCTTTTTTATTTCATTTCCCAATTCATTATAATATGATCAAAGTCATGATTCTGGGCTCGAAGGAGTACCCTTTCGGCTCCAACAGGGGCGACGACCCCATACCGAGCGGGGGAATGGAGACCTATGTGAATGACCTTGCACCAGAGCTATCGAGGTTGTGCAGGCTTGTAATAATCACGAGGAAATTCGCAGGCACAGAAAGGCATGAAAAAATGGGTGAAAACATTGAGATTTTCAGGGTGCCCTGGCTGAAGGGAAAATGGCTAAGGAACCCGAGCTTCAACATTTTTTCTTTTTTGGCGGCGCTGAAAACCGCGGGAAAGTCGGATGTAATTTACTCCAACGGTGTCATTTCGGGTTTCTTCGGCCTGCTGCTTGGGAGCATTTTCAGGAAGAAGACCGTATTCCGGCCGGCCGGCATAGGATTCATCCAGTACAAGGCGCCCATAAGGAACCTGCTTTTCGCCCTCGAGAGCATGGTGTTCAAGAAATCCGATGCCGTGATATTCCATTCCGATGGCGAGAAGAGGAACTCGCTCAGGCTTGTAAAATTCAGGCGGGAGAAGGGCCACGTGATACTCACAGGGTTCCCGGTGGAGAGGTTCAAGAGCGGGAGCGTGGGGATGAGGAAGAGCTTGGCGCCAGAGAACGAGGTCCTGATAACCTCCGTCTCCAGGTTCGTTCCGGTCAAGGGCATTGATTACCTGATCGAAGCCTGCTCGATGCTGAGAGGCGTTTTCAGACTGGTTCTGGTGGGGTCGGGGCCGGAGGAGGGCAGGCTGCGGGCCATGGCCCAGGACCTGCACATGAAGGACCGGGTCTTATTCCTCGGATTCAGGCTTGACATCCCGGACATACTCGCGTCCACCGACATTTTCGTCATATCCTCCCTCTTCGAGGGCCTGCCCACATCGCTTCTGGAGGCCATGGCCGCCGGGGCCGCCTGCGTGGTGACGGACATCGGGCTTCCGGTGGAGAACATGAAGACGGGAGCCGTCGTTGAGCCGAAGAATCCCGAGGCGCTGAAGGAGGCCATCCAAGTCCTCATGTCCAATAAGAATCTCAGAGCGCAGCTGGGCTCCAATGCAAGAAAATTCGTGGAGGAGAACTGCACCCAAGAGATGGCCGCGAAGCGCCATATGGAAGTCTTCGGGCAGCTGCTCGGCCAAAGGAACCTTTGAAGCTGCATCCGCCTGCGCATCCTATGAAAAGGAATTGATGTTGTCCTTGTACCATTCTACCGTCTCCGACAGTCCCTTGTCAAGGCTGTATCTGGGCTTCCATCCTGTCGAGGCGAGCCTGGAGTTGTCGGCCTTCACATCCAGCATCCCGGATTCCCCCTCCCGCACCTTTGATTCGTCGACCTCTATCCTCGCATCAATGTTGGCAATCCGGGCGATCATTTTGGCAATCGTCTCCACCCTGGTTGAGATTCCGGTACCGAGATTATAGACCTCGCCGCGCCTGTCGCTCAGCCCCACCCTGATGAAAGCCTCAATGGCGTCTTTCACATAGCAGAAGTCCCTTGTGCTCCCGGGGGAGCCAATCTTGATGGTGTTCCCTTTCAGCGCCTGGATTGCCACCGATGGTATGAGGTTGGCGGCTGACTGGCCCGGCCCGTATATATTGAACAGTCTCAGGATGGATATGTCCATGCCATAGCTCCTGCCGTATGCCTGGCAGAGCGCATCGGCCGCCGCCTTGGATGCCGCATAGGGTGACGCCGGGGATATCTGGTGCTTTTCATCCACGGGTGTGTAAAGAGGGTTCCCGTATATCAGCCCGGTGCTGCTGAATATGATCCTGCAGCCGCGTCCGGCCTTCCTTACCTCTTCGAGCAGCATCAGGGTGCCATTGACGTTCACATCGAAATAAAGCGCAGGCTCCTTCACTGAATCGACCACGCTGACCAGTCCGGCCAGGTGAAATATGAAATCGAAATCGGCTTTCAGCAGCTCCCTTATCTTCCCCGCATCTCTCACATCGCCGCAAAAATGCGTGACTCCCACTTCCTTGTTTTTATGGATGTCCTTCGCCAGTGATGTGACCTGGCACCCGGCCTTTTTCAGCTCCCTGACAAGGTGGGTTCCCAGAAAGCCGTTGCCTCCCGTAACCAGGACCTTTCTGTTTTGGTAACTCATATCAGTGCCGCTCGATGTTCAAAAGCTGCGGGTTCTCTTTGAGATATTCGACATTATCCGACATGGTTTTTGTAAGCGGTATCCTGGGCTTGTACCCGAGCTCCTCTTTCGCCTTCGAATAGTCGCATATCAGAATGTCGACCTCTGTCGGCCTGAACCTGCTCTGATCGACTTCAATCCGGATTTTCACTCCGGATACGTTGGCTGTGAGCTTGACCAGGTCCTCTATGCTGATGCCGAACCCATGCCCCAGGTTATACGGTTCCGCGAACTTCCCCTTTTCCACGACGAGCATGTATCCCTGGATTATGTCCCTGACGTCGCTGAAATCCCTGATTGGGTTTGGGTTGCCTATCCTCACCACATTCTCCCCCTTGGCGCCGGCCCTGGCGATCTGCCTTGCTATGACCGAAGTGACGAACTGGAGCCCCCTGCGCGGCCCCGTGTGGTTGAAGGCCCTCGTTATCTTCGCCGGTATCCCATAGGCCCTGTAATATACCTGTGCTATATAATCAGTGGATACTTTGGAAGCAGCATATGGGGATTGCGGCCTAAGTGGGTTTTTCTCGGTTATGGGGACCTCTTCGGGGTAAACCATGCCATACTCCTCGCTTGAGCCCGCTATCTGTACCGCGTCTATCTTCGTCTTCGCCTCCCTGACGGCCTTGAGCAGGTTCGCGGTGCCGATTATGTTCGTCTGGTATGTCTCTATGGGCATGCGGAACGACGTCGGCACGAATGACTGCGCCGCGAGATGGAAGATGACATTCGGCTCGAATGAATCGATTGCCGTTTGGATTGAATCGAAGTCGTTCAGGTCTCCTTCCTGGAGGTTGATGTTTTCCATTATCTTCGTGATGTTGGGGTATTGGGGAACAGCGTGCCTCCTTATGAATCCGGAGACCGTGGCGCCCAGCTCCAGGAGCTTCTCCGCCAGATGGCTCCCGACGAATCCGCTCACACCGGTGATAAGGACCCTCTTCTCCTCCCAGAAGGCCCTGTTGACCAGATCCCTGCCCATCTCTTCCTTGAAATTGGGAAATCTTTTCAGATAGGGCTGGATGTTCGCCGAGTCTATCAGCAGGCCGCGCTTCCCGAGGTTCTTCTTGATTGTCTCCACGTCAGTCATGCAATCGACCTCTTAAGTAGAAGGGTTTTATCAGCTTTAAATGCTTTTGCAGCGTGCCGGCTTTATGCCGGTTATCCTCCCGGCCGAACCCCCCTAAACAGATATTGGTTCACGGTTTAAATAGCAGGAGCCCGCCAGGCATTTCCGCATGATTTAAATTGATTCGTTTCAACAATATTCTGGGATGGCTTTCACTGCCAGGAGGGGAGAGATGGGCAAATCGGACGGGGATGCCGGATCTTACGACAGGGCGAGGGAATTCACGCTGAAGAAATACATGGAGATAATATCAGATAACCTGACCGCCAGTATGGGCTCATTGGTGCTTGATATCGGATGCGGCACCGGGAAGATTGCGAAGATGCTGGGGTCAATGGGCTACAGCGTCATTGGAATAGACTCGTCGCGGGATATGATATCATTCGCTTCGCGCCACTCGCCCGGCCGGTGGTTGGCCTTCGTGCTGGGCGATGCGCAGGCGCTGCCATTCAAGGATGGTGCGTTTGGCGGCGCAGTCTCGACCGATGTCATACATCACGTGGACCCCGCCGCCTTTTCCTGCGAGACGAGCAGGGTGATGAAGGACTCATCGGAGCTCATATCAATAGAGCCGAATGTCAGCAACCCGAGGATATTCCTCTACCAGAAGCTTGCGCCAGGCGAGAGGATAATCGGTACCAAGACGCTCAGGAAGGTCATTGAAAACGATTTTCACGTGGAAAAAACAGGGAAGGCCATGATCATACCATCCAACCTCAGGGGCTCTCTCCCCCGCTGCGCAAGAAGGGCGGAGGCATTCCTCGAGAGGAAAAGGCCCTTTGACGTGCTTTCGGGGGCCTATTTCATCAAGGCTGTAAAGGCAAAGAAATGAGACGGGGCAGGGATTTATTTGATGCGGCTGTCAAGTTATTAGTAAGGGGTTGCGGTTGAGCATCCACGGTGGTTTGCATGTCATTGATAATCTACATCCTCAAATACCCGTTCTCCGGCGGTGCCGAGACAAGATTCTGGGAAATACACAAGCGGCTTGCCGGCCGGTTCGACATACACCTCATAACGTCGTCGCTCGGGAAGAAGGATGATGAGGTCATCGACGGCATAAGCGTTCACTGCATACCTACCCTCTGGTCATCCTGCATCAACGTGAAGGTGAACTTCTATGCGAGGCCGGCCCACTTCTACATGAAACTCCCGCACAGGCTCAGGAAGCTGGCAGCCGATGCGGCAATCGTCAATGACGACATGTCGCCCGTGCCCACGTTCCCAGGTCTTTTCCTGAAAAGGGATGTGGCAACGATTCTCCACTTCCATGAGATTGGCGGGGAGACGAACCTGAAGCTGTTCGGCGCGTTCGGCATCCCCATATGGCTCTCCGAGAAGATGATGTCCATTATAAGATACGATGAGTATGTCGCAAGCATACCCGAGGCCGGCAGGGTGCTGAAAAGGAAGTACGGCATAGGCAGCCAGGTCGTCCCGGGCGGGGTTGACACGAAGGTATTCATGCCCGGCAGGAATGAGGGGGGAGATCTGAACATCCTCAATATCGGGAGGATGACGCCCCAGAAGAACCAGATCGACTTCCTGAGGCTGGCGAGAAGGATTCTGGACGAGGAGAAACGTGTCCGCTTCACCATCATCGGCACCGGGCCACTGGAGAAATACCTCAAAGAGAAGGCCGCTGAAATGGGCCTCGGTGAGCATGTCACATTCCTGAAAAACCTGCACATCAGGGATTACGTGAAAGCCATCCAGGGCTGCGACATCTGCGTCATTACCGAGAACGTCCAGGCAGGCTTCGGGATAGTGAATGTCGAGGCGCTCTCCTGCGGCAAGCCGCTTGTCGCATACGACATACCCGGAAGGGCCGATGTCGTCAGCCCGGAGTCCGGGTTCCTTGTCCGTCCGAATGATTTTGAGGCGCTCGCCCAGAAGACTCTCATGCTTGTCGATGATGCGCATCTCCGCAGTAGGATAGGCCTTGCCGCCAGAAGCCATGTGACCAGGAACTTCGACTACGACGTCATAGCCAAGAAGATGGGAAAAATCTACGAAAAGTATCTTTGATGGCGGCGGCCGTTTGGCCTGCTTCTTGATATCTATATAAATAATATTCAGCATATATAACTAGGATTGCCATGGGTATTCTGATAACAGGCGGTGCTGGTTTTATCGGTTCGAACGTCGCGGAACATCTGGTCCGGGACAGCAAGGATATAACGATCCTTGACAGCCTGCACACCGGCTCCCTGGACAACATCAGGGGGATAAAGAATAAGGTGAAGATTCTTACCGATGATGTGATGAACCTGAACAAGATTGGCATCAAAGGCGCCGAGAAGATTTTCCATTTTGGCATACCTTCCTCCTCTCCCATGTACAAGGAGAACCCCCTTCTCGTGGGCGATGCCATAAACGGCTTCATTGGAGTCCTCGAGTATGCCCGAAGGAACGATTCCAGGGTCGTGTTCGCATCGTCATCGTCTCTCTACAGCGGGCTTGCGCCGCCGCACAGGGAGGACATGGAACTGGAAGTCTCCGACTATTACACCGAGGCCAGGCTTGCCATGGAAAGGCTGGCGAAGCTTTACAACGTCCTCTACGGGACCGAGTCCGTCGCCCTCAGGTTCTTCAGCGTCTATGGCAGGCATGAAAGGGCCAAAGGGAGGTTCGCCAACATCGTCTCGCAGTTCCTGTGGTGCATGCAGGAGGGGAAAAGGCCTGTCATATACGGCGACGGGAAGCAGTCGAGGGACTACATATACGTGAAGGACGTGGTAAGGGCCGTGACGCTTTCCATGGACTCCGGCGTGAAATGCGACGTATTCAATGTCGGGACGGGCAAGAGCACGGGCATGAACGATGTCGTCGGCCTTCTGAACAAAATCCTCGGGACGAGGATAAAGCCCGAGCACGTCGAGAATCCCATAAAGAACTACGTCTTCCACACAATGGCGGACTGCAGGAAAGCCGAGGAGAGGCTGAAGTTCAAGGCTAGGTACGGACTGGAAGAGGGTATCAGGGACCTGCTTGCTTCAGGCCCGGAGTGAAAGGCGGCGCTGGCCGATATCATCTTTTTGATTTATGCTTCTCTTCCCTCAGGGCCAGAGCACGCACGATCCCGTCTATGCTCCTCTCATTCTTCCTCGCAATGCCGTACATCCTGAAAACGACCGCGAAGAGGATGATGAACCCGCCTGCCGTCAGGAGGTCGAACAGCCTGTAGAAGGTGAGCGGCTCCACCAGGAACATGAGGCTCTCGGAGAACAGCACCGGCACGAGCACTGCCAGGCCGATGAAGGCCCACACCGCAAAGTCCGCGGCGGAGAAATCCTTCTTCCTGTAGAAGAGATAGCTCAGGTAGATTATCCCCAGCGCGAAAAGAATCCCGAGAACCTGTATGCCCGTTATCATTTGGCCATCCTCCACCAAAGCATCCTGAAAAATATCCTTGTGCCGTCGATTATCGTCGTCCCCTTGAACTTGTCCTGATATATAGTTCTAATTGGAATTTCTTTGTATTTAAGTTTCTCCTTGCCTGTCCGCATTATGATTTCGGATTCCACGGAATAGTTGCGCGAATCCCACCTTATCTTCCCATAGGCCTGCCTCGTGAATGCCTTGAAGCCGCACTGTGTATCCTTCACATCAACCCCGAAGAATATCCTGGACACGCTGCTTAGGAGCCAGTTGCCCAGCTGCTTTGTGACCGGCATCTCCATCTTCATGTATCTGGAACCCAGGACTATGTCGAGTTTCTCCTTCCTGAGGGCGCCCACAAGCTTCGGGATGTCCCCCGGCGCATGCTGCCCGTCACCGTCAAGCGTCACTATGAAATCAGCCCCCATGAGGAAGGCCTTATCGCATCCCGTCCTCATGCTGAACCCCTTGCCCATGTTGATTATATGCCTGAGGACAAGCGCGCCATTCTTTACCGCCTCTTCGCCGCTCCTGTCCTTCGAGCCGTCATCCGACACTATGACCCTGTCAACGTACTTCCTCGTCTCCCTGACTACCTTACCTATGCTCTTCTCCTCGTTGAATTCGGGGATTACCGCAATGGTATGCATCTTTATCACATCTCTCCAGTATTTTCACCCAGTCTCTCCAATGCCTGCAGAATCTTATCCGTTATCGTCCCCCAGTTGAATTGCTCCGCTTTCTTTATATTGTTCTTCCCGATTCTATTCCTAATCTCATCGCTCTTCATGAGCAATATCATGCGCTCCGCGAGCTTCTCCGGATTCCTCGGCTCGACCAGGTAGCCGTTCACCCCCTCCTCCACTATCTCTGACATCCCCCTTATCCTTGTCGCGACGATGGGGAGCCCCGATGCCATGGCTTCCGGAATAACGAGCGGGAAGCCCTCTGAAATGGAGGGTAGTACAAGCATGCCCGATGATTTCATGTGGGCTGCGACCTCTTCCTTTTTCCTGCTGCCGAGGAAGCGCACTCCTTTAAGCCCAAGCCCCTTCGACAGTTTCCTTAGGCTGTCGCCCTGCTCGCCGTCTCCGATCAGGGTGAGCGTTGCTCCCGGCATCTTCTTCTCGGCTATCATGAAGGCCCGCAGAAGTGTGTCAACGCTCTTGAGCGCCGTCAGCCTCCCCACGAAAAGCACGGAGTGCGGATTCCTTGCCTTGCCTGGATAGTTCCTGAAAAAATCGTAGTCGGCTCCCTCGGGGACGACCGCGACCTTAGCGTCCCTGTTGAATTTCAGGACCTCCCTCCTCATGTGCTCCGTGAGAGGCAGTATGATGGTTGCGCTCCTCATAATGAACTTCAGAATCAGCCTCTCCAGCAATCCGGTCCTCACGTATATCTCGCCGACTGCCCTGACCGCGACCGGCACCCGGAGCAGCCTGCCTGCGACTATGCCTGCGAAGGACTCCGAGAGCAGGGTCTGGCAATAGATTACATCTGGCCTGACCCTCAGGAGCGCCCTCACCATATGGAAGGCTGTGCTGAGGTACCTCAGGTGCGAAGGGCGCCCGATGAATCTCACTTCACCCAGCTTGAAGCCTCCCCGGGCCAGGTTCTCGTCCTTCCTTGTTATGACATAGACGTCATGGCCCCTTTTGGCCATTATGTTGGCCACGTTGAATGCGGATATTTCAGCGCCGCCTGCGAACTTGTCCGTCTTGGGGAAGCGGGAGGTTAGGATTGCGATTCTCATGATGACCACTGACTGCCGTTGGTTATGTATGATTATTTTCTGCAAACAATAAAAGGGTTTTCATTTCACGTGTCTGCAAAAATTTCATCTCCCGCCAAAAAGCCGCCAGCTCTTGCCTTCCATGCTGGTCACCGATATGTTTTTCAGCTTGGCGTCCCTGCCCCATCTCTCGACCTGCTCCCTCGTATAGTAATTGTTTATGGGAGTCCCAAGCAGGTCGAAGGCGTCAGCATGCTTCACCCTGAATGTAAACTTCGCGTAGCCCCTGAACGGTATGAATCTGGATGCGCCTTTGGTGGCTCCGTGCCTCGCCATGGAGTTGTAGATGATGTTGCAGAGATGATAGACTCCGGCCGGCAGATAGCAGAAGCAGTAGAGCAGCCTGTGGGGCATGCGCGTCGTCACCTTCCTGATTATCCCCTCCACCACGTGAATCTTGAACCACCTTCCCTCCCTTCCGTAGAGCCATATGAATATCCTTGTCTTCGGCCCCATCAGGTTCACGAGGCTCATGAATCCTTTCTCCGGCTCCGGCAGGTGGTGCAGGACGCCGATGGACATGATGAAATCGAAATCCTTCCTGAATGGCGGATTGTATATGTCGCCCTGGACTATGTGGACCTTCGGCATTTTTCCGCAGTTCCTGTAGGCCGCCCCGACGGCGTCGCTGAGGTCGAACCCCACAACTTCGGCGCCGTACTTCGCCGCATAATACGTGTGCCTTCCGAAGCCGCAGCCTGCGTCGAGGACGAGCTTCTTCCTGAAGAACGGTCTCTGCAGGGGTTTGATGTATTCGAGGAAGTTCCCCTCATACTCCCTGAACATCTCCGAGAAGACGTTCCACTGGAAGCCGAAGGACTTGGATGTCTTCTCCTTGATCTTTTCGATTTCGCCCGGTGCTTCCTTTCCGGCATCCGCAGGCAGCCTGCCAGAGTATTTTCCGAGGAACGCTTTCAGCAGGTTTTTGTTTATCATGGAAAGCGGCAGCATCCTCGGGATGCCATCTATCAGGGGATACCATCTGCTACATTTCCTGCACTCCAGCACGCCTTCCATGATTTCCTTCCCGTTCCTATCCTTCCGGAAGGCCGACATGGCCAGGCTGCCGCCGCACACCGGGCAAATCATTATCCTGAGCAGGGATGTCTTCATCGGAATCACTAATTAGAAATCATGGCAAAAGTTCTTATAAATGGCCATCAATCACGTTGATGGCGCTTCCTT